>Ga0209025_1004042_pt1 | contig 13132 bp, 13 predicted proteins | sample AraplaMF_Col_mLB_FD_184256 | JGI IMG/M metagenome (GOLD analysis project Ga0209025, IMG submission 184256) | Arabidopsis root microbial communities from the University of North Carolina, USA - plate scrape MF_Col_mLB (SPAdes) (version 2) | ecosystem: Host-associated > Plants > Roots > Endosphere... | reverse complement strand
GGGGATCAAGGTGCCGGATCAAGTCGCCATCGTAAGTATCGATGATATTGATCTGTCGCAATATGTCACCCCGCCACTAACGACCGTCAAAGTCTACACCGAAGAAATGGGTGTGACGGCCGTCAAACTGCTGGTTGACCGGTTTCTTGGCAGGGAACTGCCGCTTAAGGTTACGGTGCCAACGGAGCTAATCATCCGCAATAGCTGCGGGTCAATCTGAAGGCGACACGTTCTTTCGCGGAATTTGGTGCAAAGCAAAACATCTCAATAGCTTGTAAGCGGACACTGGCCACACAATGGTCAGTGTTTTTTTCGTTTATGAGCAGCATATAGATTTTAAGTATTATTTGTATTATAATAAATAATACTTAATGATCGATGAGAGGTGATACCTATGGTGATTTCATTGGAGTTAGATAGCGAAACCCCGCTCTACGAGCAGCTGCGCAATCAGATCGTTATCGGCATTGCGACAGGACAACTCGAGACGGATGAGAAGCTGCCGACCGTTCGCCAGCTAGCCGAAGATCTCGGGATTAATACAATGACAGTGAATAAAGCATACGCACTGCTGAAGCAAGAAGGCTATATTGTGATTGATCGCAGACATGGTGCGAAGGTGGGCACTCGTACGGCGGAAGATCCTAAGCACGCAGCCCATTTGGAGGAGCAGCTTCAATTAATGATTGCGGAGGCGACGATCAAAGGCGTCGATCAACCGCGTTTCCAGGCGCTTTGTTCGCAGATTTTCGCCCGAATGACCTATCAGCATTAGAAGAACTAGAATTCATTGTGAAGAGAGCTGATTACAATGTTGTTGGTGATTTATCTCGTTACCATTCTGATTTGTTACATAGCTATGTTAACGACCTATATGCCGCAAGCGAAATATCACAACGGGATGCTGTTCGCGGTGATGCTGCCTTCGCAGGCGATGGACCATCCGGCGATCCGTGAGGTTCAGGCACAATTCAAGAAGCAATTTAGACAAGTGATGATAGGTTCCCTTGTTGCGCTTATCCCCCTTGTACTGCTGTACGCGCAGCTTGCTTATCAGACGATTTATTTTCTCGTATGGCTGACGGTCTTTGCTGTCGTGATCGTGATTCCATTTCGCCGAGCCTTTCGAGCGACGCTTGCGTTAAAACGTGAGCACGACTGGTTCGTAGGGATGAAGCGGGTCATCCATAGCGATCTGCGGGTTGCTCAGCTGAAGAATAAGCGCTCGGCGCCATTGTGGCTGTTCATCATTCCCTTTGCGATGTCGTTTAGTCTTATTGGATGGGCTGCGAGTGACCCGACGCGGGATTTAGGGCTTCCGATCGCTAGTCTTATTATGTCCGTGATCTTCTTCTTGATCTCGCTCAGCATGCGCAAGGTTAAGGGGAAAGTGTACAGTGCGAACAGTGAAGTGAATCTCAGCTTGAATCAAGCCAAACGGCGTTTGTGGTCCTACTGCTGGCTATTCATGGCGATCCTGGAGAATGTCCACTTCCTGCTGATCGATCAGCTTATGATGAATGAGAACCTGGAATGGAAGGGCGTATGGCTCGTTGTTACGCTGTTGTTCACAGCCATTCCGCTGGGCATTATTTTAACGGTGAATCATCGCGTGAAAATGTCGGAGCAAGACATATTAGCGAATGATGGGAAGATCATCTACTCCGACGATGACGAATACTGGGGAAATGGCTTCACTTACCATAACCCGAACGACAGCAGTGTGTTTGTTACCAAAAGGGTAGGGATTGGATTTACGATCAATTCAGCGACGTCGGTAGGAAAGGTGTTCGTCTGGGGTTCTGCGATCGTGTTCGCTGCTATTATTGTAGGCGTATCGTTCCTATTGATCCGTTCGGAACTGACGTCGCCGGTCTTAACGATCACGGCTGAGCATAACGTACATATTGATTACCCGATGTACTCGTATGATTTTAAGGTGGATGATATTGAACAATTGTCCCTTGTTGACAGCATTCCGAAGGGGACGAAGACGAATGGGGAAGCGACAGATCAATATGCACGAGGGAACTTCCGATTGAAGGAGCTAGGTAGGTCCAAACTATATGTCGTCAAAAATAACCCGCCGTACATTCAGATCAAACTCAAGGATCTTTATGTGTTCTATAATGAGAAGGACCCAGCGCAGACGAAGAAATGGTATGAGCGGCTTCAAATACAGGTACAGAAGTAGTTCGGATGAGCATGACATAGCTTAGGAGGTATATATGGTTGAGATGATTGCTTGGGTGGTCAGCGGTATTTTATTGGTCTTAAGCGGGTTGCATTTTTACTGGGCATTTGGCGGGAAGCGAGGCAATAGCGCGGTTATCCCCACGAATAGATCGGAGAAGCTCTTCCAGCCATCGCCGATCGGTACAAGTATGGTTGGACTTCTGCTCGCTCTGGCAGCTTGGATTGCACTCGAGTGGAGCAGCGCGGTTAAGCCTCTATTATTCTCTGATCTTCTCCTCCTAGTTGGGGGCTGGGTCGTAGCAGCTGTGTTCATCATTCGTGGCATCGGAGATTTCAAATGGGTGGGGATGTTCAAACGCAAGAAAGGTACCGTATTCGCTAAATGGGACAGTAGGCTGTATTCCCCGCTTTGCCTCTTACTCGGCATCTCTTATATTCTGATAGGCACAATGAGATAGAATTCGTAAATGATAAAACTCGGCCGCTGGGGTCGAGTTTTATTTGTGCCTCACACCAAGTCTTCCATCGCGATGGAGTACAATGCTTGAAGCTTCGTCCGGCCTTCCTCCGTCAATCGCACGGCTCTGGAGCCTCCTTCCATTCGTACAATCCACTTCATCTCAAAGAAATGCTTTGCGATAACGGCCCCTAAGAATCCACCGATATGATGAATCCTCTCGCTCCAGTCGAGGCATCGCTTGGCAAAAATCCGTCGGTTCACTTTCATGGTCGTGAGATCGAGACCGAGCGATTGGAAATGCTCGATACCTTGCTCCGTAACATCAAATTCAGTCTCGGAACGATGGGCAACATAGCCCTTTGTAATGAGCGCTTGGGTCAGGGCTACCCCTAACTTGCCAGCCAGATGGTCATAACAGGTTCGTGCATGACGGACCTTCTCCATCTCCTGTGACTGGCGTAAGGAGCGTATCTGTACGGGTGGGGACATCGCCGAGATCAGCTCCATCAACTCAGCCACTTCTTGACTTGCTAGCCGGTAGTAGCGATGCCTTCCATGCTGTTCGACGGCTATTAAATTTCCTTTCACGAGTTTGGCGAGATGGGAGCTTGCCGTTTGCGGCGTGACGCCAGAGATATAGGCAAGCTCGCCTGCGGGCAGTGCATGACCTCCCATCAGCGCATCGAGCATCGCGGCGCGGGTAGGTTCACCGATGAGGGACGTGATCATGGTTATTTGCGGATATGCATTCATATTTCGATGATAATTTAAATATGCAAGGTTTACAATACTCCTAAAAGCATGCTAGGAGGACATCAGAAATGAATGCAAAAGAACTTATACTTCTTGATTTGAAAGAAACAAGGCGGCGATTTTTGAAAACAGCATATGGGATCCCCGATGCGTATTTGAATTGGCAGCCAGATGCAACGGCGCTAAGCATAGGACATATGATTCGGCACGTTCTGCTCCATGATTATTCATGGTATATGATTTTGACAGAACATCGATTGCCTAGCGAAGAAGAAAGAGCCCCGCTATGGGAGCTCCCATTCACCTCCGTGCAAGATGAAGTTGATCGGTCGATTGCCTGTCATGAGCAGTTCATTGCATATGTTGAATCCTTGGATGTAGAAGATTTTGAGAGCAAGCTGATTCAGTGGCCGCATCGCCCGATTGCGCGTTATCTTGGGGATACGTTAGAACGCAAATCTTATCATGATGCCGTGCACACGGGTCAGTTACTGCAATATATGCGAATGCTTCAACTGGATCGGCCTGATATTTGGGACTAGTCATTTAGGATACATTTAGAACTCGGCCGTATGCGGTCGGGTTTTTATTTTGCCCGAATCAGATTCCAAGGGTTGACAAAAAGGGGTGATTCGAACATAATAATATATGAACATATGCTCATATATACACTAAATAAAGATATTAAACAGAGGATTCATATTCTGATTCGATGAAAGGGGATAATAACCTATGCATAACCATTCACATTCACATGGACACAATCATAGTCACGGTCATCATCATCACGGCCACGGGCATAGCCACGATCACGGTAGAGAAGGCAATAAGAAAGGTTTAATCATTGCGCTCTCGATTACAGCGGGGATCATGCTGCTAGAGTTCTTCGGCGGATTAATCACGAATAGCTTGGCGCTTTTGTCCGATTCCGGGCATATGCTGAGCGATACGAGCTCACTGATCTTAAGCTTGGTCGCGATCTGGTTCGCGACACGGCCAGCCTCGCCGAACAAGACGTATGGCTATTACCGTTTCGAGATTCTGGCTGCATTATTCAACGGGGTCACGTTATTCGCGATCGCAGGCTTTATTACATGGGAAGCGATCCAGCGGTTCAACAACCCACCTGAGGTAGCTAGCGGCTCGATGATGCTCATTGCTTCGGTCGGTCTTCTTGCCAATCTTATCAGCGCATGGGCGTTAATGCGGAAAGGCGACGTGAAGAATAACGTCAATCTTCGCAGTGCCTATCTCCACATCATTGGTGATGCGCTCGGTTCTGTCGGTGCGATTCTAGCTGGAATCGTGATGTGGATTTTCGGTTGGTACATTGCCGATCCGATTATTTCCGTCGTCGTCGCCCTCTTAATCTTGCACAGCGCGTGGGGCGTCATTAAGCATACGGTGCATATCCTGATGGAAGGCACCCCGATTACCGTGAATCAATATGAAGTGAAGGAAGCGTTGGAACGGATTGAAGGGGTCATTGATGTTCATGACCTTCATATTTGGACGATTACATCGAATTTGGATTCCTTGACCTGCCATATGCTTATCGAGGACGATCAGGATGGTCAGCGCATTCTGCAAGATGCGATCCATCTGATTGAAGAGAAGTTCAAAATCCAACATACAACGATCCAGATCGAGACCTCGAAGGTCCATCATGGGGAGATGCAAGTATAATCGTTCATTCAAGTCACATCGGATATCCATCTGATGTGGCTTTTTTGCATGAAAAATTGATCGCGATCTGTCTCCTCCAACTGCGTTATACTAAGGTATATTAAGAGGTAAGAGGAGTTGAGGAAAGATGAGCAAACAATCCGCTCTAGCTGAAGCATTTCGTCAGACGGTATACAAGGTTCCAGGTCATGGGGACCTGATCGTGCAGAATTTACGCACCGTGCTGGATCAGATCGATGGAGATCTTGAGAGTGATCGATACGGCTCGGGTAAGATCATTGAAGATTTTCAAGATAAAATGGCTGATCTCTTAGGAAAAGAGAAGGCCGTATTCTTCCCGAGTGGTACGATGGCGCAGCAGATTGCCTTGCGGATATGGTGCGATCAGCGTGGCGTTGCCAAGGTTGCCTATCATCCGTTAGCTCATCTGGAGATCCATGAGAATGACGCGCTCCGGGAACTACACCGGATCGAGCCGATCCTTCTCGCAGACAAAGACCGGTTGATTCGTCTGGAAGATGTCATGAACCTGCCGGAAGAGATCTCCTGTCTGCTGCTTGAACTTCCACAGCGCGAGATTGGCGGTCAATTACCGGCCTTCGAAGAGCTTGAGGCCATCTCGAAATATTGCCGGGAGCGGGGGATTAAGCTGCATATGGATGGGGCTCGCTTGTTCGAGATTATGCCTTATTATGGTCGCTCGGCTGCAGAGATTAGTTCACTTTTTGATAGCGTCTATATTTCTTTTTACAAAGGGATTGGCGGTATTGCAGGTGCGATTCTTGCGGGGGATTCCGACTTTATCGACACCTCGAAAGTGTGGAAGCGAAGACATGGTGGCGACCTGATCAGTCTATATCCGTACATCCTCAGTGCCGATTATTATTTCCAGCAGCGTAACGGTAAGATGCAGCAGTATCATGAAGATGCCAAGGCACTGGCAGGGCTCTATAATGCTTGCCATGGTATTGCCACAAGGCCAGTGGAACCGGTGTCGAACATGTTCCATGTGCACATCGATATGCCCAAGCATCAGCTTGAACCGTTATTAATTCAGTGTTACGAAGAGACGGGCGTCGGACTTACGAGTTATCTCGTGGAGGCAGGGGATACGTCTTGCGCTTACGAGGTGAGTGTTGGAGACCGATACGCGATTTTGCCGAAGGAACGGTTGAAGGAAGCCTTGCAGTGGCTGGATAAGAAGATGATGGAATTGTAAGTCATATCGTTAAGGAGAAGGACACCGAGCAGGTGTCTTTTTTCTCATCCCCAAAAAAATACATTATTCGACAATTTCATCTTCTCACCGTAAGTCATTCGTGATATTCTTCTACTAATACCATACTAAATATGTGTTGGAGGCGTTCTATGCTTGATTACCTCAAGGACTTTATCCTGAACATCTTCATCATATTTACTCCACTCGTCATGTACCCCTATATTTATAAAATAAAAGAACGGAACCTGCTATACAGCTTCCTGATCTATATACTCTTTGCTATCGCCATTGTCTTGACGATGTCTTTTCCAGTAACGCTAAATGGCATTACATATGATTTTCGGTCGATTCCGCTAGCCGTAGGCTCGTTGTATGGCGGATTGTCTGTTTCGGGCTTATTATATCTAACGATCGTGGGTTATCGGTTCTTGAACGAAAGCCCGCATGATTGGGTGTATATCTTTTCGCTGATACTTAGTTTCGTGTTGGTGATGCTGTCGCTTCGTATCTTTGACGGTATGAAAACGATTTGCAAAATCGGGGTCGCTGTCTGCTTAAGTCTCCTGATTAAATTTCTCACGTTAACCGTGTACTTCACATGCATTGGGCAGTTCGAGATTCTATTCATCAAGCCTTGGACGATTCTGCAGACCTACATCTTACAAGCTGTCATCGTCGCCTTCTACGTGTATTTGATTGAGTTCCTGAACAAGTATTTCTATATGCAGGAAGAGGTCATCAAGAGCGAGAAGATGAAAATCGTCGGTGATATGGCAGCTTCTGTCGCGCATGAAATCAGGAATCCGCTGACTGCAGTGAGGGGATTCATTCATTTATTCGGCTCCGATCACCTGGACCACGAGAAGAAGACGATGTATCAGCAGATTTGCTTTGAGGAGCTTGATCGTACGGAGCATATCATTACGGATTACCTCGCCTTGGCGCAGCCCGATCCCGGGATTACGGAAGAATTGCATATTCAAGATGAGCTCTTGTATCTATCGAATGTGCTGACAACGTACGGGAATTACAATCAGATCAAGATTCATGTCATACCCGCCCAGGAGAGACCTTTTTATATTACAGGGGATCGTTATAAATTCCGGCAGGCTCTGCTTAACATTGGCAAGCATGCGATTGAAGCGATGCAAGAAGGCGGCATGCTGACGCTGCAAGTGTGTCCGTGGAATAATTACGCGAAGATTAGCATGCGCGATACAGGGGGCGGGATGACCGCAGAGCAGATTCGGAGACTCGGCACCCCATATTACTGTACGAAGGAGAAAGGAACGGGTCTGGAGATGACCGTTGCCTTTAGTATGATTAAGAAGATGAACGGCAAGATCGATATTCGCAGCAAAATGGGCAAAGGGACAGAATTCGTCCTGCTGTTCCCCATCACTTGAGATTCGTTCGTCACATGCATAGGTGACTTTTGTAACCTTGATCAAATTACATATTTCACTGGTTGAGACGCCTCAAATTCGAGATACTAAGACTATCAAATCGAATCCTTGAGGGAGTGGTTTTCAAATGAGTCCAATCAATTCTATGTTTATTTCGATGATCATATTTTTCTTTATTTTCCGCGGTCTGCAGCGTGGGATGAACTCGCCAATTGCCAAGTCAGGGCTTCCGTTAGTCCTGCCGATTCTCTATATTAGCACCTCGATGCTTCAACTGCTCGATCCGAGTCTTCATATTCAGAGCGAACAGCTGCTTATTGCAGCCCTTGCAGGGATGGTCTTATCCATACCGCTCATTCTAACAACGAACTTCGAAGTGCGTGAAGCGGGTAACACCTTTATCAAATGTAATAAGCTCATGTTCCTGCTCCTCATTACGATATTCGCGCTGCGTTTCATTGCGATTGCAACCGTGAAGGGCATGGATCCAGGCACGCTCAGCTTCCTGCTCAACTTCATGACATTCAGTTACATTGTCTGCTGGAGAGTGGCATGTTTCGTTAAATTCCATAACGTGAGATCGAAATCGATTGCTGCATAATTCCAAGAAGGGTGCCGAAGGGCACTCTTTTTCTACGTCTGAAGACAGTTATAAGATCCATCTCCGGTCGGGGGTGAATTCTAGCCCGTAGGATATTTTTGGAAATACATTTATGCGATACACTAATCCCATCAAGAAAAACGGTGCGAGGAGTGTAGTATGGAATGCAAAAAGTAAAATTTTTTGAAGGTGAGAAATGGCTGGTATTCGTAGGTTTGCTTGGGTTTCTGATCGCGGGAATATGCGGGGGATGGACCTTACTATTCGGAGGAGAGGTGGCACCACACGGGGATGTCTCGAAGGCTTTCTCCTTTAATGCAGCGATAGGCATATTCTTAATCTCCACAGCCGCGTTGATTCCATTCTCTGGGATGTCTAAGGGAGGAAGGTTGATCTTCCGATGGTCTTATATTCTGCTGGCGCTCTACTCCTATGGTGCAGAGACGATACAGAACTTCCGCGGTGTAAATCCACGATTCGTGTTAGACGGTTCAGCCTTTGATCGGGTGGTTGGTACGGGGTTCTCTATTGTTGCACTACTGCTTGTGTTGTTCTATCTGTTCTTAGCAGCTTTCTACTTCCGGTCCAAAATCTACAAGCAGCGCCCCGAGATTGTGGTCAGCATTCGATATGCGATGATCGCGGTCCTCATGTCATTCGCTGCGGGTATTTGGATTTCCGTAAATAACGGTCGATTTATTGGTGGCAGCGGGAATATTATCTGGCTTCATGGGCTAGGGTTTCATGCGCTTCAAGTGTTACCATTCGTTGCTTGGCTCACAGAACAGACGCGGTGGAAATCTTCGGCGCGCAGCGGCTTGATCCATATCACGGGAATCGCCTATATTCTCGGATTGGTTGCGATGGGCTGGCAGACCTTCCAAGGGCAGCCTATTCTAGAATGGTCGCTATACCCGTTGCTCGCTGGTTCATGTTTCCTCGTCTCGTTAGCAGCTGGCATTCTTGTGTTTTGTGAAGCGGTTAAGGGGACTAGTGTGAATAAGAAGAGAGCTGTACATTCATTGAAATGAGAAATAGATTGAAATTTCTCCCATTGTCCCTCACACTGCATAGTAGATGGATGATATTAGTCGATGGACGGCGATGGGGGAGAGCTATTTTATATGGATAGGAAATGGGTGCATTACGTTGGATTGGCGCTGGTTGCGGCCATTTGGGGAGCGAATTTTGGGGTATCGAGGCAGGCGATGGAGACGTTCGATCCGATACTTTTCACGTTTCTCCGATTCGGGCTTGCCGTGCCGTTCTTCTTCTTACTACTGAAGGTGACGGAAGGAAGTATCGGTATCCCGGTGAAAGTGGCACTACAGCTCGCTGTCATTGGACTTCTAGGGGTGACGGGGCTCGAGATCGCCGTCATGTACTCGATCAAATATACGACGCTGGCGAACGCATCGCTATTGAACGTAGCACCTTGGCCGATCTGTGCAGCGTTGTTCGGGCCTTTGTTCATGAAAGAGCGGATTTCCTCTCGTCTCGTGACAGGCGGCATTGCAGCGATCATCGGCGTGTGCTTCATTATTCTTGGGGGAAGCGAAGGACTCGATTTGTCCTCCAACCATATGATTGGGAATGGTCTAGCGCTGGGTGTGAGTATATTCGGGGCACTCTATAACCTTGCTTGCATGCCGATTATGAAACGGTATTCTGCTCTGCGGGTAAGTACATGGATGATCCTGTTCGGAGCAATCGGCATGCTTCCGTTCACGTTTGGTTCTTGGGGCAAAGTGGACTGGAGCGCATTGACAGCGACGCATTATACCGCGATTGGTTATAACGTGTTGATCTGCACGGTCATTTCCTTCGTTGTATGGAATGCGAGCATGTTCAAGGTCGGCGCGGCACGCGCGAATTTCTTCCGCTATGTGGTACCGGCTTCTGCCGTCACGGCGGGCTATCTCTTCTTCGGCGAATCGTTCTCAGGTTGGCAGCTAGCCGGCGCCGTATGTATGGCCGCGGGATTGGTCTGGATTAGTCTGGAGCGTAAAGATACCGCGGCATCACCCAACCTTACTTCTTAGAGTAAGGTTTTTCACTTTAACTGCTCCTTTACATACTCGTCCGGCGTTTTGCCAATGATCGAGCGAAAATCCTTAATGAAATGCGACTGATCATAATAACCTAGCTCCGTGGAGAGTTCGGACCAATCGAGGCGCGGCTGATGTTCGATCGTCTCAGCGGCATTTTGCAGTCGGTAGAGCTGGATTACCCATTTCGGGCTGACGCCGACATATTGGTCGAAGAGACGCTGCAGCGTTCTTTTATTGAGATAGAAAAGATCGCAAATCTCGTCCACCTTCGTTATCTCGCGGTCCACCTTTACGTGGTCGATGATCTGATTGATGAACTCGATCTGGTCGTCCCATGGCGGGAGCTTTGGGCGAATGAATTGTTCGGCTAGACGGACCATGTCGGACTCACTCTCTTGCGTGAGCAGCTCCTGCTCTAACGTTCCGATCTCCACGTCGAATACATCTTGAATGCGCATCGGTTGATTCGCGAGCTCGGAGATCGGTTGCTTAATGAACGGATAGAACCCGCCAGGCTTGAATTTAGCGCCGAATACGACCCCTTTGCCCTCTAAGTGGTACGCATATTTCTGCTTCGCAGCACCGAAAATTGCGCTTCGATTCGATTCAATGACGAGATTTACACAAGGGTTCGGTACAACCTCCTGCAAGTAGGGTGCTTGTTCAGTTAAATCCCAGCTGACGATCCAGAAATGCTTCACGAACTGGCCGATATCTTCGGAAGGCTCATGCCTTGTCAGTTGAAATTTATGTGTCCCACGGGATAAATTCAATACGCCCATACTAGGCTTGATCATTTCAGGATTCATGGTTAGTGGCTCCTTTTCCTGCATGCATTTTGTCGCGTTTTTACAATACTTGGGCATAATTGCGTTTTATAATCATATTAGCATAGTTATGCGCTTGATATGTATTGCATAAATCGAAGGAGGAACGAAGGAATGCGTGAAATTCCATTGAAGTATGAATTGTATATTAAAGCAACCCCAGAGCAGGTGTGGGATGCCATGTTCGTCCCAGAGAATACGCGCAAGCTCTTCTTCGGATGCGTATTAGAGTCTACATTTGAAATCGGTAGCCGTTATGCTTATATCGGACCGGGTGCGGATGGGGATGAGACCGTTCATGTGTACGGTGAAGTCCTCGCCTACGAGCCTTATAAGACGTATAGCAGTACGGAGCACGCAGGTCCGTCTTATCGTGAGAACCATGCAGAGTTCCAGTCCAGAATTACGTTCAATCTTGAGACCGTGGGCAACTGTACGAAGTTCACGTTGATCAATGATGAATGGACAGAGGGTCATCCGTCCTACGATAATACGCAGAGCTCGTGGTGGATGATTTTGAGTAACTTGAAGACGTATTGCGAGACGGGAGAGACGATCGATTTCGGTTGGTAAAAGGACGTTGTAGCGGCCTACATAAAAAAGAACCTGTGCGGATTCCTTCTTATACGAAGGGTTCGCACAGGTTCTTCTTGTTTTCGTTCTCTATCATCAATTACGTTTTTATTGAACCACAGCACCAATCTTCCACACGCCATACTTGGGTAACCCAGTCTCGATAGAATTCCGATTCATGGGATACGAGCAGGATCGTGCCTGGATAGGCTTTCAGCGCCTCGCGAAAGGCATCCTTCGTTCGCACATCCAGATGGTTCGTCGGTTCGTCGAGTACCAATACGTTGCTGTCCGTGAGCATCAGTTCGCAGAGCCTCACCTTGGCTTGTTCTCCACCGCTCAAGTGGCGCAGGGGCTGCCGGATATGCTTCTCGGTCAAGCCGGGCATCGCAAGCATCTTACGAATTTGCTGCTGCGTTAGATCGGTCCGGAAGGCTAAGAGCCGTTCCAGGGGTGTCTGATCGGATGCAATGTTTTCCTGGGCAAAATAGGCTGCCTTCACGTTATCCCCTACCTGGAGAGTACCGTTAAGCAGAGGCATGAGGCCTAGCAGGGTACGCAGCATGGTCGATTTACCAATCCCGTTATGGCCAATGATCGCAATTTTCTCCCCGCGTTTTACTTCCAAATTGACAGGGGCAATCAACGGCGTCGAATAGCCAATTTGAATGCCTTTTGCTGTGATGACATGGCTCACGGGATTCTGACGCACCTCGAAGCTGAAGCGCGGCTGTGGTCCGGTTGTAGGTTTATCGATGAGCTCGATCCGACCGAGCATTTTCTCCCGGCTCTTCGCTTGCTTTGCCTTACGAATACGGTTCTTATCGATGAATTTCTCAAGTCGTGTAATTTCCTGCTGCTGCTTCTCATAAGCTTGCTGCAATTGCAGACGGCTTAATTCATGACTCTTCAGAAAATTGTTGTAATTCCCCGGGTATCGCCTCAAGGTTTGATGCTCTAGATGATAGATGACCGTAGTGATCTCGTTGAGGAAATGCTCATCATGGGATACGACGATAAAGGCATGCTCATAACTCTTCAAATACCCAGTTAGCCAAGCAATATGCACATCATCGAGATAGTTGGTCGGCTCATCCAACAGCAATACGTGAGGTTCTTCAAGAAGCAGCTTGCCTAACAACAGTTTCGTTCGTTGGCCGCCGCTCAGCTTGCTGACATCACGCTCTATGCCTAGATCCAGAATGCCAAGTCCCGCAGAGACCTCTTCAATCCGAGCGTGGATTTGATAAAAATCCGAGTCTTCGAGCTGACTTTGCAGCTCGCCGTACTGCCGTAATAGCGTGTCTAGATCGTTGTCTGCCTCGGCCATGTTCTCGGCCATGTCCAGCATGCGCCGTTC
>Ga0209025_1004041_pt1 | contig 13137 bp, 10 predicted proteins | sample AraplaMF_Col_mLB_FD_184256 | JGI IMG/M metagenome (GOLD analysis project Ga0209025, IMG submission 184256) | Arabidopsis root microbial communities from the University of North Carolina, USA - plate scrape MF_Col_mLB (SPAdes) (version 2) | ecosystem: Host-associated > Plants > Roots > Endosphere... | reverse complement strand
CCGTTTCCGCGGCGGACGGCATTCGAAGGACCGGACTTTGACGATCAACCAGCCAATTCCAACCACACTGCCCGTCGGCCTGCCGAGCCTGGAAAGCCTGAGCGGCAAGGCGGCGCAATCCGGATCGGTGATCGTCTACCAGCCATACCTCGACGCCGGGCAGCTCGCCCAACTCGATCCGGCAGCACTGCCCTTCGACATTTCCTTCAATACGCAGTCGACGACCCGCGAATACGAGCTGTTCCGGATCCTTCACGAGCATCATCTGCAGGCGGGCCTGCCGGACGACATGTTCTGGGGGCTGCTGTCCAGCAAGTTCGAGACGAAATCGGTCTCCAGCCTGCAGTCCTTCATTTCCGAAGCGACGAAGGCGCGCGCCGATGGCGCCGATGCCTATCTCTACAATCCCTTGATCGGCCACGCGGCGATCTACAGCAATGTCTGGGAACATGCCCTGATGGGCGGACATCCGGGCATGGAACCGATCTTCACCTTCCTGAGGGATAGCGGCTTTGCAATCGCGCTTCCGCAGGGGCAGACGACCTTCTTCTTCTGCAACTATTTCGCCGGTAACCGGAAATTCTGGTCCGGCTATTTCGCCTTCTGCGAACATGTGCTGAACGCACTCGAACAGGAAGCCTTGCGTGGCACCGCGGCCGGACGCGCCTATAGCGGCACGGCGAACTACAGCCGCGATGGCAACGCCGCCATGCGGCCCTTCGTCATCGAGCGGCTGCTTGGCCTCTACATTCCGCATGCGGTCGCGAGCGGCATGAAGGTTTCGGCGTTCTCGCCGTCGGCTGCGGATTTCGAATGGAAGTTCGGCGCCCGCACCGGCCGCCTGCTTCACGATCTCTTCGAGCGCAAGGAAGCCTTCCTGCAGACCCGTGAGCCGTCCAGGCTGGAAGCCTGGCAGGAGGGCCGCATGCCTGTCGCCAAGGAGCCGCATCTGATCTGGAACGCCGACGATCCGCCGGCCTGGGTGCCGCGCGGCACCTTCCCGAAGAGCGAACTTGCGCCCCGCGCCTCCAGCGTCAACGACACGTCGCTGCCGCCGGTCAATCCGGCAGCACTCGCAGCCCTGACGCAGCCGCTTGCTCCGCTGTCGGCTGCGGCACCTGCCGCGAAGATGCTGCAGGCCTTCGAGGGCGGCTGGGAGGCCCATAAGGACAAGCACTGCATCTGGATCGTCACGCCGCGAGGCTACAATCACAGCCACGCATTCGACGAGGTGGCGCTCGCGCTGCAGGGCTCATTCCAGGAGCTTGGTGGTTCGGCTCCGATCGTTCGCGAGATGCACGAGTTCGCCGGGCGCTCGCCGATCATCTACGGGGGCAACCTGCTGTCTCTCGAGATTATCCAGAAACTGCCGAAAGACAGCGTCGTCATCAATCTCGAACAGGTCTCGGACGAGAGCACCTGGATGAACGAGCGCTACAGCGCCGTTCTCAAGGCTTTCCCGGTGCTGGATTACAGCCCGCGCAACCGGCGCAACCTTGCGGCCAAGGGCATCGAGCATGCCGGCGTGCTGGAGATCGGCTACAGCGAATGTCTGTCGCAAATCCGGCATGCGCCGGTGAAGGATATCGACGTCCTGTTCTATGGCTCGATGAACGATCGCCGCCGCGAAATTCTCATTTCGTTGCATGAGGCCGGCCTGAAGGTCGTGCATCTCTTCAACGTCTATGGCGCCGAACGCGATGCCGCGATCGCGCGCGCCAAGATCGTCATCAATATCCATCACTATGCCAGCGGCGTTTTCGAAATCGTCCGCATCTCCTATCTGCTCGCCAACCGCGTCTGCGTGTTGACCGAGGGCGATATCGAGGATCCGGATCTCGATCCCTTCATCGGCGGGCTCGCCGTCGAGCCCTATGACGATCTCGTCGAGCGCTGCAAGGAATTGCTCGCCGACCAGGCGGAACGCGAACAGATCGCCGAGAACGGCTATAATGCCATGCGGGCACGCTCCCAGGCGGCTATGCTGATGAGCGTGATGCAGCGTACGGAATAGAGACTGACGATGCGCATCGAGACCACGAAAATTGACGGCGTGCTGAAGATCATCCCGGCGCGCCATGGCGATCACCGCGGCTATTTCTCCGAGGTGTTCAAGGACGGCTGGTTCCGTGAGAACGTCGCCGATGTGTCCTTCGTTCAGGATAACGAATCGCTCTCCGCGCAGGTTGGCACTTTGCGCGGGCTGCACTTCCAGACAGCGCCCTTCACACAGGGCAAGCTGGTGCGCTGCCTGCGGGGCCGGATCTTCGACGTGGCCGTCGATATCCGCGCCGGATCTCCGACGTTCGGGCAATGGCTCGGCGAAGAACTGACGCCTGAGAACGGCGTTCAGCTGTGGGTCCCGGCAGGCTTTGGGCATGGCTTTGCGACCTTGGAGCCTGATACCGTCATCAGCTACAAGGTGACCGCACCTTATAGCCCGGCGAATGACAGCGGCATTTTGTGGAGCGATCCTGATATCGGCATTGCCTGGCCGGTTGCGGAGGCCGATGCGGTACTTTCGGACAAGGACAGGAAGCTTCCGAGGCTCGCCGATATTCCGGCCTATTTCCAATATTCTGCGCAGTGATTGAAGGGGCGTTCCGGCAATGCGGGTGATGGTAACAGGGGGAGCGGGTTTCATCGGTTCGGCGCTGGTGCGCCATCTGGTGGACACGGTCGGAGCTGACGTTCTCAATATCGACAAGCTGACCTATGCCGGCAATCTGGCCTCGCTGTCTTCGGTCGAGAACGCCGCCAACTATCGGTTCCTGCGCGCCGATATCTGCGACCGCGCCGCGATGCAGGAGGCGTTTGCCTCCTTCCGGCCGGAGATCGTCATGCATCTCGCCGCCGAGAGCCATGTCGACCGCTCGATTTCGGGTGCGGGCGATTTCATCCAGACCAATATCGTTGGCACGTTCAGCCTGCTCGATGCGGCGCGCGGCTATTGGGATGGTCTTGAGGCCGAGGCCAAAAGCGCTTTCCGCTTTCTGCATGTCTCGACCGATGAAGTCTACGGTTCGCTCGGCGATGACGGGTTCTTCGAGGAAGTGACGGCTTACGATCCATCCTCGCCCTATTCGGCCTCGAAGGCGGCGAGCGACCATCTGGCGATCGCCTGGCACCGGACCTATGGGCTGCCGGTTGTGGTGTCGAACTGCTCCAACAATTACGGCCCGTTCCATTTCCCGGAAAAGCTGATCCCGCTGATGATCCTCAATGCGCTGGAGGGCAAACCGCTGCCGGTTTATGGCAACGGCGCCAATATCCGCGACTGGCTCTATGTCGAGGATCATGCGCGGGCGCTGTTCACCATCGCCTCACGCGGGCGGCCCGGCGAGAAATACAATGTCGGCGGCCGCAACGAGCGGCGCAACATCGAGGTGGTCGAGCGCATCTGCGCGATTCTCGATAGCGTATTTCCGGGCAAGGAGGCGCATTCACGGCTGATCACCAATGTCACCGACCGGCCGGGGCACGATGCCCGCTATGCCATCGATGCCACCAAGCTCGAGACCGAGCTCGGCTGGAAGGCGGAAGAGAATTTCGACAGCGGCATCGAAAAGACCGTTCGCTGGTATCTCGACAATGAATGGTGGTGGCGGCCGCTGCGCGACAATGTCTATTCCGGCGAACGCCTCGGCACTTTCAAGGGGCGATGACGATGCGCATCGCCGTCACGGGCAAACAGGGACAGATCGTCCAGTCGCTTCTGGCAATGGCTCCGGCACATGGGGTCGAACTGATCGCCATCGGCCGTCCGGACCTCGACCTTACCGATCCCGCCAGCGTGCTGCCGGCTCTAGCGGCAACACAGCCTGACGTGATCGTGTCGGCGGCGGCCTATACGGCGGTGGACAAGGCCGAGAGCGAGGCCGAGCTTGCTCATGCGGTCAATGCCATTGGCGCGGGCGCTGTTGGCGAAGCGGCGGCGGCACTTGGCGTTCCGGTAATCCATCTTTCGACCGACTATGTCTTCAGCGGCGGTAAGCCGTCGCCTTATGTCGAGACGGATCCGACGGGGCCGATCTCGGTCTACGGCAATACCAAGCTCGAGGGCGAATTGCGCGTCGCTGCGGCCAACGCCAATCACGTCATTCTGCGCACGGCCTGGGTCTATTCGCCGTTCGGCGCGAATTTCGTCAAGACCATGCTGCGGCTTGCCGAAAGCCGTGACGAACTGCGCGTGGTCGCCGACCAGCGCGGCTGCCCGACGTCGGCGCTCGATATTGCCGAGGCGGTGATTGCGATCGCGACGCGGCTCTCCGCGGATGCTGACCCTGCCCTGCGCGGCACCTTTCACCTGACCGGCAGCGGCGAAGCCACCTGGGCGGAATTCGCGCAGGAAATCTTTGCACGGTCGAAGGCGCTCGGCGGCAAATCTGCCAATGTCGTGCCGATCACCACGGCGGAATATCCGACGCCGGCAAGGCGGCCGGCAAATTCCCGCCTGTCGGGCGACAAGCTCGCCGAGACCTATGACATCCGCCTGCCGGACTGGAAGCGCTCGACCGACGTTGTGATGCAAGCCATTTTGAAGAATGCGATTTGAGGAGACTGGCATGAAGGGGATCATTCTTGCGGGCGGTACCGGCACCAGGCTGCATCCGATCACGCAGGCCGTATCGAAGCAGCTGATGCCCGTCTACGACAAGCCGATGATCTATTACCCGCTGACGACGTTGATGCTCGCGGGGATCAACGACATCCTGATCATCACCACGCCGCATGACGTCGAGGCCTTCAAGCGCCTGCTCGGCGATGGCTCGCAATGGGGCATTTCGCTGACCTATGCTGTACAGCCGAGCCCGGATGGTCTGGCACAGGCCTTCATCATCGGTGCCGATTTCATCAGCGGCCAGAACTCGGCGCTGGTTCTCGGCGACAACATCTATTTCGGCCACGGCCTGCCCGAGATCATGAAATCGGGGACGGCGCGCACCAATGGCGCCACGGTCTTCGCCTATCACGTCACCGATCCCGAGCGTTACGGCGTCGTCGAGTTCGACGGCAAGATGAATGCGCTGTCGATCGAGGAAAAGCCGAAGCAGCCGAAGTCGCAATGGGCGGTGACCGGTCTCTATTTCTACGACCAGCAGGTGGTCGATATCGCCGCCAACCTGAAGCCGTCACCGCGCGGTGAATTGGAGATCACTGATGTCAACCGCACCTATCTCGAGCGCGGCGAGCTCTATGTCGAGCTGATGGGTCGCGGTTACGCGTGGCTCGATACGGGAACGCCGGACAGCCTGCTCGACGCGGCGGCCTTTGTCAGCACGCTGGAAAAGCGCCAGGGCTTCAAGATTGCCTGCCCCGAGGAAGTGGCATGGCGCATGGGCTATATCGATCAGGACCAGCTCGCCAAGCTTGCCGAGGCGCTCGGCAAGAGCGCCTATGGGCAATATCTGACCAAGCTTTCGGCTGACTGGTAAATCACTTCGCGGGGGCAGCGTCGGAGACACGCAGCTGGATGCGGCGCGAGCCCTGATAATGGTCCGCGCCGATCGAGCCCGCGACATGCAGGTTGGCGCCGCGCGAATTGAGCAGGAGATTTCCGAGTGCGGTGTCCGCAGCCCGGAAGGCGATGCCGTCCAGTCGGGCGCCGTCCATGGCTTCCAGCGTCACCTTCACGTGCTTTTCCCCGACAGTCCTGACATCGCGCAGGCGATGGGCGGGGATTGCGAATATGGGCTGCGAATGGCCGGAGCCGTAGGGTCCTGCCGTCTCCAGCCGGTCGATCAGGTCGAGCGTCGCGCCGCTGGCGCCGATGGCGCCGTCGATCTTCAGGGTCTCGTTGGCCACCAGATTGGCGACCGTCTTCTCGGCGCGTTCGGTGAAGAAGCTGCGCAGCGCGCCAAGCTTCTCGCGTTCGACAGTCAGGCCGGCGGCCATCGCGTGTCCGCCGCCCTTGACGAGGAGGCCCTCATCGACAGCCGCACGCACCATCCGGCCCATATCGAAACCGTTGATCGAGCGGCCGGAGCCGGTACCGCGTCCGGACGGATCGAAGGCGATGGCGAAGGCCGGGCGTTTGAACTTTTCCTTCAGCCGCGCCGCCAGCAAGCCGACGATGCCGGGATGCCATTTGTCGCGCGCCGTGACGATGACCGACGCGCCCTGCCCGTCGCCGTATTCGGCAAAAGCCTCGGCTTCTGCCTCCTGCAGCATGGCCGCTTCCATCGCCTGGCGGTCGCGGTTCAGCTCGTCGAGTTTCTGGGCGATCGTTTCGGTCTCACCGGCGTCGTCCAGCGTCAAGAGACGGCTGCCGAGTGCCGCATCGCCGATGCGGCCGCCGGCATTGATCCGGGGGCCGACGAGAAAGCCGAAATGATAGGGCGTGACCGGGCCGGAGAGACCTGCCTTGCGGAAGAGTGCGGCCAGCCCGGCATTGCTTTGATGGCGCGCGGCGACTAGGCCCTTGACGACATAGGCGCGGTTCAGCCCCTTGAGCGGCACGACGTCACAGACTGTCGCGAGCGCCACGATATCCAGCCATTGCAAGAGGTCGATTGCGAGGATGCGCTTGTCGCCTGCCTCGCGGAGCAGCCGCAGGGTCGCGACCAGCACGAGGAAGACGACGCCGGCGGCGCAGAGATGGCCCTGCCCTGAGAGATCATCCTCGCGATTGGGATTGACCAGAGCGTGGCAGTGCGGCAGCGCGTGTGTCACCTGGTGGTGATCGATGACGACGACGTCGATATTGCGCGCCTTGGCCGCATCCAGCGCCTCATGGCTGGTCGATCCGCAGTCGACGGTGACGATCAGTTGCGCGCCATTGTCGATCAGCTGGTTGATGGCGCCCGCGTTGGGGCCGTAGCCTTCGAAGATGCGGTCGGGGATATAGATCTCGGCCTTCACGCCGAAATGCGCCAGAAAGCGATAAATCAGCGCCGAGGACGCGGCGCCGTCGACATCGTAGTCGCCGAAGATCGCAACGTTCTCACCGCGGCGGATCGCTTCGGCGAGGCGCCTGGCCGCCTTCTCGCAATCGGTCAGCGTGTAGGGATCCGGCATCAGGCTGCGGATCGTCGGATCGAGGAACTCGACGGCTTCATCGACGGAAACGCCGCGCCCAGCGAGCACCCGGGCAATCAGATCCGGCAGGCCGTGGACCTGCGACATGGCGAGCGCACGGTTCTGCCCGGCCTGATCGAGCCGTGAAATCCAGCGATTGTCGAGGATCGATTTCTCCACCCCGAGGAATGCGCGCTGTATCGGATCGGCGGGGATATCCACCATTCTGCCTGTGCCCCATCACGTCACCGCCCCGTGACGGGGCGGCAATAATTCACCGTGCACATTTATGCAGGCTGGAAGCGGCTGGCAACGGCTGGGTTGCCGTTACCCTCAGTCTTCCTTGGGGCGCTCGATGCGGATGACCTGCGGTTCGCCGACGAGGTAGCCCTCGCCCTTGATGGCGGCAACGGCCTTGCGGACGGAATCCTCGGTCGTCGCATGGGTGACGAGAATGATCGTCTGGTGATGCGAGGGAGACAGGTGCTGCTGCGAGCGCTGCACGATCGATTCCAGCGAGATCTGGTTTTCGGCCATACGGGTGGCAACGCTGGCGAAGACGCCGGTGCGGTCGAGAACCGTCAGGCGGATGAAATAGCCGCCTTCGTGGCTCTGCATCTGCGCCTTGCGGTAAGGCTCAAGCGACTTGGCCGGGTGGCCGAGAACCGGCACGCGCTGGGCGCCCGGTTGGCTCTTGGCGATATCCGCGATGTCGCCGAGAACCGAGGAGGCCGTCGCGTTGCCGCCGGCACCCGGGCCAACCATCAACAGTTCGCCGAGAATGTCGGATTCGATCGCCACGGCATTGGTGACGCCGTCGACCTGGGCGATGACGGAATCGACCGGCACCATCGTCGGGTGAACGCGCTGCTCGATGCCGGTGTCGGTGCGCTGGGCTACGCCGAGAAGCTTGATGCGGTAGCCGAGATCGGAGGCCGCACGGATATCCTCGATCGAGATATTGGTGATGCCTTCGAGATAGATGTCGTCGGCCGCGATCTGGTTGCCGAAGGCGAGCGTCGTCAGGATCGACAGCTTGTGCGCGGTGTCATTGCCCTCGATGTCGAAAGCCGGGTCGGCTTCGGCATAGCCGAGGCGCTGGGCTTCGGCGAGGCAATCGGCGAAGGACAGGCCTTCCTTCTCCATCTTGGTGAGGATGTAATTGCAGGTGCCGTTCATGATCCCGTAGATGCGGGAGATCGAATTGCCGGTCAGCGATTCACGCAGCGCCTTGATGACAGGGATGCCGCCTGCGACAGCCGCTTCGAAGTTGAGCAGCGAGCCTTTCTCCTCGGCGATCTTGGCGAATTCGACGCCGTGATAGGCAAGCAGCGCCTTGTTGGCGGTCACCACATGGAGACCACGGTCGAGCGCTGCCTTGACAGAAGCCTTGGCCGCGCCTTCGGAGCCGCCGACGAGCTCGACGAAAACGTCGATATCAGCCTTGGAAGCCAGCTCTTCCGGCGTATCGAACCAGGCGATGCCGCCGAGATTGATGCCGCGGTCCTTGTTCTTGTCGCGGGCCGTGACTGCCGTAATGTGGATCGGACGCCCGCACGTTGCGGCAAGCTCGTTGCTCTTCTGCTGGATGATACGGACGAGCGAGGCACCAACGGTACCGAGACCCGCAATGCCGATTTTGAGGGCGTCTGCCATGAAGCGATCCTGAATGTTCATGAGTGGCAGCCGCAGGGCGCGGCTGCCGATTGGGAGGTTTCTATCAGCGGTGTGCGTTGAGCGAGATGACGTTGTGCATCGTCTCGTCGGCCGTCGACAGGAATTTCTTGATGCTGCGCGCAGCCTGGCGGATGCGGTGTTCGTTCTCGACGAGTGCGAGGCGAACGTAGTCGTCGCCCATTTCGCCGAAGCCGATGCCCGGCGCCACGGCCACATCGGCCTTTTCGACGAGCAGCTTGGAGAATTCGAGCGAGCCGAGATGGCGGAATTTTTCCGGGATCTTTGCCCAGGCAAACATCGTCGCTGCCGGCGGCGGCACTTCGAAGCCAGCCTTGCCGAAGCTTTCGACCATGACATCGCGGCGGCGCTTGTAGACGTTGCGCACCTCAGCGATGTCGGAGCCGTCGCCGTTCAGCGCGTGCGTCGCCGCCACCTGGATCGGCGTGAAGGCGCCGTAATCGAGGTAGGACTTGACGCGCGTCAGCGCTGCGATCAGGCGCTCGTTGCCGACGGCAAAGCCCATGCGCCAGCCGGGCATGGAGAAGGTCTTTGACATCGAGGTGAACTCGACGGTGACGTCGATCGCACCCGGAACCTGAAGAACAGAGGGCGGCGGCTCGCCGTCGAAGTAGATTTCCGAATAGGCCAGATCCGACAGCACGATGATGTCGTGCTTCTTCGCGAAGGCGATGACGTCCTTATAGAAGTCGAGCGTCGCGACGAAGGCCGTCGGGTTCGACGGGTAGTTCAGGATCAGCGCCAGCGGCTTCGGGATCGAGTGGCGCACGGCGCGCTCGAGCGGAGCGAAGAAGTTCTCGTCCGGCTCGACCGGGATCGAACGGATCACGCCGCCTGCCATCAGGAAGCCGAAGGCATGGATCGGATAGGTCGGGTTCGGGCAGAGGATGACATCGCCCGGCGCCGTGATTGCCTGCGCCATGTTGGCGAAGCCTTCCTTGGAGCCGAGGGTGGCGACCACCTGCGTATCCGGGTTGAGCTTCACGCCGAAGCGGCGGGCGTAATAGGCGGCCTGGGCGCGACGAAGACCCGGAATGCCCTTGGACGACGAATAACGATGCGTGCGCGGGTCCTGGACCACTTCGCACAGCTTATCGACGATCGCTTTCGGGGTCGGCAGGTCAGGGTTTCCCATGCCGAGATCGATGATATCGGCGCCGCCCGCTCGCGCGCTTGCTTTCAAACGGTTGACCTGTTCGAAAACATAAGGCGGCAAACGCCGGACTTTGTGAAACTCTTCCATTTCATTCCCCATGGAAATGCGGCCACCGTGGCCGCGCTCGAAGTTCGTCCTGTTCCCGGCTGCTTGCGATACGAACTTCAGAATCGCATGCGCCGTATTCATCAGACTGTCTGCAGGCGGCGATTCTTTGACGTATGCCGCAGCTGCGAAGCATTATCGGGAAAATTCATGTCTCCCGCCAGTGCGGAAGGCTTTGCGTGCAAATTGCCTGAAAGGCAAGGCCTACTTGGTGATTTCCGAGAGTGTGTCGGTGCCGTGATCGGCGGCAAGCTTGCGGTATTCCGCAACGCGGCGCTGATACTCGGCCTCGGAAATCGTACCCGCCTTGCGCTGTGCGCCGAGCGCGGTCAGCTTTGCCTGCAGGCTCTTGGCTTCATCATCGTTCATCTGAACGTTGGCGGCCGTCAGGGGCGCACCGAAGGACGGATAGCCGTCCGGCGAATGCGAAAGTCCGCTTTCGGCCGGCGCTTCGCCCTTGGTGGCGGTCATCACGACCGCCGTGGGGGCCGCTCGCTTGGCGGCGAGTGCTGCCTTCTCTTCCGGCGTCGACGAGCAACCGGCAAGCGTCATCGCCGCGGCCGCGGCAATGAATGCCATGCGGGTTGCGATTGCGATGCCAGAGTTGCAGTTCTTCGTCATGCCAGATCTTCCAAATCCTGAAGCCACTGCGACTGTTAAATTTGTCGCAGCAACAAAGCAATAGCATGAGCTGCGTTGTGTTGAACTTGTTTTCTCGTTCCGGCACGATGTACAAATTGATTTCAGATGATTGCTGCCGCCGGAGGACATGCGTGACCGACAGCAAGAAAGGCGAGACGGACAAGCCGCAAGGCTTCGATGCGACCAACCTCGATCCCTATATGATGAAGGATCCCGAGGCGATGGCGGTGAACTTCGCCCGCGCGCTCGAAAATCTCGGCAAGGCCGCTTCTGCATGGCTGGCACCGCGCGAACGCGGCGATGTCAACGACAAGATCGCCGAGCCGATGACCGACATGGTCAAGACGCTGTCGAAGATCACCGAATACTGGATGTCCGATCCGCGCCGCACTTTCGAGGCGCAGACGCAGCTGATGAGCAGCTATTTCGGCGTCTGGATGCGTTCGATGCAGCGCATGCAGGGCGAGGCCGCCGAGCCGGAGCCCGACCGCAAGGACAAACGCTTTTCGGATCAGGACTGGGAGAAGAACCCTTTCTTCGACTTCCTGCGGCAGGTTTATTTCATCACCGCCGACTGGGCGGAGAAGATGGTGACGCAGACCGAGGGGCTGGACGAGCACACCAAGCACAAGGCCGGCTTCTATGTGAAGCAGATCACCGCCGCGCTCTCGCCGACCAATTTCGTCGCCACCAACCCGCAGCTCTACCGAGAGACCATCGCCAGCAGCGGGGAGAACCTGGTGCGCGGCATGAAGATGCTGGCCGAGGATATCGTCGCCGGGCATGGCGACCTAAAACTTCGCCATACCGACATGACGAAATTCGCCGTCGGCCGCGACATGGCGCTGACAGCAGGCAAGGTGATCGCCCAGAACGACATCTGCCAGATCATCCAGTATGAGGCGACGACAGAGACGGTGCTGAAGCGCCCTCTCCTGATCTGCCCGCCGTGGATCAACAAGTTCTACATCCTCGACCTCAACCCGCAGAAGTCCTTCATCAAGTGGTGTGTCGACCAGGGCCATACGGTTTTCGTGATCTCCTGGGTCAACCCCGATTCGCGCCATGCGCAGAAGGACTGGACCGCCTATGCCCGCGAAGGCGTGGATTTCGCGCTGGAGACGATCGAGAAGGCGACCGGCGAGACCGATGTGAACGCCATCGGCTATTGTGTCGGCGGCACCCTGCTTGCGGCGACGCTTGCCCTGCATGCCAAGGAAAAAAACAAGCGCATCCGCTCGGCGACGCTGTTCACGACCCAGGTGGATTTTACCCATGCAGGAGACCTGAAGGTCTTCGTCGACGAGGAGCAGTTGCAGGCGCTTGAAGCGCATATGCAGGCGGTTGGTTATCTCGACGGCTCGAAGATGGCGACGGCCTTCAACATGCTGCGCGCCTCCGAGCTGATATGGCCCTATTTCGTCAACAACTACCTGAAGGGCGAAATGCCGATGCCCTTCGACCTGTTGTTCTGGAATGCCGATTCGACCCGCATGGCCGCGGCCAATCACGCCTTCTATCTGCGCAACTGCTATCTCCGCAATGCGCTGACGGCAGACGAGATGGTGCTCGACGGCAAGACCCTGTCGCTGAAGGACGTGAAGATCCCGATCTACAATCTCGCCACCCGTGAAGATCATATAGCGCCGGCAAAGTCGGTGTTCCTCGGCAGCCAGTTCTTCGGGGGCAAGGTCGATTTCGTGCTTGCCGGCTCCGGCCATATCGCCGGCGTCGTCAATCCGCCCGACAAGAAGAAATACCAGTACTGGACAGGCGGCCCGGCCAAGGGCGATTACGATGTCTGGCTGACCAAGGCCGAGGAAGCACCGGGCTCCTGGTGGCCGCATTGGCATGCCTGGATCGAGGCCAAGGACGGCAAGCGTGTTCCTGCCCGCAAGCCCGGCGGCGCGTCGCTCAATGCGATCGAGGAAGCACCGGGCAGCTACGTGATGGAACGGGCCTAGGCTTTTTTTGAAACGGCGCCGTCCATTTCCTTTGCCGCATAAAGGAATTGGAAACCATAATCGCCCATAGTTACTAACAGCGGATTAGTTGCGCTGTGCCTCATTTAGGCCCTGTTGCTTCATTATCGGCTCCGGCTAAAGCGTCCTGCGTAAGCTGCCGGTATTAGTGACGCGTTGGGAAACCGAGTAATATGGCGTTTGCTGTCGAGGCGCGTGAAAGCGCTAACCCTTTCGGCTGGGCAATTTTCGGCTCTGCCAAGCTTTTCCGGGCTCTTCCGGTCATTGCTGCCATCGGCCTGGGGGCCGCTGTATCGACCTGGACACTGGCATCGGTTGCCACGATGCATTCGTCGGCAATGCCTGCCAACGAAGACAAGAGCCTGTTTGCCGATATCGCCATCGCTCCGAAAGCGCATGCGCATCAGAATGCAACCGCAGCTCAGGCCCTCGTTCACGTCAGCAAGTTTTCGCGCCTTCCCGGCCAGACGACCGTTTCCGATCGCATGACGGCTGATGTTCCGTCGAAATCCTCGAAGGATATGGTTGCGCTGATGCAGC
>Ga0209025_1004040_pt1 | contig 13142 bp, 11 predicted proteins | sample AraplaMF_Col_mLB_FD_184256 | JGI IMG/M metagenome (GOLD analysis project Ga0209025, IMG submission 184256) | Arabidopsis root microbial communities from the University of North Carolina, USA - plate scrape MF_Col_mLB (SPAdes) (version 2) | ecosystem: Host-associated > Plants > Roots > Endosphere... | reverse complement strand
CCCCCACTGATTATTAGTTGAACCAATCGGGCTTTTACGGGCAGTTTATCTCCCACCTAACTTCTTTGCTTTCGCTGAATTTTGAGGTGGGAGTATTACTGCCCGTTAATGCGGGATAAAACAAAAAAACTATCATCAAAAGGAGTTAGACATCATGGACACAAAAAAATGGGGTTTATGGGTTTTAACAGCATTCGTTGTTGGAAATATGGTTGGTGGCGGCGTATTTATGCTTCCGGCAAATTTAGCACAAGTATCAGGACCAATGGGGTCCACGCTTGCATGGACAATTACCGGGCTTGGTGTATTTATGATTGCGCTCGTGTTCGGAAACTTAGCAATGCGAAAGCCAAATTTAAAAGCAGGTCCGCAAAGTTATGCGCAAGCAATGTTCAAATCACCAAAGTATGGTAAAGTTGCTGGTTATAGCATGGCGTGGGGATACTGGGCGGCAAACTGGGCGGCAACAGCTTCTGTTATTATTTCATTTGCAGGATATTTATCTACGTTTTTCCCAGTGCTGCAAAGTAAACAAATTTTGTTCACGACAAATGGTTTCTCGTTAGAACTAGGAAAAGCCTTAACATTCGCTGTATGTAGTATTATGCTATGGGGTATTCAATATATTCTTTCTCAAAACATTGATCGTGCTGGTAATATGAATTTACTTGCAACTGTTGCAAAAATTATTGGCTTTACGATGTTTATTATCATTACATTATTCATCTTTAATGTAGCGAATTTCGGTGATGGGCAAACGTTTATGAATGAGGCTGGAAAATCTATTCCATTAGGCGGGCAAATCAATGCTGCTGCTATCTCAACACTTTGGGCGTTTATTGGTATTGAATCAGCTGTTATGCTTTCAAACCGTGCAAAATCACAGCGCGATGTAAAAAAAGCAACGATTTTCGGATTAGTAATTGCTCTTCTTATTTATGTAGCAATTACATTGTTAACAATGGGTGCTCTTCCGCAAGATGTGTTAAAAGGATCTCAAAAACCATTGGTTGATGCATTAAGTATGGCTATTGGTAATAAAGGTGCATACATTATGGCATTTCTAGCACTTGTCTCTCTATTCGGTTCTACAGTAGGTTGGATCGTTGTAAGTGCAGAAGTTCCATATCAAGCAGCGAAAAGCGGACTATTCCCTGCTTTCTTTGGAAAAACAAATAAAAAAGGAAGTCCAACAAACTCATTGTTATTAACAAATATCATGACACAAGTATTCTTATTCTCTACTATTTCTGGGAGCGTATCAGAAGCGTATACCTTTGCAATTGTTGTCGCTACGCTTGCTTATTTAATTCCATATCTTGTTTCAACATTATATCAATTAAAACTTATTATTACTGGTGAAACATATAACAACATGCAAGGCTCTCGCAAATTGGACGGAGTCATCACAGTACTTGCTCTTATCTATTCCATTTGGGTTGTTAAAACAGGAACATCTGATATGAAAACTTTCTTACTAGGAATCGGATTATTTGTAGTTGGACTCATTCTTTATCCACTGATTATGAAAAATACGATTGATAATAAACCAGATACAAAAATCAGTTAAACTCAAAAACACTAGCTCTTTACAGAGCTAGTGTTTTTGAATTCTATTTCTTTTTTCTAACTAAAACAGGAAACCAGTCTGCTCCTATGCGGAGAAAATCTCAATTTCTAATTTGTTTAATGTAAAGAAAACATTTTATAATAAGGATATAACTAATCAGAAAAAGGTGACATTCCGACCAATGAAAAACCGTGTTCTTCAATTTCTATTCGTTGTTGCAATTTCAACTATTTTACTATTTGTTTTAAACAGATCATCTATATCGTTATATGCCTTCGCTGGAGTAGTATTCTTTATTACAGCTGTCGGTATTGCTTTCGTCATCTTTATTGAAAATCGCTCCCCGCAAAGTACGTTAGCTTGGTTTTTAGTATTAGCGATTCTCCCTATTTTTGGCGTATTTTTGTATGCATTATTTGGCCGAAGCAGATGGCGCCGAGTAAAACATTTACATCGTGCTGAAGAGCAAAGAAAGTTGTTCCGTGAAATCTTAGAAGGAAAACGATTGGAACAAGAAATCCCATCGTCTCTAAATGAACACTCTGCCCATTTGACTACGATCATTCAAAAATTTGGCGGGGGACCTATTGCTGATGAAACTAGAGCAACATTGCTAACAAATGGCGATGAAACATTTACAGAGATTTTGTCCTCCATTCAAGAAGCCAAACATCACATTCATATTCAATATTACATTTATCGAGCTGATGAAATTGGAACAAAGATCCGGGATGCTTTAATTGAAAAAGCGAAAGAAGGTGTCATTGTCCGCTTTTTATTTGATGACCTCGGAAGCTATCCGTTACGAAGCACCTTTTTGCAACCGATGAAGGACGCAGGAATTGAAGTAGTAGAATTCGACCCTGTCCTTTCTCCATGGTTAATCGAAACGGTCAATTACCGAAATCACCGAAAAATTGTTATTGTTGACGGAAAAATTGGATTTACAGGTGGATTGAATGTTGGAGATGAATATCTTGGTCGTTCGAAGAAATTTCCAATTTGGCGAGATAGTCATTTAAAACTTGAAGGGAAAGCATTGTACAAACTACAAGCAATCTTTCTAGAAGATTGGTTATACGCACGCAGTGGATTAAATAGCTATTCTTGGGAACCGTTTATGAAGAAAGAGTACTTCCCAGGATGGACCGTACAGACAGAAGGTGCTGTCCAAATTGTCGCAAGTGGTCCAAGTGCAAATGACAAAACGATTCGAAATGCCCTGTTAGCGGCAATGACATCAGCGAAACGTTCCATTTGGATTGCAACGCCATATTTTATTCCTGATCAAGAAACATTAACATTACTACGTTTAAGTGCGATCGCTGGAATTGATATCCGTATTCTATATCCTGGCATAAGCGATAGCGTGATAAGTGATCAAGCTTCGCAATCTTACTTTGCCCCGTTATTAGAAGCTGGTGTTTCGATTTATCGCTATAAAGATGGGTTTATGCACGCCAAAATTGTGTTAATTGATGATGAGATCGCCACAATTGGCACAGCAAATATGGACATTCGTAGTTTTGAACTGAATTATGAATTAATCGCGATGTTATATAACTCCCAGGCTGTCCTTGATATTAAACGTGACTTCGAACAAGATTTTAAAGACTCTACAGAAATTCGCTGGGAAGTATTTCAAAATAGAAGCCTTCGAAAAAGAATGCTAGAATCACTAATGCGACTTATTTCACCGCTTTTATAAAGGGAAACTTCCATCAGTGCGGGGGCTTTATCCCCCATCTATCTTCTTTTGCTTCTCTCTAAATTTTGAGGCGGGGGTCTTACTGCCCACGAATAGCAAAATAAGGAAACATCTCCCAAATTGGAAGATGTTTTTTCTTTGCGTCACTTATGAAAACACGTTATCATAAGAAGGATTGTTTACTTGATGAAAATAATGTTAGGTGGGAAATACATGTTAGAACAATTTCATATACATGATGGATTAAAAGAGCAACTTGTAAATATTCATGAAACAAATAAACAAGCAGCTGGCAATGCTGCTACTTTAATTGGAACAAAAATGTATAAAGCAGCAGATAATAGCATTATTGAAGATGCAATTACTGCATTACTTCTTGGCAAAAACGTTCTATTAAAAGGTCCTACAGGAAGCGGTAAAACCGTTCTTGCTGAAACACTATCTTATTTATTCCAAAAGCCAATGCATAGCATTAACTGCTCTGTTGATTTAGATGTAGAAGGAATTTTAGGATACAACACATTAACAACAAAAGATGGTGCCTCTGAAGTTACTTTCGTGGATGGCCCATTGATGAAAGCAATGAAAAATGGTCACTTCCTTTATATCGATGAAATTAACATGGCAAAGCCAGAAACGTTGCCACTTCTTCACGGTGCGCTCGATTACCGAAAAATGATTACAAACCCTTTCACACAAGAAGTTGTGTATGGCAATGATGAATATCGTGTAATTGCTGCAATTAACGAAGGGTATGTTGGAACGAGCGAACTAAATGAGGCGTTAAAAAACCGTTTCGTTATTATTGAAGTTCCTTATATTCAAGGTGAAACATTAAAAGAACTGTTATTAGCTGAATCAAAATTAAAGAATGCAGCAACAATCGAAAAGTTTGTCGCATTTGCAAGTGACTTAATGCCCCTTGCTCGCGATGGTCGTGTCAGTGAAGAAGCAGCAAGTATTCGTGGTATTATCGATGCCTGTGATTTAAGTGTATATATTCCAGTAATGCGTGCAATTGAACGAAGTATTATTGCAAAATTAAGCGATGAGACGGAACAAATGACGGTGCGTGAATTAGCAGAAAGCTATTTCTTTGAGGGATAATTCATGAGACAAATTTTTAGTGACAAAAAAATCGATGCGTCTCTGTTTCTGCAAATGGAAAACTTAATGTACGCCCTTCTAAAAGAAGAAAATGCATATTTAGAATATGGATATAAAGCATATTATGACGAGATCGAAAATAAAATTGTCATCAGTCACTTTTGGGATGATCGAAGCGAAACGGATAAAGTAATCGGCTTAAAAAGTGAAGTATATTTAAAAGCGCTTGGCAACAAGCATCATTCCGATATGCAACTTATTCGTAGCTATGCAAAAGAATTACAGCAATCACCGCTTAAAAATTTTTTAACACAGCTTTTCGTTCTATTAGAAGATTTACGAGTGGAAGAAATTGTGAAACGCGAGCGTCCTGGTACAAAACCAATTTTTGCGCGCCGAAAAGAAATGTATCGAAATTATTTCAGTTCACAATACGAAATTAACCGGATCCGTAATTATCATGCTGATATGCTCATTTGTTTATGTTACTTAACAGTAACGAGCGACAAATACGAAATGTTTAATAACGACTACTTTGAACAGATTGAAGCAATTTTACACGAAACATTCCAAACAAGTGCAACGGAAGATACGATGTATGTTGTTGAAAAAATTCGCTATCGTTTAGAAGAGCTTTTAGAACATGATATGATTAATAACTACTTTGGCCTGGCGCCGCTCAATACTTCTGTCATTTTTGACAAAATTGAAGAACGAGTAGATGAATTAGCAAACGATGATACCCAAATCGTAGATGACGATGATAATAAAAATAAAATTGATGAGAGCTTCTCTACATGGCATCGTGAAAATAAAAACAATGAAAACGAGAACTTCTTACGCTTTGAATTAGAAAGCGGTACAAAAACAAATATGATGGGTGATACAGCTCGTGAGTCTGAAGATGGTGATCAAGCACTCGGTTCCGTACAAGGTACTTCCCAAAAAAGTACGCAGTCGAATTTCGACGGTGCCGACGCTGAAGATACGAGAGCATCTCATGCTTCGAGCCAAAGTGAAGGTGCATACGGTAAGTATAACGCCGGCGCATCGCATACTTTTAAAGAAGCTCGCAAGCCGCAGCCTGATGAGAAGAAAGACTATCAAGCGATAAAATCTGTCGTAAATAAAGATGTAAAAGAACTAAAGAAAATTATCGAAAAAACAATTGAAAACAAAACAAACGCCAACGCTGATAAATACTATGGAAGACTTCGTAAAAAGTTCTTACGTATTTATACAGAAAAACAACCGCGTATGTTTTATAAAAAAGGCCAAGAATCACAAGAGCTTGACGTTGTCTTTCACCTGTTAGTTGACTGTTCTGGCTCAATGTATAACAAAATGGAAGAAACGAAAAAAAGCGTTGTTCTGTTCCATGAAGCTTTAAAATCATTAAAAATCCCGCACGCCATTAGCGGATTTTGGGAAGATGCTTCTAGCGCCACACCCGAAAACAAACCAAACTTCATTCATGAAGTCGTAACCTATCAAAACTCAACGCTGCCAAGCATTGGTCCAGAAGTCATGCAACTTCGTGAAGAAGAAGATAACCGTGATGGATATATTATTCGTATCGTTTCCGAAAAACTGGCGAAACGTCCGGAAAAGCATAAATTTTTGCTCGTCTTTACAGATGGCGAACCGTCTGCATTAGACTATCAACAAGATGGTATTTTAGATACACACGAAGCTGTAAAACTAGCTCGTAAAAGCGGCATGGAAGTCATCGGAATCTTTATCGAAGAAGGCGAAGCTAAAGAAGCGACGTATCAGCTCATGAAAAATATTTATAACCACCACTTTTTAGTAGCGAATCATGCGGAAGATTTACGCTTGAAGATTAAACCGTTATTGAAGAAATTACTACTGAAGACGATTGAATAAAAACCGGAGCTGGGTGCAGCTCCGGTTTTTTGGTCGTTTCGTGCCGAAGAATCTTTATTCTGTGTCGAAGCGCCCATATATTTTCATTTACGCCGATATATGATGAAAAGTCGCCGATATATTTAAAAAAGCGCCGATAAAAAATAAAATTTTTTGGGCATATTAAGAATCAAGTAGATGTGAAAGGATGGTTCTCTTCCAAAATGGATGAACAATATACGGATGTTACTACTGCTGAGGCTAGACATCAATATATCATTCCTGAGGAGTTTCCTGAAGGGCCTTACGGTTCTGCCTCTAATAAAAAATTAGGAAAATCAAATCCTTGGGATAAAGATCAAAAAACACATAAAGCATTTAGCAACGAATATGAAAAACAATTTGAAGAAACAGAAAGGCAATACCCCGAAACCGAATGAAGTTAGGCCAACTAAAAAAAGAGCCGATCCAATCGACTCTTTTTCTATTAGCTAATAACTAGCTCAGTTGCTAATTTTTTTTTTAATTTTTCAAGCATGTCAGCTGTCATTTTGTCTAAATCGTAGTCTGCTTTGAAGCCCCACTCTTCTTTTGCTGCTGTTGCATCAATTGAGTTTGGCCAGCTATCTGCGATTGTTTGACGAGCTGGATCAACAGCGTAATCCATCGTAAATGTTGGAATGTGTTTACGAATAGATGCTGCAATTTGTTCTGGCTCGAAGCTCATTGCTGTAATGTTAAATGCATTGCGATGTTTTAACTTACTTGGATCTGCTTCCATTAAAGAAATGATCGCTTGTAACGCATCTGGCATGTACATCATATCCATGTATGTTCCTTCTCCAATGTAAGAAGTGTACGCACCTTTTTTAATTGCTTCATAGTAAATTTCAACTGCATAGTCAGTTGTTCCTCCTCCAGGAGGTGCAACGTATGAAATTAAGCCTGGAAAGCGAACACCGCGCGTATCTACACCAAACTTATGATGGTAGTAATCACATAATAGCTCTCCAGATACTTTGTTTACCCCGTACATCGTAGTTGGACGCTGAATGGTGTCTTGCGGTGTATTATCTTTTGGCGTTGTTGGACCGAATGCACCAATTGAGCTTGGCGTGAAAAACTTACAGTTTAATTCGCGTGCCGCTTCTAATGCATTTACAAGGCCACCCATATTTAAGTTCCAAGCAAATAGCGGATTTTTTTCTGCCGTTGCAGAAAGTAACGCTGCCAAGTGAATGATTGTATCTACTTCATTGCGCTTTGCAATATCATGTAATTTTTGACCGTCAGTTACATCTAAAATTTCAAATGGACCAGACTTTACAACTTCGCTATCTGTTTCACGAATATCTGTCGCAACAACGTTTGATGCACCGTATACATCACGAAGTTTCATTACAAGTTCAGAACCAATTTGACCTAAAGAACCGGTTACTAGAATTTTTTTCATTTTCCCCACTCCTCATTAGTAAGCTTTCTTAGATGTAAATGCGTTAAATAATACCCATTTCTTTTCCAACTTTTTCGTACGTACGAATTGCTTCATCAAGCATTTCTTTCGTATGTGCTGCTGTTGGCATATTACGAACACGTCCTGTTCCTTTTGCTACAGTTGGGAACACAATTGATTTTGCGTATACGCCCTCTTCGTTTAGACGTTTACTAAATTGTTGTGTTAAGACTTCATCACCAATAATACAAGGCGTAATTGGTGTTTCACTTTCTCCAATGTTAAAACCAAGCTCTTTTAAGCCTTTTTTCAAATAGCGACCATTTTCCCATAAACGGTCATGCAGCTCAGTGCTTTCCATTAAGATTTCAATTGATCTCATACAAGCAGCTGCATCAGCTGGTGTTAACGCTGTTGAGAATAAGAATGGACGCGAGCGCACTTTTAACCAATCGATTAAGTTTTTCTTACCAGCAACATATCCACCAATAACACCGATTGCTTTCGATAATGTACCAATTTGGAAATCGACTTTATCAGATAGCCCAAAATGTTTCACCGTACCAGCACCTTTTCCAAGTACGCCAGAACCGTGTGCATCATCAACATACGTCATTAAATCTAGTTCTTCTGCAATTTCAACGATTTCTGGTAGTTTTGCTATATCGCCATCCATTGAGAATACACCATCTGTAATAACCATTAATTTATTGTAAAGACCTGATTCTTTTGCTTCGATCGCTTTTTTACGTAAATCTTCCATATCGGAATGTTTATAAACAATAATTTTTGCTCTTGATAAACGAGAACCATCAATAATAGATGCATGGTTTAATTCATCAGAGAGAATTGCATCATTTTTATCCATAACAGCTGAAATCGCTGCCATATTACAGTTAAAGCCAGACTGATATGCAATTGCTGCTTCTGTATGTTTAAATTTCGCAATAGTTTCTTCTAATTTGATATGCAAATCAAGTGTACCGTTAATTGTACGAACAGCCCCTGCACCAACACCATATTTATGAATTGCACCGATTGCCGCTTCTTTTAAACGCTCGTCTGTTGCTAATCCAAGATAATTATTTGAAGATAGATTAATATATTCTTGTCCGCCAATTGTAATGATTGGTCCATTCGAACTTTCAAGCGGATCAATAACGTTATAAAGCCCCTTTGATTTTAAATCCTCTAGGTTTTCTACTAAAAAATTGTCAAGTGTTTTGCTAGACATCGTGAAACCTCCCTATCGTTCATATAAAGACAGTATTACCATAATACTCCCTCTATCAGCTTAACACATTTTGGAAAATTGTTATAGCGAAATAGCTTAAAGTAAACGCTTACATCTACAGATTATATCTTATATAATGACAGAAATCTATTATTATTATTTGGATTTTGTTACAATTTAAAAAAACGCTTTCAAGGAGAGGATACAATGTCTTATACAGAATCTGACGTTTACAATGAGGACCTATTTTTTGAACAATATATGAAACGTAGGCATCGAACTGATAACCCAAACGACACGATTGAAAAGCCCGCTCTCTTACAGTTGCTTGGCCACATAAAAGATAAAAGTGTTCTTGATCTTGGCTGCGGTGATGCACAATTTGGAGTAGAGCTATTACAGAAAGGCTGTCAATCTTATACTGGAATTGAAGGCTCACATCGTATGTATGAAGAAGCTAAGAAGAAATTACAAAATACAAATGGCATTGTCCATCTTTTAAACCTCAAAGACTATACATATCCACCTTCTACTTTTGACATCGTTACATCTAGACTCGTCCTTCACTATATTGAACATATTGATGATACATTCAAACAGATTTATCAAACGCTAAAACCTGGCGGGACTTTTGCCTTTAGTGTTCAACATCCAGTTATCACCTCTGCATTTGAAAGCTTACAAGCCACTGGAAAACGAACAAGCTGGCTTGTTGATGACTATTTTAAAACTGGCAAACGCGTCGAGCCGTGGATTCATGAACAAGTTGTTAAATACCACCGAACAATTGAACAATACTTCCTATCTTTACAAAAAGCTGGTTTTACGATCACTAGTTTACGCGAAGCAACACCAGAACTTCTGAATTTTCAAAGCGAAGAAGAATATACGCGTAGACTGCGCATTCCTTTGTTTCTATTATTTTCTTGCACAAAATAAAGTGAAACTTCATGGCAGTAATCTATGTGCTGAAAAATAAAAATAACTTTCTATAAGGTAAGTGTATTTTCAGTGGAATTATCCCCCTTATCAAACCTCTAAATGAAATATATAGCTGAATAGTTACTACAGTTTTTAAAAATGACACAAAAACTCCTTTTTTTAGAAGGGAGACGAGAGTATCTGGCCGTGCATAGAAGTGATATCGAAAAATTAAAATGAATTTATATGGAAAAAGCACATCAACGATCCTTTATTTAAGAATATAAACAACACAAAAAATGGTAATTTATACAAAAAAGAAACTTCCATCAGTGGGGGGATTACCTCCCAAAAGTAGCGAGATAAAATTGATGACGAAATTTGGAGTACGGCTGACGGTATAATGGCTACTAGCCTAATATTGCAAAGTATGGACAACACTTTGCAAAGTTAAAATTGTACTTTTAAACTCTCAATTTCTTCCTAATAAAAAACAACTCTCGTAATATAGAGTTGTTTTTTACTTTGTATTCTTATTCATAATATGTTATATTCTAAAAGTATCTCCGAGAAGAGTTCAGTATATCAGAAAAATTTATTTAGTTAAAATTTTCTGATTATTGTATTATTTTACATTCTATTTAAGCGAGAAATAATACACTTGAAAACGCTTATTTTAATCTTTTCAGGGGAAAAATACGATGACGGAAGATGTTTTTATAGAATTTACAAAATTATTTTATTCTATTCCCATATAATACTATTGACTTCTAAATATTTTGTAAATTAAAATGATTACATAAATATCCGTTGATCAAGATTAGGAGGAATGAAAATGGATGCAGCTGTAAAGTTAGACAAAGCTGGAGAACAACAATCACCAAAGAAACATCCTCCGGGATTGTATTTGTTGTTCTTGACAGAAATGTGGGAAAGATTTAGCTACTACGGAATGCGCGGTCTTTTAGTTCTTTATTTAACAACTACTGTTGTAAGCGGAGGTCTTGGATTTGATAAGGCTTTTGCAGTACAATTATATGGAATTTTCACAGCTTTAGTATATTTCACACCAATTGCTGGTGGATGGTTAACTGACCACTTTATCCCAAGACGCCTTGCCATTACTATTGGCGGTATTATCATGGCACTTGGTAACTTTGTTCTATTTTCAATGAATACAAAAACTGGACTATTTTTAGGATTAGGATTATTAGTTATTGGTAATGGATTCTTCAAACCAAACATCTCTACTCTACTAGGTGAACTTTACGGTGAAAATGATAAGCGCCGTGACAGTGCTTTCACAATCTTCTACATGGGTATCAATGTAGGAGCTTTCTTTGCACCACTTATTTGTGGTTTCCTAGCAGAAGATTTCTTTAAAACAAGCTCTAATGGCGTTATGGTCATGGGTTATAAATATGGATTCTTAGCTGCTTGTATCGGTATGATTATCGGTCAGATTTTCTTTAATCTATTAGCTCCTCGTTACCTTGGTGATGCGGGAACAACAGTTGTAGGTAAAAAATCAAAAGACAAAAATGCACAAGCTATCGAGAAAAAACCTTTAACGAAACAAGAAAAGAACCGTACTTGGGCAATTGTCATTTTAACTTGCTTCGTTGTCTTCTTCTGGGCAGGTTTTGAACAAGCAGGTAGTTCGTTAACACTATATACAAATACTTTTGTTGATCGTACAATTTTCGGATGGGAAATTCCAACATCTTGGTTCCAATCCGTTAACCCAGCATTTATCGTAATATTAGCACCATTTGTATCAATGTTATGGATGAAATTATCTAAAACAAAAAATGGCGACTTAAAAGTTCCAACAAAAATGGCACTTGGTATGATTTTACTAGGAATTGGTTATCTTGTTTTAACATTAGCTGTTCTGAAAACTGGAAGCGATGAAGCACATATTGCTACGAAAGCGAATTTATTATTCATCGTCTTCACATATTTATTCCATACAATTGGTGAGTTATTCTTATCACCAATCGGTCTATCAATGGTAAGTGCAATTGCTCCTGTAAAATTAGCATCTCTATTAATGGGAGTATGGTTAGCAGGTTCTGGTATGGCAAACTACCTAGCTGGGGCACTAGCTTCCTTCACACAATCTTTAGGTTACTTAGAAGTATTTGCAAGCATCGGTATTATCGTTATTGTATTAGGCGTAGTACTTCTTATGTTCTCTAAAAAAATTGCACATATGATGGAATAAAGAAAAAAAGCGGAGAAATTTCTCCGCTTTTTTTAATGCTCCTCTAATGCAGTGATATCTACTTGAACTGTTTCATCTGGTGTTTTTATATCGTGTACATTAGCAATCCTACTTGTCTCATCACAGCTTTCGATCCAAACAGGCACACCTTGATATGTAACGTCAATTCTACTTGATGATGATAAAATTTGTTTTACTCGTTTTATATCCATCATTGTTCCCTCCTTATTGTTTATTACATTCTTTTTTATATTGCCGTGTCTGGATGAATTTTATCCCATGTAACCTCTTCTCTTTATTTCTCCACAATTTGAAGATAAAAAAATAGGTATGTATACATACACACCCATTTTTTTCACAATATTTTAATTTTAAGAAAATAACGTTTTTAAAATCCCGTTTACTTTCTCATTGTTTACTTCATAATATACTTCTAAGCCACGTCTTTCAAAACGTACAACTTTATTTTGTTTTAATTTTGTTAAATGTTGCGATACTGTAGATTGCGGAATTTCTAATACTTCCTGCAATTGTGTTACATTACAAATTCCACGCTGCATCAGCTCCATTACAAGACGAAGACGAAGCGGATGAGCTAGTGCTCGTAACATTTGTACATCATCTTCTGAAATACGACAATCGAATTGATTTTGACACATATTTTCCCCTCATTTTTTTTATATTTATACATATTTATTTTTTATATTTCTATTTCGTTATCCCATTCTATATTCAATTACTTCCTATAATAAAAACCACATTCCTCCTTTATTATAGAGAGAAAACTCTCTTTGGATATTTGAACATTATACTATACTGCTTAGAAAAAAAGCAAAGTATCTGCTAGGGAATTCCTTCCTTTCGAAAATAAATTTCTCAACATTTTTGTTATATTTTTTTTGTATCCATAATAATGTTTATGATTAATTATTCAAATCCCAAAAATTTATAGTAGCGAGCTAAAAATGATACAAGGATTTATAAAGTGAAACTTTAATCAGTGGGGGTTTTCTTCATCCCCCACTGATTATTAGTTGAACCAATCGGGCTTTTACG
>Ga0209025_1004039_pt1 | contig 13146 bp, 12 predicted proteins | sample AraplaMF_Col_mLB_FD_184256 | JGI IMG/M metagenome (GOLD analysis project Ga0209025, IMG submission 184256) | Arabidopsis root microbial communities from the University of North Carolina, USA - plate scrape MF_Col_mLB (SPAdes) (version 2) | ecosystem: Host-associated > Plants > Roots > Endosphere... | reverse complement strand
AACTATTAGATCAAGTTCGTGAGCAGGGAGGATGGCTGCAATTGATTAATGATCGTAACCAGGTGATTGCTGATTTTGAGACGCCGGATGATTTGCCGAGTCAGTATAATCCCGGTGAATTAACAAGCTATTGGACGGGGGAGCGACCGTTCCCTTATGGCTTATATGTGTGGATTCAAGAGAGAGAAGGAAGCCTCTATACGTTGATTTATGGCGTCAAGAATCCTATTGCAGAGATGAAGAGAACCTTACTGCAATCGGTCGAATTAAAGAATGGGAAGATTCAGATCACAGGGCCACTTGCTGCGCAAATCTCCCAATTATCGGGATGGGTGCAGGTCATTAATGCGGAGGGGTTAGAGATCGCCTCCTATCATAAACCTGCGGATGGACCAAGCCAATATGCTGTACATGATATTATCTTACGCACGCAATATCCTGAGCGGTATGCTTCACAGTTGGAGTCCATATTTGATCCAGCAACAGGAAATACTTGGTTAGTGCATCTTCCTATTCTGAATGACGCTTCAGGCGTCCCACAGGATCCTTATTTGGCAATGATCTATGTCTTTGTCATCAGCCTATGTATCTTGCTTGGAATTATTATCATTCTATTAGCCGTTATAGCGTTATGGTATGGTCATCGGTTCGGAACGCCAATTCTTCATATGATTGATTGGCTGAAGCATTTGGCGCAGGGACGGTTCATGGAACCCGTGGATCGTAAAGGGTATGCGCGGAGTATGAACCGGTCAGGACGGATGAAGAGAAGGTTTCAGACCTATGCTGAGATGATCGACTCCTTGCACTACCTAACAGAGTCGCTGCAGAAGAACGAGCTGATTCGCAAGCAGCTAGAGACGACGCGTGAAGAGTGGATTGCGGGTGTATCGCATGATCTTAAGACACCTTTATCATCGATTATGGGGTATGCGCATGTACTCGAATCGAATGCCTATGAATGGCGGCAAGAGGAAATACAAGAGTTCGCGTGTATTATTCGGGAGAAGTCCTTCCATATGGATGAGATGATTGACGATCTCAATCTAACCTATCGCCTGAACAATCATGCTGTTCCGATGCAGAAGGTCGAGATCGAAATGAATGAATTTATCGGTAAAATGGTACTGCAGGTGCAACAGCATCCGCAACACGAGCAGCGACAGATTCAGTTTGTACCTGCCGCCCAGCCGATTTATTACCCGGTTGATGTGAAATATTTCCGCCGTATCCTTGAGAATTTGCTGGCCAATGCACAATTACATAACCCACTGGATACACATATTCAGGTGATGATGGCTATCGAAGAGGATGGTGCGTTTCGAATCGAAATTCAAGATAAGGGGTTAGGAATGGATGAGGCGACGGTTGATCGATTATTTGAACGTTATTACCGAGGCACTCCGACCGAGAATCTCCATCAAGGGACTGGTCTTGGCATGGCGATCGCGAGACAGCTTATTCACGAGCATGATGGTCATATTGAGGTAGAGAGTCAGGTTGGTGTGGGGACGACGATCTCATTATTATTCCGTCAGTCTACCTGCTTCCAGGAAATGAAAGTACAGTTAAGCTGATGAAGAAGAGAAGACTTCCAGAGTCTTCTTTTTTTGTCTTCTAAGTTTATGATATAGTGGGTGGTATAGATGCACACAGCAGAAGGGACGCAATGTACATGAAAAGAATCGGAATCATTCTTATGATGTTAGTTACGATGGGCCTCTTAGCGGGCTGCGGTGATGAGGCGGATCTTACGATCTTATTGATGCCTGGACAACAGCAAGTTATTCCGCAGGAAGTAACAGATCAAGTGAAGGCTCAGCTGCAGCAGCAGCTCGGAAGTGAGAAGAAGGTCGAAGTAAATGCAAGCGCGATGTACAGTTTACAGAAGTTGATTGCCGAACTTGCGGTAGGCGCGAATGATATGATGGTAGTTCCTGAGGAAGATATGAAGAACTTTGCGAAGAATTCAGGAACGACACCGCTCGAAGATACATTTGACAAGGAGAAGTACAAACGCGGCTTTGTTGAAGGGACTGTTCTTGTACCGGATGCATCAGGGAAAGACCAAGAAAAGAAGGAAGAACATCTCTACGCAATTCCAATTCATGATATGAAGATGTTCAAGTCCATTGGGTTCGCATTAGAGAATCTGTTCGTGATTATTCCGTCGAACGCGCCGCATCCTGAACTTGCAAAGCAAGTGTTGAAGTCGATGGTAGAGTAGCGGGTAGTGAGATTTTCGATCAAATAAATGAAGGAAGGGAGGAACTCACTTGTTGGTGATGATAACAGGTGGCGCAGGCAGTGGGAAGACAAGCTTTGCGCTGCAGTTGGCTTCGACATTGGGTAAGACGGGCATGTGGCTTGTCTCGCGATGGCCGGATAAAGATAAGGAACAAGTGGCTCCCTCCTCCTTTGTATGGAAAATTATTGAGACCGATCCGTTACTTCCTGAAATTATTGATACGATTAATGTGCAGTCGAATCCATACACGGCGCGGAATCGTGTGCTCGTGGTGGATAGTATCGCGGTATGGCTCTACGGTGAAGTAAAGGCTGCAGCCAAGCTCAATCTCGATGAGAAGGACATGAAAGCGCATGTCGAGATGCGCGTCGAACAGCTGGTGCAGTCTATTCTTGCCTATCAAGGTGCAATTCTCGTCATTACCAATGAGATGAACGGCGGATGGGATGAAACCGTAGCGTATCGACGTCTATTTCATGAATGGCTGCCGGCGATTAATGAACGATTAGCTGCAAGAAGCAAGCAATTGTATTTGTTAACATCAGGGATTGCTGTGGAACTATTAAGTAAACAGGTGAAATTCGGGAGGGATTTAGGATGAAAATCTATACTCGCTCGGGGGATCAAGGAACGACGTCGGTCATCGGCGGACGTGTACCGAAAGATCATATTCAAGTAGAGACGTATGGAACAATTGATGAGTTGAATTGCTTCGTTGGTCAAGCGATGAGTCAACTTGGCGGGGAGCGATTCTCAGATATCCGATCCGTATTGCTGCAAATTCAACATGAGCTATTCGATTGCGGCTCGGATCTCGCCTTCGCGAATCCAGATGGGAAGAGCTTCAAAGTTCAAGCTGAGATGACAGCGCAATTAGAACAATGGATTGATCATTATGAACAAGAAAATCCGAAGCTGACACGGTTCATTCTTCCGGGTGGAAGCAGTGGATCTGCATCGCTTCACGTGTGCCGAACGGTATGCCGTCGTGCGGAACGACTGGTTGTGAAGCTGGGGAGTGTCGCGGACATTCATACCGAGGTTCGCCATTATTTGAATCGATTATCGGACTTATTCTTCGTGCTCGCTCGAACGGCGAATGTACGGAGCGGTGTTCCCGATGTTGAATATATTCGCAGTGCAGAGGTGTTCCGTTCCGAGCCATGACAACCGAGACACAATATTACGAACCGATCACTTATATCGTTCCTCCATCGGAGGAGGGGATGCTGTTAAAGACGATTCTATCGAATCGATTAATGGTATCTCGCAAATTAATGTCGAGATTGAAGCTAACGGAGCAAGGGATTACGGTGAATGGTGAGCGACGTTATATCAGTGTTCGTGTGCAGACAGGGGATTGTGTTCAGATTCGGATGGAGCAGGAGCAGTCGGATGATATTTTGCCGCAGCCGATTGATTTCACCATTATTTACGAGGATGAACATCTCTTAGTCGTGCATAAAGAACCAGGGATCATCGTTCACCCAACGCATGGTCATTATATGAATACACTTGCCAATGGAGTTGTCCATTACTGGCAGCAGCAGGGCTGGAATTATCGATTCCGGCCTGTTCATCGATTGGATCAAGAGACTTCGGGTGTGCTCGCGATCGCGAAGAATCCATATATCCATCAGCATATTTCTGAGCAAATGATCGCAGGGCAAGTGGATAAGCAGTATTTGGCTTTTGTGCATGGGATACCGGATCCGCAGAATGGGACGATTGAAGGTCCGATTGATCGTGACCCGGAATCACCGCATATTCGCATTGTGACGCCAACAGGCTATGCATCGACAACGCATTATACAACGCTGGAATCTTATAAATCATCTGCGGGTGCTAAGATTCAGCTAAAGCTAGAGACAGGCCGCACCCATCAAATTCGCGTGCATATGCAATCCATCGGTTGTCCATTAATCGGTGATAAAATGTACAAGTTTCTAGTTCCCGTTGACGAAGCTACAGATGCTAAGGCACAGGCGTTAGACGCGCGAATGGATCGGCATGCGCTGCATGCTTGGAAGCTTGGTCTTACACATCCGATCACGAAGCAATGGATGGAATTTACCGCAGAATTGCCGAATGACTTTCAGCAGCTGCAAGGCGCGATGCAGAACGAATTAACTTAGTCAACATTATAAGTGCGTGTTCAAAAAGTCGGTTTTTCAGCACCTGATCGTTTTCGAAGAAAACGGACATCGTAAGCGTATGCTCAGGTTGCGTGAATTTTAAGAAGGATGAACGCAAGATTCGATGTCGAATCTGCTGCTTGAAACACTTCGTGATGAGATAAACCTTGATCGAAGTCATTCGGCGATGATCGACCGCGATTTAAGGTAGGTTTATTCGCCAATCAGAATGTGATCATTCTGATGTGGGCAAAAGATGACTTTTTGAACAACCTTTAGAAGGAGAAATATAGATGTCCAAGTTAAAAGTCTTTCATTATACGAAATGCGGCACATGCCGCAGCGCCATTAAATCGCTTCAAGCAAAAGGGCATGAGCTGGAGCTGCAGGATATCTTCGAGGTTGCGCCGACGGAAGCGGAGCTAAAGGCATTAATCGAAAATAGCGGCCTTGAATTGAAGAAATTCTGGAATACTTCGGGTGAAGTCTATCGGGAAATGCAGCTGAAGGACAAGCTGCCTAAGATGAGCGCGGAGGAACAAGTCAAGCTGTTGGCATCAAATGGCCGATTGATCAAACGCCCGATTGTTACTGATGGGAAACAAGTAACGGTTGGATTCAAAGAAGAGCAATATGAGACCAGCTGGGGCTGATCCCTGGGATACGATATTATAATGAGTGTTCAAAAGGTCGGCATTTCAGCACCGAGAAGGTTGCGAGAACCCGAAGCTATTGCTTACGATGCTAGCTTTTCTATGAAAAGCTCTCAGAGGAACGGAGTTTAGGAGATACCTAAATGAGTACCGGACTTCAAGGGTGAATGCAAGATTCGATGTCGAATATGCTTCACGGACTACTTCGTGATCAAATGATGACTTTTTGAACAACCTCTATAATGGCAAAAAGAGGCCGGGCAGTTATGAGCGTACTATGCTAGAATAATAGGATGTTACTTACAGGATTGTTACTAGATTAGAGTTAGGAGAGATCCAAAGTTGGAACACAATAAACAGAAGTTACTCCTCGTCGACGGGATGGCTTTGTTATTCCGCGCTTATTATGCGACAGCATATGGCGGTTATATTCGCAAGACAAGTTCAGGCATTCCGACGAATGCGATCTATGGATTCATTCGTTATTTCTGGGATGCTGTATCGAAATTCGATCCAACGCATATCGCTTGCTGTTGGGATATGGGGAGCAAGACGTTTCGTACCGAGCAATTCTCGGATTACAAAGCTAATCGCGGCGAAGCGCCAGAAGATCTTATCCCGCAATTTAGCTTAATTCGTGAAGTGATGGAGAGCTTCGGCATTCCGAATATCGGTGAAGTTGGATACGAGGCCGATGACTGTATCGGTACGATTGCCAAGCAATATGGGTCTGACATGGATATCTATATCCTGACCGGCGATCACGATATGCTGCAATTGGTTGACGAGCGTGTCCATGTCATCATTATGAAAAAAGGACACGGGAATTATATGGTCTACAATCCGTCCACACTCATGGAAGAACGTCAACTCACACCGGCGCAAGTAATCGATGTGAAAGGCTTGATGGGGGACACAAGTGATAATTATCCGGGAGTTCGCGGGATTGGGGAGAAAACTGCTTACAAGCTCGTTCAACAATACGAATCCGTAGAAGGAATCTTAGAGAACCTTCATGAACTGACCAAAGCCGTGCGTACCAAAATTGAAGCGGACATCGACATGCTGCACTTATCTCGCGATTTAGCACGTATTCGTTGCGATGTGCCGCTCGTCTGTTCGATAGACAACTGCGAATTCACCTTAGATCGTACACAAATTGAACTCAAATTTGCAGAGTTAGAAATGCAGAGTTTAAATTCATTGATCGGGGTGTAACAGTCAGCATGTCAACTAAGTTTATTCGGACCATCGTCCTCACACTTGTCCTCAGTCTTACCGGAGCTGTCATGGCTACGGCAGCAGGGCAAGGAGGTACTGCGGGCAGTACGACATCTTCCTCGAAAGGAACGCAGCAGCTTGCTTACAAACCAAAAGTCGAGATGAAGAAGGTTGCCGTAGGCGGACGTACTTATACGGTACAGACCGTGACGATGCCGAAAAATATCGGTGTACAAGTAGGTCTGGCAGGCGGCAAGGTCGGTCAGACATCTAATATGAAAGACATTGTTAAACGGTATCATGCGGATTATGGTATCAATGGCACATACTTTGAAGCCTATGGCGGCATCCCAGAGCCTTATGGCATGATCATACAGAATGGTCAGCTTGCGCATATTGGGAACACCGGGACAACGATTGGATTTACGAAGAATGGCCAAGTTCGGATGGATCATTTACGGGTATCTGTTACAGGAAGCGTCTACGATCCAGACAACGGCAAAAGCGGCAGTTATTATGTCTATTTTGCAAATCGAACGCCTGTTAAAGGGAAATCGAGCAGCATCCTCTACACACCGGCACGAGGCAAGACCATTGGATTTAGCTATGGTGAGATGGTTGTCATAGATAAAGGCGTAGTCACCAAAGTGACGCAAAATCAAGATGTCGCGATCCCAGCGAATGGTTATGTGCTTGTCTTTAACGGTAGCGAGACAGGGCAAGCAAAACGATTTAAAGTGGGTGCAATGGCTTCATATGAAGTTCACTATAAGGACCTGCAAGGCAATGAGATCCCTTGGGGAGATATCATCACCGCAGTTGGGGCGGGCCCAAGACTTGTGAAGGATGGTAAGCTCGCGGTCAATCCGACGGCCGAAGGGTTTACATCTGCCAAAATTTTGACCAGCGGCGGTGCGCGAAGCGGGATTGCTGTCATGAAGGATGGCTCCATTATGATTGCAACGGTCAATGGAGCGACAATTCAAGCGTGGGCACAAGTGATGCAGAAGCTTGGAGCGCAGCAGGCAATGAATTTGGACGGGGGCGCATCATCCGGCCTCTATGCCAATGGGAGAGTCCTTACGTCAGCAGGTAGACCGCTGAGCAACATGCTGCTGTTCGGCATGAATTTGCAGTGAAACAAGAAGAAGGCTACCTTGCTCGATGAGTAAGGTAGCCTTTTTCTATATCGATGGATAGTATTTAATCTGTGAAGACAGTAGGGCCTACAACCATGTGGAGGAATTCGCGCAGGTCGCCTGCTTCCTCTTCCGACAGTTTGAAGGTGAATTCCAAGTAGCCTTCTTCCTCTAAGTCTTCTTCACCGATAATTGCCGTAATACCGCTCTGAAGATCAGTAACTAATTTCTTCCCGTAGAAGCGGTTGGTTGTCATGATGGCGAGGTCGAACCGTTTATAGCTTGCGCCAATGAATGTCACGAATCGCGTCGTCGTTGCTTCCGTTGAATCCGATAGAAAATCTAATTCGTGCTGAGACATGGATGTCACTCCTTCAATGATTATGAGGTCATTATAGCGGAATTTGGGAAGAACAGGAACTATAATTTCTGTACCTATAGTTATTTGAAAACTTTTGTCTCCCTATACTTGTCCAGAATTTGGAATTATGCTATGATGATCTCAATTGCATGAACGGACGAATGAGGAAGCACCTCTCTTATCTTATATAAGAGGGGTGCTTTTTTGCGTGCGTTCATGAACTTTTTGGAGGTGGATGATGAATATCGTTTTTCTGAACACGTTTGAAAGGAAGCAAGAATCAGAAGGGACTATTGCATCGCAATTATCGATTGGTGAGGCGCATGGGGTGTGGCAGCTTGTATGGAGTGAACCCTACCATGGAAAGATGGAACAATCGGTATGGTACTCGGGTACGTCCTGGGAGGAGCTTCTAACCACATTTCGACATGGTGTTGCGGTGAAGTTAGGGGAAGGGTATGCTCCGATCATTGATGGAATGATGAGTGAGGCAGAGAACTCGGGACGATTGGTTCGGTCGCAGCTGCTCGCTTGCTATAGCGATTTATATCCGAATGAATCGTTATATGCCATGTTAAGTCAATGGCGTAGATCTCGCGCCACTGCTGACAAGAAGGCTCCTTATTTCATTGCGACGAACCGTATGCTGCGCCTACTCAGCGTCTATGTACCGCAGACGATGGAGGAGTTGCTTCAACTGCCTGGCTTCGGAGAGAACAAGGTGAACCTCTATGGCGAGGAGATCGTAAGCTTGCTTCAAGATACCGAACGAACAACAGTGTTTCCGCTGGATTGGGTCAAAGAACAGGTGACTCGGGAAGAATATGCCCAATGGCTGTATAAGCAAAAAGAACAGAAATATAAGCAGGAAATGGATCGGCTTGCAGAACAGAAACGTTTGCTGGAAGGAATTCAGCAGGGTTGTTCCATCACAGATCTGGAGCAGTATTGCAGCATGTCACGTCGGAATATTCTGATTGCCCTCGAAAGTCTTGATCGGGAAGGGTATGATATCGAGCGTCTGATCGAAGAAGAGCTTCAGCAGGTGCCTCTAGAGGAGCAGGCCGCCATATGGTCGGCTATTGAGCGCGATGGGTATCGATATTTGAAGCCGATCTTGCTCGAGGCCTATGGGGATACGGGGCTGCAAGGAGAGCAAGCGGCCATGTATTACGAGCGTATTCGATTGGTTCGTATCCGTTATCGGCGTCAGCGGGAAATAGACAATCAACAACGTCAGGCAGGATAAATGAAAAACAGGACTTGATCTACACTGCTAAGCACAGCAGTTTAGATCAAGTCCTGCATCTTGTTGATTCAAAGTCAAAGGCGACTTATCGTTATAGCCAATTCTTTTTCTTGAATAGGAAGTACATCCCGAATCCGAGGCAGAGCATCGCCCCTAAAACAATGTAATATCCGTAATCCCAATTAAGCTCAGGAATGTGGGTGAAGTTCATCCCGTAGATCCCTGTGATGATCGTCATCGGCATGAAGATGGTCGTCAGCGCCGTGAAGACTCTCATGATCTCATTCGCTCGGTTCGCGACGCTGGACTGATAAGCTTCTCGTAAGTTGGCCATCAGGTCGCGGAACGTGTCGAAGGTCTCGGATATTTTGACGGCATTCTCATAGATGTCACTGAAGTATTTCTGCAGCTGATCGTCGATAAGACGCAGATCTTTCTTATTTAAGGTCGCGATCACGTCTTTCTGCGGTCCAAGAACCTTCTTGAGCCACAGGATTTCGCTTCGCAGACCGATAATTTCGTTCAAATGGGTCTTCTTCGTATGAAGCACGATATCTTCTTCGAGATGTTCAATGCGGTCTTCGATGCGATCTCCGACAGAGAAATAGCTGTCGACGACAAGGTCGACAAGATGATATAAGAAGTTATCAGGTCGATTGACTTCCTGTTCCCACAGAATAGGTTTCACTGTGCGGAGCTCATTGATCTTCTGCTTCGTTACCGTAATAATATAATGTTTGCCCAGGAACATGCTTAGGGCGCGTAGGAAAATCTCCTCATCATCAAATCGAATGCTGTTAATAACGATAAAATAATGTCCTTCATAAATTTCGATCTTCGGACGTTGTTCCTCTTCACTGAGGCAGTCCTCCACGGCCAAATCATGCAACGTGAATAACGGCTGCAGGACGATCAGATCTTCAACATCTGCATCAATCCAGTAGAAGCCGTTCTCTGGCGGGATGATCGTTTGGTTAATATCTTCGATGACGGTGAACACACCTTCTTGTACCAACCGGATTTTCATCTGATTTCACTCCTCTTCCCGAATGAAACCAGAAGGCAGGCCAAAAGATGCGTTGTTACACAGATTTCAGGCACAACCGACAGATTTCATTCCTATTTAGTTGTATATGTGACATTGTCCTCTGCGGTATAGGGTCGCCTTCCATCCTTACTCACCTCTACTTTTTGTTTCATCTCTTGGAACACTCGTCTTAGTATAACGCGCTTATATCTTACAAGCAATGAAAAAAACGGTGAACCGAGTTAAAGTTAGAATATGGTGTGAACTGAAGAATGGTGCGTTTATCAGGCCGTGTAGGATGGTGCAGATGGAAGTGTATTGACGTCTGTTTCAAATTGGATTAAAGTAGGGTTATGTAAAAAAAACCAAATAAGGTTTTGCTAAATTCTTATCAAGAGTAGGTGGAGGGACTAGCCCGATGATACCCGGCAACCGACTGAAAAGCACGGTGCTAATTCTTGCGGAAACGAATGGATTTCGTTGCTGAGAGATAAGAGAAGCGCCGGATATATTAACGTAGGCCTTCTCTGTGGAGGCCTTTTTTTGTACCCTCCGAGCAATACCCCATCAAATGGTTTAAGAATCCCACAAAGGAGCGAATAACGCATGCCGATTAAAATTCCAGATGCATTGCCAGCGAAAGAAATATTGACTAATGAGAATATTTTTGTGATGGATGAGAGTGTAGCATACCATCAAGACATTCGTCCGCTTCAGATTGTGATCTTAAATTTGATGCCAACGAAGGAAACGACAGAGACACAGCTGCTGCGCCTCATCGGGAATACCCCGCTGCAGGTCGAGGTGGTTCTTCTTCATCCCAAATCCCATACGTCGAAAAATACATCGGCAGAGCATCTCGAGACGTTCTACCATACCTTTGAAGATATTCGCCATCGTCGGTTCGACGGCATGATCGTAACGGGAGCGCCTGTCGAACAAATGGAGTTCGAGGAAGTGAATTATTGGGAAGAGCTTGAACAAATCTTCGAATGGAGTAAGACGAACGTAACATCAACCATGCATATCTGTTGGGCCTCCCAAGCAGGTCTGTATTATCACTTTGGCGTACCTAAATATTCTTTGGAAGAGAAGTGTTTTGGCGTATACCCGCATGTGATTACAACGCCGAATATCAGCTTATTGCGTGGATTCGACGAGCAGTTCTACGTACCACAATCCCGTCATACCGAGGTAAGACGTGAAGATATCGAGCTTAATGAGAACCTAGAGATTTTATCAGAATCCGAAGAATCGGGAATCTATATCGTTGCGACCAAAGACGGCAAGCAAATTTTCGTGACAGGCCATTCCGAGTATGACCCGCTTACATTAAAATGGGAGTATGACCGTGATGTCGCCAAAGGACTTGATGTCGGAATTCCGAAGAACTACTATCCGAAGGATGATCCATCACGGGTGCCGTTATCGCTCTGGCGTGCGCATGCCAACTTATTATTCTCTAATTGGCTGAATTACTATGTATATCAAGAGACACCATTTGACCTTGGCGCAGGCATTTAATAAGACAGAGGAGGATATCTAGACATGTCAGAAGATTTGAAAATTGAAAGTCGTCTCGCGCAGATTGGTTCTGTGCAGGAACCTGTTACGGGAGCGATTAATTATCCTATATATCAAGCAACTGCGTTTCGTCATCCGAAGCTAGGACAGAGCACGGGATTCGATTATATTCGGACGAAGAATCCGACTCGCAGCGTCTTGGAAGAAGCGGTAGCTAAACTCGAGAGCGGCGATGCAGCGTTTGCCTGTAGCTCCGGAATGGCGGCGCTTCAGACCGTATTTGCCATGTTCGGTCAAGGCGATCATCTGATCGTCTCGCTGGATCTATACGGGGGTACCTACCGGTTAATCGAGAAAATTATGTCGCGCTTTGGCGTGACAGCTTCCTATGTGGATACAAATGATTTCGATGCCTTAGAAGAAGTGGCACGGCCGAATACGAAGGCGGTTATTATCGAGACACCAACGAATCCACTGATGATGATCACAGATATTGAAGCTGTAGCAGCATGGGCGAAGCGAAAAAATATGTTAACGATTGTCGATAACACCTTGTTAACACCATTCTTGCAGCGTCCCATTGAACTGGGTGCAGATATTGTGGTGCACAGTGCGACGAAATATCTAGGCGGTCATAATGATGTGCTCGCCGGACTGATCATTACGAAAGGCAAAGAGCTTTCTGAATATACAGGCTTCCTACACAATTCGATTGGTGCTGTACTGAGTCCAAGTGACAGCTATCAGTTAATGCGAGGCATGAAAACATTAGCGCTGCGGATGGAGCGTCATGAATATAATGCGACACGGGTTGCTGCGTATTTGCAGGAGCATCCGCTTGTTGATCAAGTCTATTTCCCAGGTCTGCCGGGACATCCGGGCTATGAAATTCAGAAGAAGCAAGCCTCAGGAAATACGGGCATTTTCTCCTTCAAAATGAAGGAAGCAAAATATATTGAGCCGATATTACGTCATATTCAATTGATTGCTTTTGCCGAGAGCCTTGGTGGAGTAGAGTCGTTGATGACATATCCAGCCGTGCAGACTCATGCGGATATTCCGATTGAAATTCGTGAGAAGGTCGGTGTAGACGATCGTCTCCTGCGCTTCTCCGTAGGGATTGAGCATGTCGATGATATTATTGCGGATTTAGGCCGTGCAATTGAGCTTGCAAGACAAGAGATCGAGGGGGCATAGTCGTGGCACATGCAGAAGGATCAGAACGGAATCGTAAATTTGCAACGAAGTTGATTCATTTCGGAAGTGAAATCGACGAGACGACGGGTGCTTCCAGTGTCCCGATTTATCAAGCATCAACTTTCCACCATCATGATATCTTCAATCCGCCGACGTATGACTACTCTCGTTCGGGGAATCCGACACGCCAGGCGCTAGAAGACTATATCGCCTTGCTTGAGGGCGGAACGAATGGGTATGCTTTCCCGTCCGGGATGTCAGCGATCTCTACCGCTTTTATGTTGTTATCCGCAGGAGATCATGTGATCGTGACGGAAGATGTGTACGGGGGGACCTATCGTTTCTTAACGACCATCCTAAGTCGGATGAACATTGAGACGACGTTCGTCGAT
>Ga0209025_1004033_pt1 | contig 13154 bp, 11 predicted proteins | sample AraplaMF_Col_mLB_FD_184256 | JGI IMG/M metagenome (GOLD analysis project Ga0209025, IMG submission 184256) | Arabidopsis root microbial communities from the University of North Carolina, USA - plate scrape MF_Col_mLB (SPAdes) (version 2) | ecosystem: Host-associated > Plants > Roots > Endosphere... | reverse complement strand
GTGTAGTTCCAACGAAAGAGCCGTTCCAACAATTATTCAACCAAGGTATGATTCTAGGTGAAAACAACGAGAAAATGAGTAAATCAAAAGGTAACGTTGTAAACCCTGATGATATCGTAGCAAGCCATGGTGCAGATACACTTCGTCTATACGAAATGTTCATGGGACCATTAGATGCATCAATCGCTTGGTCTGAAAATGGTCTTGACGGAGCTCGTCGTTTCCTAGACCGCGTATGGCGTCTATTCGTTCAAGATAATGGTGAATTAAGTGAGAAAATTACGGATGCACCAAATAAAGAGCTTGAAAAAGCTTACCACCAAACAGTGAAGAAAGTAACAGAAGACTATGCAGAGCTTCGCTTCAACACAGCGATTTCTCAAATGATGGTATTCATCAACGATGCATATAAAGCTGAAACACTTCCGAAAGAATATGTAGAAGGTTTCGTAAAAATGATTGCACCAGTTGCACCTCACATCGGGGAAGAACTATGGAGCAAACTTGGATACAATGAAACAATCACATATGCAAGCTGGCCAACATTTGATGAGTCTAAGCTTGTAGAAGATGAAGTTGAAATCGTTGTTCAAGTTATGGGCAAAGTTCGTGCGAAACTAACAATGAGTAAAGACGCATCAAAAGAAGAAATGGAACAACTTGCACTTGAAGCAATTCAAGACCAAATTGAAGGGAAAACAGTTCGTAAAGTAATTGTTGTTCCTGGCAAACTTGTTAACGTTGTTGCAAATTAATTCATTCTAAATAAAAGCTCAGAGTATTTATGCTCTGAGCTTTTTTGTGTAGAAAATAATCTCTGGATCACCTTCATCTAAGTTTTCAATCATGCCACTGCGTATAAAACCGCTCGAATGAAATACTTTCTGCATACTTTCATTCGATTTGTTCGTTGAAGAAAATATTTTTTGAGTAGGAGAATGACTTAACATATATGAGATTAACGATCTTGCATAGCCTCGCCTTCTTTTAGTTGGCAAAACAATGATTAATGAGAGGAACGTACAATCAAAGAAATTTGTATCGTATGTTAGAAAACCGGAAATAGAATTATCTTCTTTTACAATGACGCATCTGCCTTCATTAATAGTCTCCTTAATATAATCTCGTCTACTATCGTTTCCGATTACATCAATATCTATATGTAAGATTGCATCTAAGTCATTGATAGAAGCCTTTGTTACGTTTTTCAATAGAAATACCTCCTGGAAAAAATATTCAGTTAATTAATTTTATCATGAATGAAGAAAAAGGAGCGGAATTCTAGGGCAGACAAACACCTATTTTTCTATAGGAAATATGATAAAAAAGGTAGGCTAAATTGAGTAGAAGAGGTGAAAGGAATGAAAGGGATGGACAATAATGCACCACATGGCTTCTTCGGAGGTGAATCGGGTAGTTATGAACAAATGATGTTAATGGGAGGAGCTGGCCAACAAGGATACGGTGGGATTCCGAGCTGGATGGGTGGAGCAGCAGGAGGCTTTCCGACATCGGTAGCTGGTATGCAAACTGGAATGCCGACATCAATGGGAGGATTTTCGACAGCAGGGGTTGGAATGCCTACAGTAACAGGAAGCTTTCCGACATCAGTAGCTGGGGCACAGACAGGATTTCCAGTAGGCGTACCAACTACATTTCCTTCTTTCGTTGGAGGAGTGCAGACAGGATTTCCGGTACCAGGAGTAGGTGTTGTAGCTGGAGGAATAGGTGGATATCCGCAAGTTGTTCATGGCCATCATGGACATCATCACCATCAAGGCCAACACGGTCATCATGGACACCATCATCACCAAGGCCAACACGGCCATCATGGACACCATCACCATCAAGGTCAACACGGCCATCATGGTCATCATCACCATCAAGGTCAGCACGGTCATCATGGACACCATGGTCATCAACAACAAGTACATCACCACGGTCACCACCACATTCATCCGCAAGCTGTTCTTTATCAAATGCACCAAGGCCAACACGGTCACCAAGGTCATCAAGGCCATCATGATCATCAAGGCCAACATGGTCATCATGGACACCAAGGTCATCAAGGCCATCATGATCATCATGGACACCAAGGTCATCAAGGCCATCATGATCATCAAGGCCAACATGGTCATCAAGGCCAACATGGTCATCAAGGTCAGCACGGTCATCAAGGCCAACACGGTCATCAACACCAACAATATCAGCAATATCAACAACAGCAACAATCTTCTCCTTGGACAGGTGGAATTGGAGCGGGAGGGGCAGGAGCAGCGGCAGGAGCGGCTAGCATTAGTGGAGCAGCAGGGCACGCAGGACACGTGGGTCATTAATGAACTAAATGAAAAAAGACATAATAAAAAACTGCTAGGAAATCCTAGCAGTTTTTTTCAGCTTCTTGGCGTTGACGCTCGATTTCAGCACGAAGTTGTGGCTCTGGTGCTTGCCAGCCTTCTGGTTTTAGAATTTTGCCATCGCCTTCGCGGAATCGAGGTTTCCCATCAGGGAATAGTTTTGCCATGTTTGCGTTATTTACAATTTCGAATCCTTTATCAGGACGTACGCCCATTTCAGCAAACGTTCCGAATGCAAAGTAAATAAGGTCAATTAGTGCATCATATTGATCTTCAACAGTCGTTGCTTCTAGAAATTCTTCTAGCTCTTCTTGCATAAAACTTGCACGGATTTTTGCACGCTCTTCTGTTAATTTTGTTGGAGTATTTGTCACAGGATGTCCGAACTCTTCATGCATTTTTGCAACAAGTTCATATCCTTTATCTAAACCTTTTTCGTTTGTCATGTTGTTTCATCCTTTCTCGCTTTGTCCGAATCTCATTGTAACATAGGGTGATTATGAAATGAAAAGGGACTGTCCAAAAGTTTCATCTTTTAGTTAAGATAGGGAAAAATTATATCGACTAAATGACAAAACATAACCTATTAATAAAAGAAAGCCATCCCGAAATACTTTTGGGACGGCCCTGCTCGTTATTTTTCTTCTTTTATTAAAATGGATAAAAGAAGATCGATGCCAAACATACCAACGAGCAACATTGGTATAACGACAAGTAAATAACGTGTGAAGGAAACATTTTTTAAGTATGTATGAGCAAATAAAAAGACGCCGAGAAATAAAATACCATTTAAAATAGGCTTTACTAATTTTTTAGACATAAGCTCCCCCATAAATATCTTCTCTCTCTATCTAAAATAAAAACTCCTCTTTCCGTTGTATCATGCTGGAGAGAGGAGTTCAATCATTTCTCATTCAATCACACCAGAATTTGTAATATTTACGGTGTATTTTATAGTAACTGGAACATCTTTGTACATTTGTTTCCACTCTTCTAATTTGAATGGGCGATAATGTTGCTTATATTTAGCTCCTAGCCCGAGCGGATCCACGCCTAAAGATTTAAAGTGCTTAATTAATTTCTTGGCTTGTGTCTCCAATTGTTTTTGAACGACCTTCTCGATCTTTTTTGTGTTCTTAGCATTCTCTAAGTTAATTTGTTTTGATACTTCTTGAATACGGGCATCAAGCTTCACATGAATGGAAAAGGAGGGCTTTCCATTTTTTATTTTTATATCGTATGTTGGAACAGAACGAATATTATTAATCATTACGTACCCAGGATCTGCTTTAAATTCATGTGAATCTAACTTGTGTTTTTCTAAAATTCCTTTAAATATGAACATATCTTCTTCCGCAATTTTACCAACATATTTATCTTTTTTAAAAAGACCAATTCCCGTGATTTTTATTTTATCACCATGTTTCTTTAGAATTGGAATATAGTAGTCTTGCCCTTCTTGATAATAACGGAATGCTCCTACATGCAGATTATCTTTTGGTAAAGGACCGGTCTCCATATTATGTTCTAGCATTTTTTTTATATAAATTGCAACGTTGGATGAAGTCGTGTACTTTCCTTTTAAAAGTTCAGTACCATTACCGTCAAGTAAAGCAACATATAAGGCATTTCCGATATTTACATCACGAATTAATGTATCGAAGGAAGCAACCATTCCTTTTTTAGCAATTCGGAGGGTAAATAGAGAAACACGCATTTGTCCGCTGGCAAATGGTTGAGAAGACTCTAAAGATGTGTCTGCTTTTACTTGTTTTACCGCATTTGCTGTCCCTTCAAAAACTTGAACTTTGTTACCTTTTTGCTGAATAGGACAAACAAATGTTACCTTTATTTTATTATCTTTTGCTACATCAAAGACAGTTCCTTGTATAAGGTGTACGTCATCGATAATATTTTTTTGTAAACATCCAGTTAAACTAAAAAGTGCTATACAAGAAATAAGCATTAATTTGCTTTTGATTTTTTCCATTTTCTTTTCACCCACACAATAATAAATAGGATTGGGATGTATACATAAATAAGCCAAAAACTCCCCTTTGATGCATTACTAATAAAATTATTAATATCGTGTCTGTTTGTTAAAAGTTGTGAAACAATGAGAGTGATAAACATAAAAGCGATTAAAATCCCTCTTTGTTTTACACGGAATATTTCATGTGTTGCTCTCGTTGCTGCCCATAAAGGGAGGATAAAACTTGAAATAATAACGAGTGCATAGCCTGAAATTGCAATATATTCGAGTCTTTCTATAAACGGTAATTGAATGACTTGGGTCATAGAAAGTTGGGCCCATATCGTTTTTAACAATTGTTTTTCACTAAAAAATGCAAAGGCTAAAAGGGTGCTAAATAAATATAGAAGATTTGAAAATAGTGCTCCAAGCTGAGCGTATTTATGAGATTGCATAGGCTTTTTCACAAATGGATACACCATGAGGTAAATCTCAAAACCAGTCATACTGTAGATTGACACTTGAGCGGATTTTAAAATGTCTGAAAAAGAATGTGTGAATATAGGCAGTAAATTCTCCCAATGTGAATATTTCAAAACGAATAAGCTTAAAAATAAATATCCCAATGTACCACCAACAGAGATGACGCAAATACCGGTAATGACACGAAATCCAGAAGAGACAATGTAATAGCTAACTAAGCATAAAAAGAGTGTTAACATCCACGTGGAAGCAGTTGGGAACATCCATACTTGAATAATTTCAACATACGTTCGAATGACCGAAATACTGACGATTAAAAAATAAGCTGCAAAGATGATATTAAAGATATTTCCTATCCACTTTCCAAACGTTTGTCGTTGTAAATCAATTAAATTTCCATTTGTTTCTTTTAATAAAAAATACATCATCCATATAAGGAGATGGATACAGAGTCCTGTGATTAGAACGCCGATCCAGCCGTCGTATCCAGCGGCCTTTGCGGTGATTCGAGCGAAGCCGAGAACGCCAGCACCGAACTGTGCACCGTGAATTAAGAAGAAAACGAAAATAGGAGATATTTGATATTTTTCTTGAACTTTACTCATCGAATGCACCTCATTTCTTAATCATCAAAGTCTGATCTATGTTTTGTTGAAATTCCTTTCGCTGCTTTTTTTACATGTTGTGGCCTTGCTTGTACATCCCGTGTATCAATCATTGTTAAAGGGAAACGAATCCAAGAGTCTTTAACAGATTGTTGTCTTGTTGGGTAGAACAAAGCGTATGGCTTGCGTAAAGAAGTAAGCCTAAATAGATGCGTAAATAAGAAGATAAATCCAAGAGAAATCCCGAAAAGTCCTCCTATTTCTGCAAATATGAGAAATGGGAAGCGTAGTAATCGAACCGCATTACCCATTTTATAAATAGGTGTAATAAAGGAAGCGAGTGCTGATAAGGCAACGATAATTAATAAAATATTACTTGTTAAACCAGCTTGTACAGATGCTTGCCCGATTACGATACCGCCTACAATACCGAGCGTTTGACCAACTTTCATCGGTAACCTCGCGCCAGCTTCCCTCAGTAAGTCGATTGCAAGTTCTAAAAATAGTGCTTCGATTAAAGGTGGGAATGGTACTTGCGCTCTTGATAAAATTAAAGTTTCAAGCAAATCACTCGGAATGAGTTCATAATGATAATTTAAAACTGCAACGTATAATGGTGTAGCGCATATCGAGAATAGAACGGCGATAAGGCGTAAAATCCTTGAAAATGTAGCGTACATCCAGGAGACGTTATAGTCTTCTGGGGAAATGAAAAAATCGAAATAGGATACAGGTGTTAGTAGGACACTGGGAGAACCATCCACAAAAATAGCTATTTTTCCATCAATGAGTGCTTTTGTAACTCTATCAGTACGTTCTGTATTGATATAGAGAGGGAAAATTGACTTTTCTCCCATTAGTTCTTGTATATAAGCACTATCATTAATTTGATCATATTCAAGAGCGCGTAATGACTCGTCGAGAAAATCTATATTCTCTTTTTCAGCGAGGTTGTCTAAATACATCATGACAACTTTTGTTTTGGAAAATTCACCGACAATCATTTCTTTTGTTTGTAAATCTAAAACTGGAAGACGTTTCCGAACTAAATTAATATTTGTATCGATATCTTCCACGAAACCTTCTTGAGGACCGATAACAGTCGATTCATTTAAAGGAGGAGTTGGTGCACGATAATTATCAATTGCAATGTTGGCGAGCATACACTTTTGATCTTGTTGATTTACTTGAACAATCGCATGCCCCTTTAAAACCATATCCTCAATTTTTTGTAAATCGTTCGTAATCGTAATGCCGCTCATCGGAATATGTTCTTTCAGCTCTTCTAATGAAGCGTTAGGTCGTTCTAATAGAGTAGGCATTAAATACTTTTGTAATTTTTCACCATCAAGCGAAGGTCGATAGTAAGAAATCCAATAAGGCATCGTTTCATCGTCAGATGTATGATAATTAACAAAATCACTAGACCTTTTGAGTTTCTCTATTAAATTTTGTAGAGAATGAATCCGATCTTTTTCTGGTTTTGTAAAGTCATAAATACTATTACCTTTAGAGTGTTGTTGCTTACTTTGAGAAGGTTCATCTTGCTTAGCGTTTTGTTGTTTATCTTGAGACGAATCACCTTGTTTAGCACCTTGTTGTTTATCTTGAGAGGAATCCTCTTGTTTAGTACTTTGTTGCTTATCTTGAGAGGAATCCTCCTGTTTAGAGTTTTGTTGCTTATCCTGAGAAGAGTCATCTTGTTTAGAGTTTTGTTGCTTATCCTGAGAAGAGTCATCTTGTTTAGAGTTTTGTTGCTTATCCTGAGAGGAATCCTCTTGTTTAGCACTTTGTTGCTTATCCTGAGAAGAATCCTCTTGTTTAGCACTTTGTTGCTTATCCTGAGAAGAATCTTTTTGCTCGTTATTTTTACCTTTATTATGTTTCATACTTCTAGTCTGTTCTTTGTTATCATCCTCTTCATTGTTAGAATGCTGCTCCGAGTTATCTGTTTCGTTTGCTTCCGGTGTACTTGATTTTTTTTTCTTACGTAGCCAATTCCAAATCATATGTATGCCCTCTTTAATTGTGTAATATAGTGCTATTGTGTGGCTAATTTTGTATATTATTCATTTATTTATGAAAAGAAGGAGGAGATTGTTTTGCATAGAAAAAATCCTTTAGTAAGCAGGTACGTACTATGACGAGAAGAGGGTGAGTCTGTGCAAATTGTAAAAAAGGAGAAGTTTATTTTAAAGGAGTTTACATTTGAAAATGGTAGAGCAATTCCTATTCAAATGGGGTATGAGACGTATGGTGCTTTAAATAGAGAAAGGTCAAATGCAATTTTGATTTGTCATTATTTTAGTGCAACGAGTCACGCGGCAGGAAAATATACAGCGCATGATGAGGAGACTGGCTGGTGGGATGGTTTAATTGGACCAGGAAAAGCAATTGATACAAATAAATACTTTGTTATATGCACCGATAATCTTTGTAATGTGCAGGTGAAGAACCCTTATGTAATTACAACGGGACCGAAATCAATTAATCCGAAAACTGGAGAGGAATATGCGATGGACTTTCCGGTTTTTACATTTCTTGATGTAGCTCGTATGCAATATGAGTTAATAAAAGATATGGGAATCGCAAGGCTACATGCTGTTATGGGACCGTCAGCTGGCGGGATGATTGCCCAACAATGGGCCGTTCATTATCCTCATATGGTAGAGCGCATGATTGGGGTTATTACAAATCCGCAAAATCCAATTATTACGTCGGTAAATGTAGCGCAAAATGCAATTGAGGCTATTCAACTAGATCCAAGTTGGAAAGAGGGAAAATATGGAGAACAGCAGCCGATAAAGGGGCTTCATTTAGCAAATAGAATGATGTTTATGAACGCGTTTGATGAGCATTTTTATGAAATGGCATTTCCTCGTAATAGTATAGAGATAGAACCTTATGAAAAGTTTTCTACACTAACATCATTTGAAAAAGAGATAAATAAAGCGACATATAGAAGTATGGAGTTAGTAGATGCAAATTCATGGATGTATACTGCAAAGGCAGTTTTATTGCATGATATTGCATATGGGTTTTCTTCATTAGAAGAATCTCTTTCTAACATAGAAGCGAATGTACTTATGATTCCATGTAAACAAGATTTGCTTCAGCCGTCTCGTTACAACTATAAAATGGTAGATATTTTGCAAAAACAAGGGAAGTATGCGGAAGTGTATGAGATAGAAAGTATAAATGGGCATATGGCGGGAGCATTTGATATTCATTTATTTGAAAAGAAAGTTTATGAATTTTTAAATCGGAAAGTATCTAGTTTTGTTTAGAAGACAAATGATGGGGAAAAGGTGCAATGTTTGTAGTAGGCACCTTTTTTTACATGATTTGTAGACGGAAAATATATGTGGCAATTGCTATACCGAAGAATGCGATACTAAGCAATAGAAATAAGAATGACATTTCTTGTGGTGATTTTATTTTTTTAGTATTTTTCATACTAAGAGTAATAATTGCAGCGATTAAGAAAATGATGCCCATTATGAAAAGGGAAAGTGTCATTTTCATTGGCTCCTTTCATAAAACAAGTATATTGAGGATACAATGCAAGAGTTATGTTTGTAAAGAATAAGTTTTGCGAGAAAATTGAGAAATAGTTTTTCGATTCTTTGCGTTCTTTCTTTTGCGTGCTAAAATTGGTAGAGAATGTTTGTGAAAAAGAAACTAAAGGTTTTATTGTATATAAGGAGGAACTACATATGACAGAAGTTAAAACAATTACTACAGAAGAGGTACAAGAGCGTTTAGAAAATGGAGAAACGTTATTTTTAGTAGACGTAAGAGAAGATGAAGAAGTAGCGGCAGGAAAGATTCCAGAAGCTGTACATATTAAAATGGGCGATATCCCACATAAAGTAGATTTCTTTAATAAAGAGAATGAATATATCTTTATTTGTCGTTCAGGAATGCGCAGTGAAAATGTATGTCATTATTTAAATGAGCAAGGATTTAAAACAGTGAATATGGTTGGCGGTATGCTTCAATATGAAGGTGAGACGAAATAGTTAATAGTTAAAAACTTGAAACGAGTCTGTTTCAAGTTTTTTTCTTTTGCATACAGTATAAAAAGGAGGAGGGGTAAATGGGGATTAATTTGCGTAAAGTAAAAATTATTAATAATACAGGAGCTGTTAATGTCGGCGACTGTTATGATATCTCGCCTTTAGCTGTAGCAAAAGTATATGCAGGTGCTGGAGGGTCGAGTGCGGCTATTTTTTTAAATGGGAAAAGACAGCCAGAAGCAGTCATTAGAACATCAGTGTTTCTTCCGCCGTTAGCAACAAGTACACGTACATTAGGTTCATAGAGGAAAGGTAGAGTGTAATTATGCCTGCTCATATAAAAGAATTTGTTATTGTGAATAACACTGGAAATATATTTACCGGTGATAATTTGAGTGATACTTCATTTACTGCTTCGAAATCATATAGTGGTTCAATGGGGTGCACTTGGATTGATGTTGTTACAGTAATAGGGACGGAGACGAAGCTTTGTTTACAGCCGGGTGATTCGGTGACGACAACGTATACGAGAGGCACTCCTGCTGGTACTGTAACAGGAACAAATATGGGGCAAAGTGTAAATGCATCGGGTATAGCACAAGCTGTCCCTAATACAGATAATATGGATTCAATTGCAGGACTCCCTTAAGGAATTAAGGGAGTTTTTATTATTTAAAATAAAAATAGTCTTGGAAATTATTTTTGTAAATAGATTAAGAAGAGGTTTATTTATTATGAAAAAGAAGGTTTGTAGGTGGTGAAAGTGTGAAGAATCGTGATAATAATCGGAAGCAAAATTCGTTAAGCTCTAATTTTAGAATTCCACCTGAACTTATTGGGCCTACTTTCCCCCCTGTTCCAACTGGGTTTACAGGTATAGGGATTACTGGTCCAACCGGTCCACAAGGCCCAACAGGACCTCAAGGACCAAGAGGATTACAAGGTCCGATGGGGGAGATGGGCCCGACAGGACCTCAAGGTGTGCAAGGGATACAAGGATCAGTTGGGCCAATAGGTGCAACTGGACCAGAAGGACAGCAGGGCCCACAAGGATTGAGAGGCCCACAAGGAGAAACTGGAGCGACAGGACCTCAAGGGGTGCAAGGGTTACAAGGTCCGATTGGTCCAACGGGAGCGACTGGGGCACAAGGTATACAAGGGATACAGGGATTACAGGGGCCAATTGGAGCGACGGGACCTGAGGGACCTCAAGGGATTCAAGGCGTCCAAGGGTTACCGGGTGTAACTGGTCCACAAGGAATACAAGGAGCACAAGGGATACAAGGAACACAAGGACCGAGTGGAAATACAGGTGCAACCGGAGCAACTGGTCAGGGGATAACAGGCCCGACTGGAATAACAGGTCCAACTGGGATAACTGGACCATCTGGAGGACCTCCTGGTCCGACGGGGCCGACTGGTGCGACAGGTCCGGGCGGTGGACCGAGTGGAAGTACAGGTGCGACTGGAGCAACTGGGAATACTGGAGCTACAGGAAGTACAGGGATAACAGGAGCAACGGGAAGTACAGGTGCGACTGGAAGCACGGGAGCACAGGGCTTGCAAGGAATCCAAGGGATTCAAGGGCCAATTGGTCCAACAGGTCCAGAAGGTCCGCAGGGTATTCAAGGTATTCCTGGTCCGACGGGAGTAACTGGTGAACAAGGAATACAAGGAGTTCAAGGTATTCAAGGGGCAACGGGAGCAACAGGGGATCAAGGTCCACAAGGTATACAGGGGGCTATAGGGCCTCAAGGGGCCACAGGAGCAACAGGAGATCAAGGTCCACAAGGAATACAAGGAGTACCAGGGCCATCAGGAGCAACAGGCCCACAGGGAGTTCAAGGGATACAAGGTCCGATGGGTGATATAGGACCAACAGGTCCAGAAGGCCCAGAGGGACTTCAGGGCCCGCAAGGAATACAAGGTGTGCCAGGGCCAGTTGGAGCAACGGGTCCAGAGGGTCCTCAGGGGATACAAGGTATTCAAGGGTCGGTAGGAGCAACAGGCCCACAAGGTCCACAAGGAATTCAGGGAATACAAGGTGTGCAAGGGATAACGGGAGCAACTGGAGTACAAGGAGCAACTGGAATTCAAGGGATACAAGGGGAAATAGGAGCAACGGGTCCAGAGGGTCCCCAAGGAGTGCAAGGTGCTCAAGGGGAGATTGGTCCAACAGGTCCGATGGGTCCCCAAGGTGTGCAAGGAGTACAAGGAATTCAAGGAGCGACGGGCGCACAAGGAGTGCAAGGTCCACAGGGAATTCAAGGAATCCAAGGTCCGACGGGGGCAACAGGAGATACGGGAGCAACTGGGGCGACAGGGGAAGGCACTACAGGTCCAACAGGAGTAACCGGTCCAACAGGGGTAACAGGCCCATCTGGAGGACCAGCAGGACCGACCGGCCCAACGGGGCCATCAGGTCCGGCGGGAGTAACAGGTCCATCTGGTGGACCACCTGGCCCGACAGGAGCAACCGGGGCGACAGGAGTAACAGGAGATACTGGGGCGACAGGCTCAACTGGAGTGACAGGAGCGACAGGAGAAACGGGAGCAACCGGAGTGACAGGGTTACAAGGTCCCCAAGGAATCCAAGGTGTGCAAGGAGATATTGGTCCAACTGGTCCGCAAGGGATACAAGGTCCGCAAGGGATACAAGGAGTAACTGGTGCGACAGGAGATCAAGGCCCACAGGGAATCCAAGGCCCGCAAGGCGACATAGGTCCAACTGGTCCCCAAGGAATTCAAGGGTTACAAGGTCCCCAAGGGATTCAAGGAGCAACCGGAGCCACTGGAGCACAAGGTCCACAGGGTATTCAAGGTATTCAAGGTATTCAAGGTCCGACAGGCCCACAAGGCCCAACTGGAATCCAAGGGGTACAAGGAGAGATAGGTCCAACCGGTCCACAAGGTGTGCAAGGATTGCAAGGCCCACAAGGTCCGACAGGGGACGCAGGGGCAACGGGAGCACAAGGTCCCCAAGGAGTTCAAGGGATACAAGGCCCAACGGGAGCAACCGGAGCAACCGGAGCAACCGGATCAACCGGATCGACAGGTCCACAAGGAATTCAAGGCCCGCAAGGAATCCAAGGTCCAGCGGGGGCAACTGGAGCAACGGGTTCACAAGGTCCAACTGGAGATACAGGTCCAACCGGCTCACAAGGAATCCAAGGTCCAACTGGTCCAACCGGAGCTGGAGCAACCGGAGCCACAGGAGCGACCGGGGTGACCGGAGTTAGTACAACTGCAACGTATGCGTTTGCGAATAATACATCAGGAAGTGTTATTTCTGTTTTGTTAGGTGGCACGAATATTCCGTTACCAAACAATCAAAATATTGGACCAGGAATAACCGTTAGTGGTGGAAATACTGTATTTACAGTTGCGAATGCAGGAAACTATTATATAGCCTATACAATTAATTTAACGGCAGGATTACTTGTAAGTTCTCGTATAACTGTAAATGGCAGTCCGCTTGCGGGAACGATAAACTCCCCGGCAGTGGCTACTGGTTCATTTAGTGCAACAATAATTGCTAACTTGCCTGCTGGAGCTGCAGTCAGCTTACAATTATTCGGATTAGTTGCATTGGCTACATTATCTACGGCAACGCCAGGGGCTACTCTAACTATTATTAGATTAAGTTAATAAGCAGAAAACCTTGAAACTTTTATGTTTCAAGGTTTTTTTATCCTTGTATCTGGAAGTAAACCTCGTT
>Ga0209025_1004027_pt1 | contig 13176 bp, 14 predicted proteins | sample AraplaMF_Col_mLB_FD_184256 | JGI IMG/M metagenome (GOLD analysis project Ga0209025, IMG submission 184256) | Arabidopsis root microbial communities from the University of North Carolina, USA - plate scrape MF_Col_mLB (SPAdes) (version 2) | ecosystem: Host-associated > Plants > Roots > Endosphere... | reverse complement strand
TAGTAATAACCAATTCTCCATCTTCTCCATCAGCTACTGGCTCTAATGTATCTGGATCGATCACTTCTACTAAGAAATGATCTTCAGCTATATGTAAACCATCTTGTGCCTCATAGCATTCGATCGATACACCAGGGCCCAGCACTTCACTTAACCCATAAATATCCATTGCACGAATTTTTAATTTATCCTCTATAGCACGGCGCATTTCCTCTGACCAAGGCTCTGCACCAAAAATTCCATATTCAATCCCGTTCGTAGCTGGATCAATTCCCATTTCCTCCATCTTTTCAGCGATGGTTAGAATATATGAAGGTGTACCTGCGATTCCTCGTGGTTTAAAATCTTCAATTAATGTGATTTGACGCTCTGTATTTCCACCTGAGACCGGTACAACCGCTGCGCCTAAAGTTTCGGCTCCGTAGTGTAAACCCATCCCACCAGTAAAAAGACCATAGCCGTAAGCATTATGAAAGATATCTGATTTGCGTCCCCCTGCGGTAACAATAGCCCGAGCTAAAAGTTCCGACCACATCTCGATATCATTTTTTGTGTAACCAACAATCGTTGGTTTTCCACTAGTACCCGAAGAACCATGAATGCGGACTACATCATCCATCGGTACTGCAAAAAGTTTAAATGGATATTGCTCACGTAAATTTACTTTTTTAGTAAATGGCAATTTACGAATATCTTCTAAGCTTTGAACATCAGCTGGTTTAACTCCAAGCTGATCAAATAGCTCCTTATAGAAAGGTGTATTTTTATAAACTTTTTCTACTGTTGCTTTTAATCGCTCTAGCTGAATCCTTGCCATTTCTCCCCTTGAAGCTGTTTCTATTTCTAGATGATACATTTCCTAGCCCCCTTTATACTATTACAACCCCTCTAATGTAACAAATTAATTACGAGAGTTATAGTTTCGTAATTAAGATTAAGATAAACTTATTTGTCCGAATTGTCAATATATTTTATTTCTTCTACTTAAAGTTGGTTAATTAGTCTTCTTTGAACGTTTTATCTTAAATACTTTTTATTCACAAACACAAATAGCAATTTGTACATATCCCCTTCAAATCCGCTATTTAAAAGCAATAATTAAAAAATACACAAAAACAAATCGTAAATGTAATATAACTCCCTAAAACTACGCTAATTCATTTACTTTACCAATAATAGGTGTTAAATTGTTTTTATATTTCACTTTAATTTCATTCGTTATTAATTTGTATGAATGATTTTGGTATATTTTACATATACACAAAAGATAGAAATATTTTTAAATTAACAAAGGGGGACTTACTTTGACATTAACTGAGGCACAACATCACGAGAAATATTATGATGATATTTTTAAAACTTTATCAAATGAACCATATGCAAATTATTTAGGCATGGAATTAGTAGAACTAAAAGCAGGGTTCGCAAAAGTGACACTTTCTCCAACACCTCATATGCTCAATACACACAGGACTGTACACGGAGGAATTATTTTTTCTTTAGCCGACTACGCCTTTGCGGCCGCAAGTAATTCTTACGGCAAAACAGCTGTCGGTGTAACGAACACAATACATTACATGAATGCAGGTTTGGCAGATCACAAACTAACAGCTATCGCAGAAGAAGTTAAAAAAACACGCCGTTTAGCTTGGTATCGGATCCATGTTTGGAGCAACGATGAATTATGCGCAACAATGGAAGCTATGGTTTATCGTAAAAATGAAAATTTCATCGAATAAGAAAATGATGTGAGTAACCTGCGTTAAATAGGTTACTCACATCTTTTTTGACATCGTAAAATCCCTCACTTGTTATAACAAGGAGGAATTTCGATGAAACTATTTTATACCTGCATAATATCTTTCGACGTCTTTTGTGTTTTACCGAAGTATGCTTCTTGGATTTTCGGGTCATTCAACAGTTCTTGTGCAGTACCTGAAATGGCCATTTTCCCATGAGCTAAAACACAGGCACGATCAGCCACCTTCAATGCAGCTTTCACATTCTGCTCTACTAAAATGATTGTGACACCACGCTCATCACATAATCTACGTAAAATAATCATAATGTCTTTGACGATTAAAGGAGCGAGTCCTAATGACGGCTCGTCAAGCATCAAAACTTTTGGGTTGGCCATTAAACCTCGTCCAATCGCTACCATTTGCTGTTCCCCACCTGACAGTAAACCACCCGGGCGATTAAGCATTTGCTTTAAACGAGGGAATAATTCCACAATTTCTTCGTAGTCTCGATGCACAGTTTTTTTATCTCGACCATAGCGGTGATAAGAACCGAGCATCAGATTATCCTTGACAGATAATGAAGAAAAAATCTGTCTTCGTTCTGGCACTAAACATATCCCATTAGCAACTGTCTTTTGCACACCATCTTTCGTAATATCTAACCCTTTGTATTCAATTTTTCCTTCGCTCGGTGAATACACACCTGCTAATGTACCAAGAAGCGTACTTTTCCCTGCACCATTTGATCCTACAATCGATAATAACTCCCCTTCTACTAGTTCGAATTCAATACCTTCAAGAACATGTAAATGCCCATGATAAGTATGTAAATTTTCGACTTTAAGCATAGACCACACCTTCTTCCGCTTCATCATCGCCCAAGTATGCTGCCACAACCTTTGGATTTTTGTAAATCTCTTCTGGTGTACCTTCTCCAATTTTAACCCCATTATCTACAACAACTAAACGATCTGAAATAGACATAACGGTTTCCATATCATGCTCGACGAATAAAAAAGTCATTCCCTTTGCGCGCATTTTTAAAATGACCTCGACTAATTGCCTTGATTCCGCATCGTTTAGGCCCGCCATTGGTTCATCTAATAAAATGAGTTGAGGATTTGAAATCGCTGCACGTGCAATTTCAAGCAGTCGTTGGCTGCCATAAGGTAATTTATCGGACATTTCATAAGCAAACTCAGCTATACCTACATCTTTTAAACATTGCAATGCTTTCTCCATCGTATAAACTTCTTCCTTCACGACAGTTGGTAAGCGTAATCCAGCCGTTAAAATATTTGTTTTCATCGTAATGTGCGCACCAGTCATTACATTCTCGATAACGGTCATATTATCGAAAACCTCTAAGTTCTGAAATGTTCTTGTTACACCCGCTTGTGCAATTTGATAAGGCTTTTTTCTTGTTAACCGCTTACCTTGGAAATAGACATTCCCCGAAGAACTTGGCAATACTCCTGTTATCATATTGAAAAGTGTTGTTTTCCCCGCACCGTTAGGACCAATAACTGCGAATATTTCACCTTTATTAATAGTGAAGGACACATTGTCTACAGCAACGACTCCTCCGAATACTTTCGTTAAGTTTTCTACACTTAAGATTAGCTCTTTGTTAGTCATTCACTTCACCCCCTGTAGCTTGTGTATCTATTGTGAACGATATCGGTGCAGGACGTTCTTTTTTCTGAAACTTTCCAGCAATCTTTATAAATTGAGGAACTAAGCCATTAGGCATATAAATCAAAGTTAAAACTAGCAATAAACCGAAGAAGACGATTTCGAATTCCCCTCCAATATTAGGGAAGAATACTGGTACAAAATGTTTTAATAACTCACCAAGTAGAACGTAAGTAGCCGAGCCGACAATGGCACCCCAAATATTATTTAACCCACCGATAATCACCATTATTAGTAAATAAATAGAGGTATTGGCTGTGAATAAAGTTGGATTAATAAATGATACATAGTGTGCTAATAGTGAACCAGAAATAGATGTGAAAATAGCACTTATCACAAATATTTGTAATTTATATTTCATTAAATTTACACCAACTGCATCTGCTGCAATCTCACTCCCCTCAATCGAACGTAAGCCACGTCCAATTCTTGAGTGAATAATATTCCTTGAGAAAATGAGTGCTATAAAAACAAATAGCCAAATAAGATAAAAGAAACTTTGATCTGTCACGAACTCAAAGCCAAATAACTGAATCGCCGGTATACCGAAGAAGCCATTCGAGCCACCAGTAATAGATGTCAATTCTTTAAATGCTGTATACACAATAATTCCAAACCCTAGTGTTGCTAACGCCAAATAATAGCCTTTTAACTTAAATGTCGGTATGCCGATTAATAATGCAACAAGCGCAGAAATGAATGCACCAACCAATATCGCTAACCAGGGAGACAACTCTAATGTAGCAGTCATATAAGCAGACGTGTAGGCACCAATTCCATAAAAAGCCGCATGTCCTAGTGAAATTTGTCCAGCATAGCCTGTTAGCATTGTTAAACCTATACATACTAATGCATAAAACCCAATCATCGTTAAAATAGCAAGTGTATAATTCGATCCAACTAACGGGATACAAAATAGTAGAGCGAAAAAAATACTTGGCCCAACTAAGCTGTTATTATAGATTAGCTTTAAGCTTTTTTTATTCATTGTTGCAACCTCCCTATACACGTTTACCAGAAGCTTTTGCAAAAAGACCTTCTGGTTTTACAAATAAAATTAATAGTAATAAAGAGAAACTAACTACATCTTTTAAACCAGATGACCATAGGCCCTCTGTAAATGCTTCAATAATTCCAATAAGAAAGGCACCAGCAATGGCAGCTGGGGCGTTTGTTAAACCTCCAACAACTGCTGCTACAAACGCTTTTATGCCAAGCATCATCCCCATATCATAGGATGCACCAGAAATTGGCGCGATAACTGTACCCGCTAAAGCCCCCACACCAGCACTTACAACAACAGCAAGTAATGACATTTTATTTGGATTGATGCCCATTAAACGTGCAGCAAATGGATTTACAACACAAGCTGTTAAGGATTTCCCTGTAAATGTATAATTAAAGAAGTACATCATGGCGATTAATATAACGATCGCAAGTCCGATCGCCCACAAATTTTGTGGAAGTAACACAGCTTCTAAAAATTTAATAGGTGTATTATCCGTAAACGGCGGTAATGATTGGGCTTGTGTTCCCCAAATTAAAATCGCAATCCCCCGAAATGCAATCGATACACCAATTGTAATGATTATGAGTGTTGTCATGGATGATTTACGGGCTGTATGGATTGCTGTTCGTTCAAAGACAGCACCAATTACCGCCACTATTACGATACTTAAAATAATAGCTAACCATAAAGGTAGATTAGCTTTCACCAATGAAATACTAATTAAAGCACCAAACATAGCAAATTCGCCTTGTGCAAAATTAAGGATGCCTGTCACGTTATAGATAATGACAAATCCTACTGCAATCAATGCATAAATAGCTCCTATTGTTAAACCAGAAAATAATAATTGCAACATTTGAGAAAATGTTTCCATAAAGTATTCACTCCATTCATTTTGGGGTTACCTGGCTCATAATGAATGAACAGTGATGGAAAGACATCACTGTTCATTCTTTATGTTTATTATTTGTCTTCTAAGGTCCACTTACCGTCAACAATCCGTACCATCGCAAAACTATCTGGACTCAACCCCATATGATTATCCGCAGTAATGTTAAATGTACCTGTCAAACCTACATATTCACCAAGTTCTTGCTCAATGTAATCTCGAAGTGCAGCGCTATCATCACCTTTTGCTTCAATTGCTTTCGTAGCAATCGAGAAAGCATCTGCTGCATATGCACCGAATGTACTAGCTGGTTTATTGTATTTCGCTGTGAAAGCTTCGTTATACGCTATTAATAATTCTTTTTGTGGATTTGAAGCTTCTAATTTGTCCGCAATTAATAATTTACCTGTTGGTAATATCACATCGTTTGCTGCATCACCTGCTACTTCGATAAATTGGTTCGTGGCAACACCATGACTTGCAAGAACTGGTAAATCTAGCGCTAATTCACGAATATTTTTAATGACAACCGCTGACTCTTGAACGGTTCCCCATACAATTATTGCATCTGGATTCGCTTTTTTTACACGAGTTAACAGCGGCTTCGCATCTGTGACTGTGGCTTCAAATTCATCTTCAATGACTGATTCCACACCGTAATTTTCCATGTGTTTAACAAACTCTTCATGACCACCCGTCCCAAAGGAATTCGCAACATTTAACCAGGCAACTTTCGTTAAGTTATTATCTTTTAAATATTGTAAAATCCTTTCCACAGCTTGTTGATCATCTTGCGGCATTTTGAATACCCATTTGCGTGCCTGGCCATTTTCATTCATGTAAATTTGTTTACTAGCAGCAACAGAAATGTAAGGCACTTGATTTTGCTCTGCCAAAGGTAACATGGCTAATGAGTTTCCACTTGTTGTCCCTCCGATAACGATTGAAACCTTGTCTTGTGTTAATGCTTTTTTCATTGAAAGAATGGCTTCATTTTGATCAGATTTATCATCGTATGTTACTAAATCAATTTTTCGACCGTTAATGCCTCCATCCGCATTTTTTTGATCAACTAACATTTTCAGCGTTTGCATTTCTGGTTCACCTAGAGCTGCTGCCCCACCAGATGCAGAGAAGATTCCAGCTATTTTGATTGAATCTCCTGATGATTCAGTACCAGATGCATCACCTTCCCCCGATGAACTACAAGCCACCAACAATAGTGCTCCCATCAATAAGAAAAGAGACAATAAAGTCTTTTTCATAAACACTACACCCCTTAATAATTTTTATACCTATAAAACCGCATCCCCTTTTAAAATGACGGTATGTATAGCCCTCCGAAATTAACTTTAATGTAATATTTTTCGAAAAATAAAAACAAAATAAGATAATAATAGATTTTTAGAGATCAAAAACTACATTAAGCAGAATTTTCTGATTTTGATTAATCAAAAGAATAACATGTATTTTAATAAATGATAAATACTAAAAATATACATTAAAAATCTATATATATACGTTTAAGATATACTCGTACTTTAATTGTTATATAAAATTAACGAAAAACACGCAGTATAACGATTAGCAGAAACCTTTATATGTCAAGGATTTTACCAATTTTTTTCTTTAAAAAAACAGAAATATCTAACAAATATAATGAAAAAACGAGGAAAAATGTTACAATACAGAATAAGTATACAAATTGCATAAACTAATTAATTTTAAGTATAGGGGTGAGAGTAATGGATTTAAGACAATTAAATTATTTCATTACGATTGTTGAAGAAAAACAAATTACGAAAGCTGCCAAAAGGCTACACATGGCACAACCTCCACTCAGCAATCAATTAAAAGTTATGGAGAAAGAATTAAATTGTAAACTATTAGATCGAAATGGCAGAGCATTAGAGCTAACTGAATCAGGAAAGATTTTATATGAAAAAGGCAAAGCATTATTAGCTAATTTTGAAGATACGATCTCAGAAATAAAAGAAGTTGGAGAAGGCCTAAAGGGGGTATTATCAATTGGCGCAGATCAAACTTGTCTATCCTACCTACCTGAAAAAATAAAGTTGATGCATGAAAGATACCCTAATTTATGCTTTAAAATTATTGAAGGAGATTCATTTTTCTTAAAGAAAAGTCTTATAAATAAAGAAATCGATTTAGCTATACTACAACAACCCATCGAGAATGATAATTTCTTATCAATTGGGTTAGATTTAGAGGAGTTTGTACTTGCCACACCTGTACAATGGAAGTTACCGAATCCAATTCAAATAGAAGACTTAAAGGATTTACCGTTTCTTTCTTTCTATCGTCATCGTAGTTGTAGTACATTTCGCATTATTATTGATGAATTTAAACGTCACGGTTTTGAGCCTAATATTATTTGTGAGTGTATTGATATTGCAATGGTTATCTCCTTAATTAATGAAGGTTTAGGGGTAACAATTTTACCGAAAACGAGTCTCGATAAATTTTCAAATCACGGTATTCAAATCATTAATTTTAAGAATTGCAATATCCAATCAAATGCGACTATTGTTTGGTCAAAAGATCGATATTTAGCAAAGCACGCAATGAATTTTTTAGAACTTTTTACAGAAGAAACCCACTTACTAACCAGGGAAACAATATGCCAGAGTCAATAAACTACATGAAAAATTTTATTCTGGCGCTTAGATGATGAACTGACGGTTTACGAAAAATAATAATCTCCCGGTTGAAATTTTTGACCGGGAGAATTACATTTATTTAACATACTTCAAATACTTTTTCACAAACTCTACAATGTAAAGCACTTCTTCTTCTGAAATATTGAATCGACTGCTAACTTTTCGAAGTTTGGCTGGTGATTTTAATTGTTCCCGCACTTGATCAATTCTCATGTATTTACATTTTCGAGGGTTTACACAATCTCTAATCTGCTTGTAACGAAGGTAAGCATACCGAGCAAAAGCATTTAACATCTCCCTCTCCTGCTCATCTCGTTGTAATTTTTTGGCCGCTTCATCGATCGTTTCCGAATCAAATGTCCATGTACCATCTGTTATTTGCATAGTACCACCTCTTTCATTGCGTAAAGTTGATGACAAATATGGCTACACCTTAATTAGATGACATTAAGATTGCACCCATCTCTTCTATTCATAGCTAGTAAATGCATAAGAAAAAGCCACACCTAGTTAAATGTGACTCTTTTTGTATTTTTGTTTAGTTTTACAAGCTAAATTCATTAACTTTTAGATTCCGCTTCAATAATTGTTTTTTCTCCTCTTTTCTCATCTTTACTACAAATAAATTATGCCACTGTATTATTGCGTCCGGAGACTAAAAACATAGTTAAAAATTAATATACATAAATCTTCCAATTAACTAAAATAGGAATATAATGACTTTATTAATTAGTAATAAGGGAGGTACCATATGAACAACCAAACTTATGTGAACTGGAGCGGTCATCATCTTAAACTGACATGGTTACAAAATTATAGAGTTGAAGATTTCAGCAAAGTAACAAGTGTTCATGGAGTTTGTTTTTATCATGGGAATGTTTTGTTAGTTCATGTAGCCGGGAGGGGATTTAATTTTCCTGGAGGTCATATAGAAATAGGAGAAACACCTGAAGAAGCATTTCATAGAGAGGCATTGGAAGAAGGTTATGTAATGGGGAATATCAACTACATTGGAGCAATTGAAGTCAGTCACGAAGAAAACCCTTTATTCAATGCTGATAGTAAGTACCCTTTAATCGGATATCAAATGTTTTATAGCATGGAAATTCAAGAGTGTCTCCCATTTCTTCGAGAGCATGAAACGATTTCGCGCATTTGGGTTGAGCCAGAAGAAGTACCTTATGTAATTAATGACCATGAGTTTGCAAACATAGTATTACAAGCAGCTTTAAGTAACAAGCCTTCTTATAAAGGAAAGCATGTGGAAAAAGTGATTGATACAAAATTTTGAAACCTTACCTATAAATTTATTTTTTTAATCTAATTCACAGGCATTTCACTATATAAATATAGCTACCAAATCATATTAATAGTAGTGTAAAGCTAACCTAGCTTTGCACCTCCTAGTTTGTGGTTTAGGGTCACTTTGGTTCGAGTGACCCTTATTTAATTGTCTTTCATTGTTATGCGATTTCCCTCATACCTATACTCATAAAGATATAAGCATTATCCGATGAGATATCTCAGATTTTGTATGATTACTTCCAGGCTTTTATATCCATACCTTCCCCCTAAACTTTTTTTAGATTAATGTCACTCTTATATTATTTTAGTAGTTCTATCATTTACTACTATTGCGAAATAAATTAACTGCAGTAATAATTTGGAAAACCTTTATCTTGTTATATTCGTATATTTATTAAAACTAACATATGTGAGGAGACTTAAAATGATTGGTGGATATATTACATGTATTGTTCTTGCGTTTATTTTTATTTTCATGGGTTATCTAGTCCATATAAAAAAGAAACTTTGGCTTATTGCGGGTTACCAAGAAGAAAATTTTATTGGCGATAAAGATAAACTAGCTAAGCTATTTGGTGTTTTCTCATACATAGTAGGTATCGCTACTTTTCTACTACCTTTTGGACTTGAATTTTGGGGTAACATTAGCGGTATTATATATGCCGTTTGTATATGTCTAGGTACAGTAGCAACTTTGGTCTGGAAACAAATAATTAATAAACCACTTTAATAGTAAAATACCCCCTTGAAATTAGACTTGTACATTGTCTACTTCAAGGGGATTATTGTGTCACAGTTGAAACGTTTTTATTAGTCATTCCACCACTAAACGATACTTTTTCTTTTATCTTTCCGAACAACGGAAAACATGTATAGGCTAATTAATAAAATGATGATGATTGTTACTACTAAAGAATATGTATCCGGAAACTTAAATAAGAATAAGTTCAAAGAATTTAATAATCCAACTGTCACCAATAATAACCAAAAGTTATTTTTTCTTTTTAATTGATCACCGTTATTTAGATAACTAGCCGAAAGCCAGATGAAGAATGGTACGTAACATACGATTGAAAAAGTTAAAAAAGCCACCCCAATAAATGGCATAGTACAAACACCTCCTAAAAACCTTCCTTATTTTATACGATTGAAATTTGGATTAGTTTCAATTTTATTATTCTATAAAAATGTTGCTTTCACATTTTATTTCCTAAGAAACCCAGTGGGAGTTTCTGTACATGTCGTTTCGCTTTCGCTACCAAAAACACTTGTAACTGCCGTTTAACTTTCGTTACAGCACTTGCTAGAAGAAGTTAAATTAGTAACTCTTTTATCATTAATTTTTGGGATTTTTATTTCAAACTGAGTAAAACCAAGATGAATAACCTCCCTTCCTTTGTACCCCTGTGCATAATATAGATTGTAGAAGGGAGGGAAATTTTATGGGATATTACGGTGGAAATTATGGTAACTGTTGTTACGGAGGCTATGGCGGTGGCTACGGTGGTGGCTACGGCGGCGGTGGTTACTACGGTGGTGGCTGCGGTGGCGGTTACTATGGATATGGCCATGGCGGAGGCCATGGTTCAGCATTCGCATTAATTGTAGTTCTATTCATTCTTTTAATTATTGTTGGCGCAACATTCATGTATTAAATTTTCCAATAATTTAGTTTCCATTCAGTTCTATAATGAAAAAAGTTAATGCTATTTATCATTGTCACAATTAATCATTCCATAACCTCTGTTGCTAAAAATCAATTACCTAGTAATAGTAGGATAACTAACCAGCCTAACATACTACAGTTTAAAACTAAAAAGGTCACTTCTGTCCAAGTGGCCTTTTATTTTTATTTGTTCAACTTTTCATTTTCTTAAATAATAAAATAAAGCCGCAACAATAATATTTGGTAAAGCAATGTATAAGGAATTTAAAGTAATTTTATTACGTTCGTCCTGATGTTCTGTTGTTTCGGTAGCAAAATTCGCCCTCATCCTATCCCCACTAACCATGGATCCTGAAAAAATCATTGAAATTACAATGAAGATACAGCCAATCGTGCCTGAAACTAAATAAATCTTTTCCATTCCCCAAATGATCATCGATATCAAAACACCGCAAAGTGATAAGAGAACACCAATTAATAAATACCTCAGTTCAAACGCCCCCTTTTTATATTTTACGTTTAATTACATATTTTGCTTCAACTATAAGGTAAATTTTCCACTTGGACTTTGATGTATATTGTTTCCCCCTTATTGAGGTGATAAGCCCACGAATAGCCAAATTTATATTAGTCGGAATTATTGTTACACTGGCCTGGCTACCTCTGAAAATGATTAGCCATTTAAAAAGGATGATTATTGTTTCAATAGAAGAAATATGTGTTAGTTAAAGTGAAAATAGATTATCTCTCTTTACTTCGTGAACATAAAATGACTTCTCGATTTTGAATAAAGCTTTAGTCTCCAATGTGATTTCTGTCAAAATTGCGCAAATGAAAAACGCCATACAATCATCATCGATGAAAGTATAGCGCTTTTTAATTCAGGTTATTGTTATTTAGTAAAGATTTCTTCAATTTGGTCAAGCATAATTTCGGCTGCCAGGATTCCGCCTGCTGTGTTCCAAATTACATCGTCAACTTTATGGACATTCCCTTTTTGTACTGCACTTAGGTTTTTCCATAGTGGATCTTCTGTCCATTCTTTTTCAGTAGCTAATGCTGAATCATCATCTGTTGGCATGTAAGTAAAGTAGAAAAGTACATCTCCGTCCATTTTAGGAATTACTTCTTTTCCTACCTCAACAGCTAATTTTCCTAATTTCGCATTATCTTTAAATAGTTCTGCTTGCTCTGGTACACGTTTGAATCCTAATGAATCAAAAATAACGCCTGAGAATGAATCTGTATAGTAGATTCGAGATTTATCGGCCATAAAGCGTACGAATGAAACCTCTTGGTTTGTTTTATCGCCAAGCTTTTCTTTAACAGCTTGAACTTTGTCATTGTATGCTTTTAAAACTTCTACGCCTTTAGCTTCTTGATTTACCGCTTTTGAATAAAGTTTAAAGTTATCTTGCCAATCCCCGCGTAATGTCTCTGCGAAAACTGTCGGAGCAATCTTGCTTAATTTTGCATAGTCTTTCTCTTGTCTTATTTTATTTCCAATGATTAAATCTGGTTTTAAAGAAGCAATTTTTTCAATATTAATTTCACTCTCAACACCAACAACTTCTACGCCTTCCAGCTTATCCTTTAAATGGTCATACCAAGGATCACCTGAAAATGCTTTTACTGCCCCTACCGGCTTAATACCTAAAGATAGTAGTGCTTCTAATCCTTCATTTGTTAAAACAACAACACGTTTTGGCGTGTCTTTAATTTCAGTTGTTCCCATTGCATGTTCGACACTGTAAGCATTACTCTCAGTTGAACTTTCTTCTTTTGTGTTTTCCTTGTTATTGCCACATGCAGCTAAAACAAATACAGCGACAACAGCAAGCAAAACTAGTAGTTTTTGAAATGCTTTTTGCATCTTTTTTTCCTCCAATGTATATGTTAGAATGTTTAAGTGGATTTTATGATAATGAGAATCACTTTCATCTACTTGATATCGAAATTAATCATATTGTAAGAATCTATCAATGTCAATAATTTATTTAACTAATATTCAAGCACATTCTATTGAAAGAAGAGTACAACTTTATATGATATTAAAAAATAATTTTTCAAAAACAATTGCTTTAATAGTAGGAACACTCCTTCTACTCCTTTGTATGGGGGTAAGTATTGTATACGGCTATGCAAATACGTCCATTCAAACGACTATTGAATCTTTTACACAGTTTAAT
>Ga0209025_1004026_pt1 | contig 13177 bp, 13 predicted proteins | sample AraplaMF_Col_mLB_FD_184256 | JGI IMG/M metagenome (GOLD analysis project Ga0209025, IMG submission 184256) | Arabidopsis root microbial communities from the University of North Carolina, USA - plate scrape MF_Col_mLB (SPAdes) (version 2) | ecosystem: Host-associated > Plants > Roots > Endosphere... | reverse complement strand
ATATCAATCATCGTTAGGTTTCTTTCCTATACTTTCGTATTCGAACTATATTTCTAGAAATCACGTCTCCCAAACCCCAAGGATATAAAATCCTTGGGGTTTTTTGATTTTTTCAGGAGAGGTGAAGAGAATGACAGATCAAGAATATATGAGGATTGCCCTGCAGTTAGCAGAAGGAACATCCGGACAAACAAGTCCAAATCCTATGGTTGGTGCTGTTGTTGTAAAAGATGGAAACATCGTCGGTATGGGAGCTCATTTGCGTGCTGGTGAAGAACACGCAGAAGTTCATGCTCTTCATATGGCTGGTGAGAAAGCAAAAGGAGCTACCGTTTATGTAACACTTGAACCGTGTAGCCATTTTGGAAAAACACCACCTTGCTGTGAATTACTCATCGAAAAGGAAGTTAAGCGAGTTGTAATTGCTACTCTTGATTGCAACCCTCTCGTTTCTGGTAATGGAAAAAAGAGATTAGAAGAAGCTGGCATCGACGTAACTACCGGTGTTCTTGAAGCAGAAGCCACCTTATTAAATCGTTTCTTTTTTCACTACATGAAAACGAAACGTCCATTTGTAACCATAAAAACAGCGATGAGCTTAGATGGGAAAACAGCAACTGTCACTGGTGAAAGTAAGTGGATTACAGGTGAAAAAGCACGAGCTGATGTTCACCAATATCGCCATACACATGATGCGATTCTCGTTGGAGTAAATACAGTTATAGCTGATAATCCGCATTTAACGACAAGAATTCCTAACGGGGGTAAACATCCTATACGTGTTATTTTAGATACCCATTTACGAACACCACCATCTTCTCATGTCATCAAAGATGGTTTAGTGCCGACATGGATTTTTGTCGGTACGGATGTAAATAAAGAGAAAATAGCTTCTTATGAATCTGAAAATGTAACTATATTCCAAATGAAAACGAAGCAAATTGAAATTGAGGACCTCCTTTTCTTTCTTGGAGAGAAGCAAATTCTTTCTTTATTCGTTGAAGGAGGCCAATCGATTCATGCAAGCTTCTTACAAACAAAGCATTTCAATGAAATTATAACTTATATAAGCCCGATATTAATTGGTGGGAAAGATGCCCCTACTTTATTTGGCGGAAATGGTTTCGCAGCATTACAAGATGCACTTTCCTTGGAGATTCAAGAGATGAAACAAATTGGCGATGATATAAAAATCGTTGCGAATGCCCGAAGCGAGGTGACGGAATGTTTACAGGAATTGTAGAAGAGTTAGGAACGATTACAAACATGCAACAAAGCGGAGAAGCAATGAAGTTAACGATCCATGCAAATAAAATTTTATCAGATGCTCACTTAGGTGATAGTATCGCGGTTAACGGTATTTGCTTAACTGTAACGAGTTTCACAACAACTTCATTTACAGTGGACGCAATGCCTGAAACGATGCAATCAACATCACTTCGCATGCTTAAACCACACTCTAAAGTAAATTTAGAGCGGGCGATGGCTGCAAACGGACGATTTGGTGGACATTTCGTTTCAGGACATATTGATGGCATCGGAACGATATTAAACAAAAAACAACACTATAATGCCGTCTATTACAAAATAGCTATTGCTGATGAATTACTGCGCTATTGTTTGCATAAAGGATCCATCGCTGTTGATGGAACGAGTTTAACAATATTTGATATAGACGAATCTTCCATCACAATCTCACTCATCCCGCACACAGTAAGTGAATCTGTTATCGGTGGAAAGAATGCCGGTGACATCGTAAACATTGAGTGTGACATGATCGGTAAATATATCGAACGCTTTATTTCTAAACCTGTAAAACGAACTGGTTCAATGAGCAAAAGCTTTTTACAAGAAAACGGATTTCTATAAGGGGGAAGCATGATGTTTCATCGTATTGAAGAAGCTCTAGAAGATTTAAAACAAGGAAAAGTCGTTATCGTATGTGATGATGAAAACCGCGAAAATGAAGGCGATTTTATCGCTTTAGCAGAGTATATTACGCCGGAAACGATTAACTTTATGATTACACATGGGCGCGGCCTCGTTTGTGTACCGATTACGGAAGGGTACGCAGAACGTCTACAATTAGAACCAATGGTAGCTCATAATACGGATTCGCATCATACTGCATTTACAGTGAGTATTGATCATGTTTCTACAACAACAGGAATAAGCGCTCACGAACGGGCAACTACGATACAAGAATTGTTAAACCCTGCATCAAAAGGTGCTGATTTCAATCGTCCTGGACATATCTTTCCATTAATCGCGAAAGAGGGTGGTGTCCTGCGCCGCGCTGGTCATACAGAAGCTGCTGTCGATTTAGCACAGCTTTGCGGCGCAGAACCAGCTGGAGTTATTTGTGAGATTATTAATGAGGACGGTACGATGGCACGCGTACCTGATTTACTACAGTGTGCAAAACAATTTGATATAAAAATGATTACAATAGAAGATTTAATTGCTTATCGCCGCCACCATGAAACATTAGTGACGAGAGAAGTAGAAATTACATTACCTACAGATTTCGGTACTTTCCATGCAATTGGCTATTCTAATTCATTAGATACGAAAGAACATATCGCACTCGTAAAAGGTGATATTTCAACAGGAGAGCCTGTGCTTGTACGCGTTCATTCAGAGTGCTTAACAGGTGATGTATTTGGCTCATGCCGTTGTGATTGCGGGCCACAACTCCATGCTGCACTTGCTCAGATTGAGCGTGAAGGAAAAGGCGTTCTTCTCTATATGAGACAAGAAGGACGAGGCATCGGCCTTCTTAATAAGCTTCGCGCTTATAAGTTACAAGAAGAAGGATTGGATACTGTAGAAGCAAACGAAAAACTTGGATTCCCAGCTGATTTGCGTGATTACGGTATTGGCGCTCAAATTTTAAAAGATTTAGGTTTACAACATTTACGATTATTAACAAATAACCCGCGAAAAATTGCTGGCTTACAAGGTTACGATTTAGAAGTAATCGAGCGTGTACCATTGCAAATGCCAACAAAAGAAGAGAATAAAACGTATTTACAAACGAAAGTAAACAAATTAGGACATTTACTAAACTTATAATAAAGGGAGAGATTCATTATGGTATTCGAAGGTCATTTAGTTGGTACAGGATTAAAAGTTGGGGTTGTTGTTGGACGTTTTAATGAATTTATTACAAGTAAGTTACTCGGCGGAGCTTTAGATGGATTAAAGCGCCACGGTGTAGAAGAAACTGATATTGATGTTGCTTGGGTTCCTGGCGCATTTGAAATTCCTTTAATCGCTAAAAAGATGGCTAGTAGCGGAAAATATGATGCGGTTATTACGCTAGGTACTGTAATTCGCGGTGCTACAACACATTACGATTACGTTTGTAATGAAGTAGCAAAAGGGGTTGCATCTTTATCACTACAAACAGACATCCCCGTTATTTTCGGTGTATTAACGACTGAAACGATTGAGCAAGCAATTGAACGCGCAGGCACGAAAGCTGGTAATAAAGGCTATGAATCTGCCGTTGCTGCGATTGAAATGGCTCACTTATCAAAACAATGGGCATAAAAAAAGAGGCTGCGGCCTCTTTTTTTATTTCTTTACTTTTTTCCGTACATCTTTTATTAATTCATCCATTGTTTTTCCTTCTGTTTGTATACGAAGCGTTTGTGCTGTTCTCCATACATTCTCTCTTTTCTTCGCTTCTTCTATAATAGTAATTTCTTTTCGGACTTCCTTTAAATCTTTCCCTTCTGTTTTCAATCCAAAATGTTCAGCTTTCGTTCGAAAATGTTGTTCAATTCGTTGTTGCATCTCTTTTTGTTCAGGATTTTCGGCAGCCTTAACTGGATCAGTACTTATTGCTTTTAGTAAAATTAGACAAGTCATAATCGCTAATATATATTTGTGCATGTAAAATCCTCCAACCCAATATAAATTACATATTTACTATGTACAATTGGGGCTTGGAAAATTCGTCCACCAAAATTCTTTTTTTTACTCAAAAACCAATAGTATCAAGAGTTTACAACTATTTATTACATTTTATTTACAAAAAAGCAAACTCTTTTACAAGTTTGCTTTTTATCTACCTTATAATGCACATTCTTCAATCTCAAATCCTAAATCTTCAATCATACCCCAGTCTGCAGTCGGCTCTTGCCCAGCTGTTGTTAAATAATCTCCAACAAAGATAGAGTTTGCTGCAAATAAACCGATTGGCTGCACAGAGCGTAAATTGATTTCACGTCCTCCTGAAATGCGAATTTCTTTCGTTGGGTTTACAAAACGCATCATTGCCAGCACTTTTAAACATTCTACTGGTGTTAATTCTTTTTGTCCTTCAAGCGGTGTACCCTTTACAGCAACAAGGAAATTACATGGAATTGAGTCTGCATCTATACGTTGTAATTCAAATGCAATTTCAGCGCGTTCTTCTATTGTCTCCCCCATTCCAAAAATCGCCCCAGAGCATGGTGAAATACCCGCTTGTTTCGCTTTTTGAACTGTATCAACACGATTGTCATACGTATGAGTGGAGCAAATACTTTCGTAATTATTTGCATGTGTATTTAAGTTGTGGTTATAACGATGTACACCCGCTTCCGCTAAACGTCCTGCTTGATCTTCGTTTAAGAAACCTAAACAACAACAAATTTTCAAATCTGTCGTTTCACGAATCTCCTTAACGGCTCCAATTACGTGATTCACCTCTTTATCCGTCGGGCGACGACCAGATGCTACAATACAATATGTACCCGCTTTACGGCGAATTGCTTCGTGTGCTCCTTCTATGATCTTTTCCTGCGTTAGCCATGCATATTTATCAATCGGTGCCTCTGAAATAATAGACTGTGAACAATATCCGCAATCTTCAGGACATAATCCAGATTTCGTATTAATAATCATATTTAATTTTACTTTCTTACCAAAGTAATGATGGCGAATGATGTAAGCTGCATTCATAATCTCTAAAACTTCTGTCTCATCAGCTTCTAATATCGCTATTGCATCCTCTTTCGTAATCATTTTCTCTTCTACTACGTCATATGCAAGTTTTTTCCAATCCCTTTTTGTTTGTACTTGTTTCATTTCATCTCTTCCCCTCTTTTGTTATGTGCATAAATAAAGCGTGATACGTCGCCATTATCCCTTCATTTTCCGTGAAGTCTCTTTCGTATATGCGAAGCATCGCACGAAAGAGTGAGGGACTTTGACAATAGGATTCTTCATTACTATTAGTCGCTCCTACTTTTCGAATAGAATGTAGAAACTCCCTAACTTCTGTAAACCTTTCTATGTAACATGTTTCAGAAACATGCACATCCCCTGTTTCTATTTCACATATATGACGCAACTGATTTTTCGAATAAAAACGTTGCCCAATCGATGTTTCATTTTGTATATCTTTTTCTTCTTTCGCCCGCTGGAACGAAGCATGCAATTCTTGAAATGTTTCGTGTCCAAACGTTGAAAAGAGTAATATCCCATCTATAGACAAATGATGAAATAAATTTCTTATCACTTGTTTTAAATCATTTAGCCATTGAAATGTGGCATTCGAAATAATGACATCATACGTTTCTTCTAGTCGTAATCTTTCGATATCCTCACAGTAAAACATTACATTTTTCACATTTTGTCTAGTTTTCGCAACCTCAATCATACTTTCAGCAAAATCAATGGCTGTAATATGCGCTTTCGGAAATAAGTTTGATAATTGCTCTGTAACATATCCTGTCCCGCATCCAAGTTCTAAAATACGTATCGTTGAATTTGCACTATATCGCCGATTCAATGTAGAAAGTAATGAATGTGCCATCTTTTTTTGTACATTTGCATATTGATCGTAGGATACAGCTGCCACGTTAAACCGTTTTTGTAGTAACGTTTTGTTGATCATGTCGTATCCCCTCTACAAATTGAATTATCTCATTTCCACAATATTCGAAATTCGTTACGCATAATGCGTGTCCAGCCTCACTTACTACCTTGAGCGTGGCAGTCTCATTCTCAGCCATACTACGCGCTGCAGATAATGGGCATATTACATCCTGCTCTCCGTGAATAAGTAGGATAGGAACTTTAACCTCTTTCAGTTCTTCCCTCATATCTGCTTCTATTAAATACTCCAAACCTAATTGCAAAGACTGAATAGAATCACCTTTAAAGCGTTTTATCATATCTTCAAACCTTTTATTCTCTTTCAGCTCATCTTTTGTAAACATATTTTCATAAAACCGCTTGAGCGTATCTTTTTTCTTTCTCGCTACATTCTTTTTCAGCCGTTCTACATGCAAAGCATTCCATCCACTCGTATAGTCGCTCGTATTTGTAAATTTAGCAGTGCCACCAATTAATACGATACCTTTCGCCTTAATCTTTTTATGAGCTTGAACTGCCGCTAACGCTCCTAGTGACCATCCAACTAAAATTACATTTTCATCTTTTGCTACATCTATTATTCGCCCCGCAAATTCACTTTGTTCTCTCACATTACGCCAATTGATACATTGAACAGAATATCCTTTAAAATACGGCAGAACTAAAGTCCAAACACCTTCTTCCATTCCCCACCCAGGAATAAAAATAATCTTTAGCTCTTTCATACTAAAAACCCCTCTTCTTTACCAATGCGTATAATATGCTGAATAGCCCAGTTCAAATCAGCTATTGTATGTTGGGACGTAACTGCAAAACGGACCCGTGAACTATTTACTGGAACCGTTGGTGGACGAATTGCAATTGCTGCAATACCTACCTCTTGCAACCTTTTACTAAACCGTAGAGCTGTTTCATTTGGACCGACTACAATCGGTACAATATGAGTTGAGCTATTCCCAATATCAAAACCAGCTTCCTGCAAATGTGTCCTAAAATATGCTCCATTCTCTATAAGTCTCTCTCTTCTTTCATTATCTTCTTTCACAATTTCAATTGCTTTTTGTACCGCCCCTAACGTTCCTGGTGGTAAAGCAGTAGTAAAAATAAAGCTTCTCATCATATTTTGTAAATACTCTATATAAATTGCATCGCCTGTCAAATACGCACCATAACACCCTAAAGCCTTGCTAAACGTCCCCATATGTATATCAATTTTTTGAGCAATATCTTTTTCTATATGGGATAACCCTGCTCCATCCATTCCATATATTCCACTCGCATGTGCTTCATCAACTATAATCATTGCTCCATATTTCTCTTTCATTTGCACTAAATCTCTTACATATGCAGTATCACCATCCATACTAAAAACAGTATCCGTTACGATTAATTTCTTCTTTTTTGGCGGTGCTACTTGCAACAGCTTCTCTAAATGATCTAAATCATTATGACGATATCTTTTATGCTCTGCTCCGCTTAATATAATTCCATCCACGATGCTTGCATGATTTAATTTGTCACTAAACACAATATCGTGACGACAGACTAATGAAGAAATCACTCCAACATTTGCGGTATATCCACTATTTACAACTAAGGCTTTTTCAGTGCCTTTCCAATCGCATATACTTCTCTCAGTCTCTTCATACAGTGAATAATTTCCTACAACGAGCCTTGATGCTGTCGCCCCAGTTCCATATTTTCTTGTGCATGCTATAGCAGCTTCTTTTAACCTCGCATCTCCAGCTAACCCTAAATAATTATTTGACGCTAAATTTAGCATCCTTTTTTCATCTCGAATAAGCCATGTCTCTTCTGCTTGTTCTGTTACATGCAAATTGCGATACTGCCCTTGCTCATTTAATTGTTGCAATTTAGATTGAAGATGTGTGCGCCACGTTTGATTCATTTCGGATGAACTCCTCTAATTTCGAAATCATTATATACTCTTTTGCAGATTCCAAGACTTCTTCTTTTGTAAACTCACCTTCAAAGAATGGTAATAAACCTAAAACCGGTACCCCACTTAGCTCTTCAATCATTTCTTTATTTTCTTGTACTCTTTCCATTTCACATTCTTTGCAGCCGGATAAAATTACACCTGCTACTGTTAAGCCCTGTGCCTTCGCATAAGCAATCGTTAAAACGGTATGATTTACTGTTCCTAATGTAGGACGTGCGACTATAATAAGAGGAAGCTGTAATTCTTTTGCGAAATCAATTACTAAAGCGTCTTCTGTATACGGAACAGCTAATCCACCTGCCCCTTCTACAAATAGGCTATCACATTCTTTCAATCGTTCATTATAGTGATCCATAATTTCCTTTAAATGTACTACTCTTCCAGCTCTTTTCATGGCAAGTCTCGGAGCAAGTGGCTCTTCAATGGAATAAGGGCAAATTTCATCTTCTTTTGTCGGTACACCTGATAATACTTTTAGCCTTGCTGCATCTCCCTCTGGATTTAATGCAACATGTCCACTTTGCAACGGTTTATATACCCCTATGTTATATCCCAATTCTCTAAATACGCCGGCTAACGCACCGGCAACTACAGTTTTTCCCACTTCAGTATCCGTTGCTGTTACAAAAAAACCGCTCATTATTCTCCCTCCGTAACATCTGAGATTGCTTTATACAAAATATGTAACATATCATCAATCTCATCAATTGTAGAAGCAAGAGGAGGCATAAATACAATCGTATTACCTAGCGGTCTTATAATCATGCCCAGCTCTCGTGAGCGTTTACACACTTGAACACCGACTCTCTCTGTCCATTCAAACGCTTCTTTTGTTTCCTTATTCTTCACAAGTTCAATTCCAACCATTAACCCGCACTGACGAATATCCCCTACATGTTTATATGCAAAGAGCGATTCTAATTGCGTCGCCACATACTCTGTCTTACGTGCCACTTCTTCTATTAAATTTGTTTTCTCGTATAGTTCTAGATTCGCAATTGCTACCGCACATCCTAACGGATTCCCTGTATAACTATGACCGTGGAAAAACGTTTTTTGTTCTTCATATTCACCTAAAAAGGCATTATAAATTTCATCTGTCGTTACGGTAATTGCAACTGGTAAATATCCACCTGTTAAACCTTTTCCGGCGGTTAAAATGTCCGGCGTTACATTTTCATGTTCACATGCAAACATTTTCCCGGTACGCCCAAATCCAGTAGCTACCTCATCTGTAATAAATAAAACATTATATTTAGTACATAAATTACGTAGCCCTTTTAAGTATCCTTTTGGCATTGTAATCATACCGCCAGCACCTTGCATTAAAGGTTCTACAATTATCGCTGCAATTTCTTCATGTTTGTCTTTCAGCAGCTCTTCCATTTCTTCTAAATGTTTTTTTACAATTTCCTCCTTATTATTTCCATAAGGAGAACGATATGTATATGGATAAGGCATTTTAATTGCCTCAAATAAAAGTGAACTATACACTTGGTGAAACAAGTCTATTGCTCCTACTGAAACAGCTCCAATTGTATCACCGTGATACGCTTCTTTTAATGTTACAAATCTTTGTTTCTTCGGTTTTCCTTTATGCTGCCAATATTGAAATGCCATCTTAATTGCAATTTCAACAGCGCTAGAACCGGAGTCGGAATAGAATACTTTCTTCAAACCTTCTGGTACAACTTCAATTATTTTTTCTGCTAATAAAATAGATGGAACGTTAGCAAGTCCTAGCATAGTAGAATGGGCAATTTTATTTAATTGCTCACGAATTGCCTCATCTAGTTCCGGTACTTGATGTCCATGAACATTTAACCAAATAGACGAAACACCGTCCCAATATTCATTTCCATTTACATCGTATAGCTTTCTTCCCTCTCCACGTTCAATAATGACAGGATCTTCTTCTAAATAATCTTTCATTTGTGTAAACGGATGCCATACATAAGCTTTATTTTTCTCCGATAATTCTTCATATGTATAAGACGATTTTTCAGTCGTATTACTATTAACAGTCACAATTGTCACCCCTAATGTTAACTATTTCATAAATATAGTTAACATTAAATTTAAATGACTGTCAATTATTTTTAAATCTAATAGTTCTTAAAAAAGAACAACTTATCATACGATAAGTTGTTCTACTTTCCATGTTGTATCTTTCCGATTTCTAAAATAATCTCTTCATCTTTTTTTCCTTCTGTATCAATTCCAAGTTGTTTTGCATGTTCAATCAATAAATCATGGCGCTTCTCAAATCTTGCGGTATTTACTTCTTTCGTAACCTCTTCTTTTGTTTTCCCTTCAGTAGAAACTCCTAGTTTCTCAGCTGCTTTTTCCATCGACTTCTTCTCTTCCGTTTCTTTCACCTTCTTCACTTCTGACTGCTGTATTTGCTTTTGCTTCGCCTGCTCTGATTCAGCTGCAAAAGCTGTGTAAATTCCAGCACTTCCGCCAATGACTAGTAAGGTGGTAAAAAGAATTATTTTTTTCTTCACTCTTTCCTCCCCTTTCAAATTCATTATAACGTACAAATTTAGAACATTAAAAACATTTAAACTTTATTTCCCTAAAAAAATATTACACATTTTTATTGACATGTATGATGAATATATGATAAAAATTTAACTAACATCATATGAATCGGCATTGATAGGATTTAGTAGTATTTCGATTTCTGATTTCAGAGAGCTGGTGGTCGGTGCGAACCAGTACAGAGCGAATTATGAATTACCCCCTGGAGCTTCTTTTGCGAAACGTAAGGAGTAGTGAAAGACGGTTATAGACCGTTATATCTAAAGAGTGGTGAAACGAAACTGTTTCACAATTTAGGGTGGTACCGCGAATTTTTCGTCCCTGCATATATTGCAGGGGCGTTTTTATTTTATTAGCGTATATCATACGACCCTTTATTTTGTGATACATTCATTTCACAAGCTAGGGTGGTACCGCGATTTCTTCGTCCCTGCATATTTATATGCAGGGACGTTTTTTTATCCAATCATTTCCGTATCATATTGAAGGATCAACAATTACCGGTAATTTGTCACAAAATTCTAAAATTTAGAAGGAAATAAACAATATTGGCGAATTTTATATAAAAAAGAGCTATTTTAGATTACTTAGGAGGGAAAAACAATGGTTTCAAAAATTGAATCTGTTCTATTAACATTATTTATCTTTTTCTGTATTGGCTTTAGTGTTATTCAATTAGAAGTTTCACCACACATCCCAATTTTATTTGGTATCGTACTTTTATTAGCATTTGGATTTATGAAAAAAATCTCTTGGTCTACTATGGAAAAAGGAATGGTTAGTAGTATTTCAGCTGGTATTCCATCAATTTTTATTTTCTTACTTGTAGGTGTATTAATTAGTGTTTGGATCGCTGCTGGAACAATCCCAACTTTAATGGTATACGGCTTCCAGCTTGTATCTCCTAAAATTTTCGTTCCAACTGTTTTTGTTGTTTGTGCGATCGTTGGAACAAGTATCGGTAGTGCCTTTACAACTGCCGCAACTGTAGGGCTTGCCTTTATGGGTATGGGTAGTGCTCTCGGATACGATCCAGCTCTAATCGCTGGTGCAATTATTTCTGGTGCATTCTTTGGAGATAAAATGTCTCCTTTATCTGATACAACAAACTTAGCTCCTGCTGTAACAGGTGTAGATCTATTTGAGCATATTCGTAACATGCTTTGGACAACAGTTCCAGCTTTCATTATTGCTTTTATCGCATTTTTCATTTTAGGAAGCGGTACGAGTGGAGACGTTGACTTTACAAACTTTATTAGCACATTAGAAAAAAACGCAACGATTTCTATCGTTACACTTATTCCAATTGTATTACTGTTCCTATTCGCATTTAAAAAAGTTCCAGCAGTTCCAACATTGCTTGCTGGAATTGTAGTAGGAATTATTATTCTCTTTATTTTTAAACCTAGCACTTCTTTAGCTGATTTAATGAAAATTATGCAAGACGGCTACGTTTCTAAAACTGGTATAAAAGACATTGATAGCTTACTATCTCGCGGTGGTCTACAAAGTATGATGATGTCGATTGCCCTTATTTTCCTAGCTCTTTGTATGGGGGGATTATTACAAGGAATGGGTATTATTACGCAGCTGATGAATATCATCTCTAGCTTCGTTAAAAATAGCACACGCTTAATTATTTCTACTGCTTCAACTGCAATTGGTGTAAACTTCTTACTTGGGGAGCAATACTTATCCATCGTTTTAACAGGACAAGCATTTGCTAATAAATACGATGAAGTCGGTTTAGAACGTAGAAATTTATCACGCGTACTAGAAGATGCAGGTACAGTTATTAACCCGCTCGTACCATGGGGAGTAAGTGGTGTATTCTTATCGAACGTCCTTGGCGTTCCGACATTTGATTACCTTCCATTCGCCATTTTCTGTTTAGCTTGCCCAGTCTTAACAATTATTGTTGGTTTCACTGGGTTTGGCCTTTCATGGAAGAAAGAAAAAGCAGTGACAATTTCATAATATACTAAAAAGGATTACCTGAATCGGTAATCCTTTTTATATTTCTCAACTATCTATTAGCTTTCTTTCTTCTAAATAACAGAAGTAATCCCGCTCCAACAAACGCTAAACCTGCCCCAATTGTAGAAACAACACTTGTGCCTGTTTTCGGTAAATCACGCTCTTCTTTCTTTTCACTTACAGTTGTTGTTTCTTTTGAGCTTTCATTCCCCGTCGTAGTTTGTCCAGATCCTGCATTATTTCCATTATTACCTTCATTTGTTGGTGGTGTCGTTGGATTTTCTCCATTATTTCCTTCACCTGTTGGTGGTGTCGTTGGATTTCCTCCATTATTTCCTTCACCTGTTGGTGGTGTCGTTGGATTTTCTCCATTATTTCCTTCACCTGTTGGTGGTGTTGTTGGATTTCCTCCATTATTTCCTTCACCTGTTGGCGGTGTTGTTGGATTCTCTCCACCCGTTTCTTTACCCTCATCGTTCTTCTTCGTTATATCAATTGCATATTTAGCAAATTCATTTTCAGATGGTCCAACATATGATATTTTCCCATCTTTCTTTATATACTTTTGTGCATTTGGTGAAGAATCGAATGTTGTATTTAATTTTTCCGCAACAATTGGTTTAAACGTCCAATTTTTATCTGCTGCTGGATCAATAACTGGTGTTTCTTGCATATACTTCACAATGATTTGACGCGTTTCATCTTGTGATTGGTATACAACTTCCCCTTTACTTACACCTGGGAACGTTTGGCTACTTCCACGATAGTTATTTGTAGCGACGATGAACTCTTGATTGTCAGCTACTGGTTTACCTTCATACG
>Ga0209025_1004024_pt1 | contig 13179 bp, 7 predicted proteins | sample AraplaMF_Col_mLB_FD_184256 | JGI IMG/M metagenome (GOLD analysis project Ga0209025, IMG submission 184256) | Arabidopsis root microbial communities from the University of North Carolina, USA - plate scrape MF_Col_mLB (SPAdes) (version 2) | ecosystem: Host-associated > Plants > Roots > Endosphere ... | reverse complement strand
GGGCGCGCTTAACAACGCGGCCGGTTTTATAGGCGCCAAGGGCGCGCTCACGGCCGCCACCGCCGCCGTCGGCAACACGGCGGCCGGGCAAATCGTCGGCGAGTCCACGCTCAGCTTTACCAGCACCGCCTTTGACAACCGCGGCGGCCAGGTCCAGGCCCTGGGCGATGCCGGCATCAACACCGGCGCCGGCACCATCAACAACACCGGCGGCCTGCTGCGCAGCGCCGGCACCGCCACGCTCACCGCGGGCAGCGTCATCAACAGCAACACCCTGGGCGCCAACCAGGGGATAGAAGGCAACAACGTTGCCATCACCGCCGGCGCCATCGGCAACGACAGCGGTGCGATCCGGGCCGACGTCAACACCACGGTCACCAGCAACGGTACCCTTAACAACAACGGCGGCCTGCTGAGCGCGGGCAATGCGGCCACCGTGCAAGACAACGCTGCCAGCGCCTCGGCCAGGACCCTGGCCATCACCAACGCCGGTGGCACCATGGTGGCGGGCGTTTCCCTCACGGCCAAAGCCGCCAGCCTCAGCGGCAACGGCGGCTTGCTGTCGCAACAGGATGTGTCCCTCTCGCTGAAGGATGATTTCAACAACACCGGCACGGTCAGTGCGGCCCGCAACAACACCGTCAGCACCCTGGGCACCCTGACCAACAACGGCAAACTGCAGGCAGGCGCTACCCTGGACGTCACGGCCGCGACGATTGACAACGCGGCCGCCGGTGAATTGACCGGTTCCACCGTCAAGCTCACCGCGACCGATGTCCATACCCTGGTCAACCGCGGCCTGATCGATGGCGTGAACACGCAAATCAACACCATTACCCTGAACAACATCGGCACGGGCCGCATTTACGGCGACACGGTGAGCATCGCCGCCACGACCGTGAACAACGACGCTGAAACCGTGGGCGGCGTCACCACGGCCGGCACCATCGCGGCCCGGCAGCGCCTGGACGTGGGCGCGACAACGGTCAATAACAACAATGGCGCGCTGATCTTCAGCGCCGGCACCGGCGCCGCCGCACTCAACATCGGCGGCAGCCTGGATGCCGGCGGCCACGCCATCGGCCAGGCTTCCGCTGTCAACAATAGCGGCGGCACCATCGAGTCGCTGGGAGGCGCCAACATCAGCGCCGGCCAGATCAACAACACCAACCCCAATTTCGCTTACAGCCTGCAGGGCGGCGGCGCCAGCGGCGGCAGCGTGCGGGAGTTTGTGACCCTCTCGGGCACCTTCAGCAGTGCTGACGGCGCGTGGAACCTGGGTTCCTCCGCGCTCACGTGGATACCGCAAGGAGGAGGAATTTATTTGGGCTTCCTGCCTGGCATCATCGTCAACCGGGGGCCAGACGGGCAAGCCATGGCCATTTCGCCAGGCAGCACTTATTCAGCGCCGATCTACAGGACCATGTTCAATACGCCCGACGTGGTACTGAGCGGAATGATCTCCCCGGTCGCCGTTGTGCCCCCCGATCCGTCTGTCTGGGCGCTTTTCGGGTTGACGGCGCCTACGAGTAGTCCGCCGACAGCGCCCAAGCCCGTAGGCTATTGCCCAGGCACCAATTGCGGCAACGGCGACCAGGCCGACGCCACCTTTGTACCCCCCGACCCGGCGGAAGTCGCTGCCTGGGAGGCCGCGGCCGCTCCCTGGCGGGCCTTGCAGAACGCCATTGACGGCGTGCGTGCCACCATTGCCGCCACCGCCTTTCCCATCGAAGGCTTCCGCGACTACACCTCGACGGCCCAGACAGCCGTCATCACCCAAAGCACCCCCGGCCGCATCCTGAGCAGCGGCGCCATGACACTGAACGCCTCTACCGCCCTCGTCAACGACCAGAGCCAGATCATTGCCGGCGGCGCGCTCAACATCGCCGGCCAGGCGGTGGACAACCGCGGCCGCACCATCAGCGTCAATGCCCAGCGCACCGGCACCGCCTATGCGTGGAGCAACTTCAACGAAGGCTGTGGCGGCCTTGGCGGCTGCGACTACAACTACAACGCCTACCGCGCTGCGCCCTATGTGCAGGACGTGCCGCAAACCATCTCGCTCAACGTCTCCCGCAGCCAGAGCCTGCTCTCGCCGGCCAGCCAGGGCCTGGCCTCCGGCACCCAGCTGGGCAGCGCCAACACGGGCCATGTGAACGCCACCATCACCGCTCCAGGCGCCGCCAGCGCGGCGGCTCGCAGCGCCGGCATCGTGCAGGTCACCTCTGCCGTGGCCGGTGTGGGCGCCTTGGCCGGCAGCACGCCGGTGGTGCGCAGCATTGCGCCCAACTTCACGCTGCCCACCGCCAGCCTGTTCAGTGCCCGTGCCAATCCCAGCCCGACGGCCAACTACATCATTGAAACCGATCCGCGTTTTGCGAACTACCGCAACTGGCTCTCCAGCGACTACATGCTGCAGGCCCTGTCGCTGGACCCAGCCGCCACGCAAAAGCGCCTGGGCGATGGCTTTTACGAGCAGCGCCTGGTCAACGAGCAGGTCGCCCAGCTCACGGGCCAGCGCTTCCTGGCCGGCTACAGCAACGAGGAAGCGCAATACAAGGCCTTGATGGATGCGGGCACCACCTTTGCCCAGCAATACCAGCTGCGTCCGGGCGTTTCGCTCAGCGCCCAGCAGATGGCCCAACTCACCAGCGACATCGTCTGGCTGGTCGAGCAAACCGTCACCCTGCCCGACGGCAGCACCACCCAGGCCCTGGTGCCCCAGGTGTATGCACGCATGAAGGCCGGCGATTTTGACGGAACCGGCACCCTGCTGGCCGGGCAGGTCACCAACCTCAACCTGAGCGGCGACATCAGCAACACCGGCACCGTGGCGGGCCGCACCATCGTCAACCTCACCGCAGAGAACGTCAACAACCTGGGCGGGCGCATCAGCGCCAGCGACACCAGCGTCACCGCCCGCAGCGACTTGAACAACATAGGCGGCACCATAGACGGCGTCAACAGCCTGACGGTGATTGCCGGGCGCGACCTCAACATCGCCAGCACCACCAGCAGCGCCAGCAACTACACCGAAGGCACGACGGTCAACCACTTCAGCCTCACCGGCATAGACCGGATCGCGGGCCTTTACGTCACAAGCCAGACCGGCACAACGCTGGTGGCCAGCGCCGGGCGAGACGCCAACATCGTCGCCGGCGTCATCGCCAACAATGGCGCCACCAGCAACACCACCGTCACCGCACAGCGCGACCTCAACTTGGGCACCGTGGGCACCAGCAGCAGTTCCAGCGTGGTGCGCGGCGCGGGCACCGACTTCCTGGAAGACCGCCAGACCGCCGACGTCGGCAGCCAGCTCAACACCCAGGGCAACCTGAGCCTGGCCGCCGGCCGCGACCTCAATGCCAAAGCTGCGAGCGTGCAGGCGGCTGGTGACCTCACGGCCGTAGCCGGCAACAACATCAACATCAGCAACGGCCGGCAGACCAACAGCACCAGCTTTGGGTTGACCACCAGTGAAAGCGACCTGTTCAGTTCCAGCAGTAGCACCGAGCGCCGCAGCGGCGAGCAAAACAATGCAGTGGGCTCCAGCATTGGCGGCAAAACCGTCACCTCGGTCGCCGGAAACGACCAGACCGTGACCGGCTCCAGCGTCATCAGCGATGCGGGAACCACCCTGGCAGCAGGCAAGAACCTCACCATCCAGGCTGCTACCAACACCAATAAATCCAGCGACTTCAAGGAAACTAAAGAGGAAGGCCTCATGGGCAGCGGGGGCGCTGGCGTCACCATAGGCTCACAAGAGCAATCGCTTGAGCAGAAGCGCAGCGGCACCACCGCGGCCGCCAGCACCGTGGGCAGCATCACCGGCAATGTCACCCTCGTCGCCAATGAGGCCTACAAGCAGGTCGGCAGCGACGTTATGGCCCCGGGTGGGGACGTCACCATCGTGGCCAAGAAGGTCGACATCGTCGAAGCCCGGGAGACCAGCCGCAGCGAGACCGAGCAAAAGTTCAAGCAGAGCGGGCTGACGTTTGAGGTTACCTCGCCCATCATCAGCGCGATGCAAACCATGAGCCAGATGAGCGAGGCGGCAAACAACACCAGCGATAGCCGGATGAAGGGCCTGGCCGCGGCCAACTCCGCCCTCGCAATCAACAATGTCGCCAACGCCGTCAAAGCCGGTCAAGGCACAAGGATGAATGGCAAAGATGGGCAAATCGCGACGGGAGGCACGAACCCTGACGGCACGCCCGCCAGCCGCGACTCAACCGAGGCAGACAAAGCGGGCGGTATCAATCTCGCCATCAGCATAGGCAGCTCCAGCAGCCAGAGCAATTCCTTAAGCCAAAGCGACACCGCCAGGGGCAGCACGGTCACGGCCGGCGGCACCGTCACCATCGCCGCCACCGGTGCGGGGCAGGAAAGCAACCTGACCATTCAGGGAAGTACGGTAGAAGCCCAGCGGGCCGTGCAGCTTCTGGCGGATAACCAGGTCAACCTGCTCGCCGCACAGAACACAGCGAGCCAGAACAGCACCAACAGCAGCAAGTCGGGCAGCATAGGCATCAGCTTCGGCACCGACGGTTTCCTGGTCAATGCCAGCGCCAGCAAAGGCAAAGGCAGGGCCGACGGCGAAGATACCTTCTACACCAACACCCAGGTCAAGGCCGGCCAGCAGGTCAGCATCACCAGCGGCGGCGACACCACCTTGCAAGGTGCGGTCGTCAAGGCCGAGCAGATCAAGGCCGACGTGGGCGGCAACCTGCTCATCAAGAGCCTGCAAGACAGCAGCACCTACACCAGCAGCCAGCAAAGCATGGGCGGCTCAGTGAGCGTGGGCTTCGGCAAGATGAGCGGAAGCGTCAGCGCCAGCAAGAGCAATATCGACAGCAACTTCAACAGCGTCGGCCAGCAAAGCGGCATCAAAGCCGGCGACGGCGGCTTCCAGGTCAATGTGAGTGGCAACACCACCCTCAACGGCAGCGTGATTGCGAGCAACCAGGCCGCGGTAGAGCAGGGCAAGAACAGCTTCCAGACCGGCGGCGCGCTCAATATCAGCGATATCCAGAACAGCGCGAGTTACGACGCCAAGTCAGTCAGCATCAGTGTGGGAACCAGCCAGCAGCCAACCGGCAAGTTAGGCATGAGCGGCCTGGGGGTAGGCTTTGGAAGCGACAAGGGCAACGCCAGCAGCACCAGCAGCGCGGGGATCAGCGGCATCGCGGGCAATACCGCTGTGAGAAGCACGGACGCTGAAACCGGGCTGGCAAAAATCTTTGATGCCGACAAGGTGCAGCGTGAGATCAATGCACAGATGCAGATCACGCAGGCGTTTACGAGGGAAGCACCGAAGGCGGTAGCGAGCTTCGCCGCTAGTCAGGCGGCTGAACTCCGGAGTCAAAACAACGAAACCGAAGCCAAGAAATGGGATGAGGGCGGCATCTATCGGATCGCCCTTCACACGGTCGTGGGCGCCTTGGGCGGGGGCTTTGACGGCGCGGCGGGAGCGGCCGCCAGTGCCAGTTCAGCCAATCTGATGAACGCTCTGCAAGATGGAATTCAACAAGGTTTGGTAGACGCGGGTCTGGGCGACAGCGCGGCCAAGGCTCTGGCGCAAACCGTGGCGACGCTGACTGCCGCGGGCATTGGTGCTGCCGTGGGGGGCACGCAGGGAGCGGCTACTGCTGCGACGGTGGATGCCAATAACCGGCAGTTGCATCAAGTCGAGAAGAACTTAATCAAAAAGCTCGCCAAAGGCAATCTCGCGCTCGAGAAACAGCTAGAACAAATAGCTTGCGCGGACACGCATTGTGCGGCCGGAAAATCAGACAATGACCCCGTAAAAGCCGAGCTTCTGGCCGATGAACAGTACTTGCGTAGTCATCCGCAAGAGTTTGCTGAGGCAAGAAAAATCTACGATGCAGCCAAGGCAGAGACTCAATTATTCGGTTACAGCGGCCCCGATCAACGACTTGATGCAATCAATGCGAATGATGCCCGAAGTGGGCTTTACGGCCTCACCACGGCTGAACTCGCCGCCAAAACCCAGGCCACTGCTGTATGCGGCGAAAACAAGGTTTGCAGCGATCAGGTTGCCAGCCAATACAACCGTACTGCAAGCGACCGCTCGGAGTTCAACCTCGCTATTGAAAATCTCGTAAGGTCCGCAAATAGTTGCGTCGATCTGAGCTGCTCCAAAGAGGCTCTCAATCAGCTAAGTCAGTATCGGCAGGACATAGCCTATCAATACCATGCATGCCAAGATGACGCCTGCCGTGCAGGCACGCGGTATGCCGCGTTGCCCTTGTTCACCGCCATCGCCAGTCTGAGAGGCCGAACCAATGACCCTCTATTTCTGGCCGATGCGGCAAGGCTTCTGGTTATGGGGTTGGGAGAAAATGCCCAAAATGGAGCAGCACTCATAACCGTTCCGGGTGCGGTAGTGCCCTCAAGAGGAAATGGTCGCGGCATTACGAACGGGGAAAATGGAGCGTCGCGTGTCTTTGTATCCAACGATCCAATCGTTGGAAAAACAGCAACCACAATTGAACAAGTTTTGCCTGGTGCTGTTAAAGATGTAAACGTGCCCATAAAAAATCCGGGGATCGGCTTGTCATCTGACGCAGACATCATGCTGAAAAATGGGGATGTTATTGAAGTGAAGTCTGGTGGCGGGAGGGGTGCAACTACTCAAGTCTCGAATCAGGCAAAAATTATTGGGGATTCTGGCGAGGTGATCGTGTACGGACCAAACTTGAAGCCATCAGTAGTTAAGGGGATCGAGAGTTCAGGCACAAAAGTATTTAAAAGCTTGGACGAATTACTGTCGTACATCAAGTCGAAAGGTTTATAGGATGTTCACCTTTTTAATCATTTCCGATTTTGATCGGATTGCTGAAAACGTCTACCAAGTCTTCACCGAAATTGGCACACCTAGGTATGAGACCAACGGACGACTCTTGATTGAAAGTTCTACAGGCATGGCAGGCGGATGGATCGCATTTCAGCCTATTGAGAATATTCAAGATGACTATGAAATGGATGAGTTAGCGGCAATTAAAGGTCGAATTCGAAATCCATCATTTTTCTTGATTGAGGGACGTGATGGCGAAGACAAGTTCTCGACAGCCTTCATCCGAAAGTTCTGCCCTCCCGGTAGGGTTCTGATAGATAACGATCATGGTGTGATCGCTGACTTGGTGGAAATAAAAGAGAGGATTGAATCCGGCACGAATTGGCTTTATTTGTCCTCTTAATTATTGGGGAAAATGGATGAGTGATAGTTGTCTGTTGAGTCCTGTCGAAATTTGACCCAGTTAGAAAGGTAATTTCCATCCAAGCGAGACCCACGTAGGCCCGCCCACTTCTTCACGTTGAGTACGGGTCAAAATTTGATGGAAAAGCTGGATCGGGCTTCGGCGAAATTCAACATACTCGATTAACGGAACGAAAATGCGCAAGTCATTCAGGAATGAGGCAGGCCAATGAGCATCGAACAACAGGTAGAAGTTTTAAATGGAATCACGCAGATCATGCATAACTCTGCGCGAGGTCAGTACGAAGAGATGCGGTGTGAGTTTGACTACGAATGTTGAGTTCTGTCGAAATCTGACCCGGTTAGAACAGTAATTTCCACCCTGGCGGGACCCACGTAGACCCCACGCACTCCTTCACGTTGAGTACGGGTCAAAATTTGATGGAAAAACTGGGTCAGGCTTAGCGAAATTCAACAGGCGATCCAGATGCTCTGACTCGAATAGTCGATATCGCTCTAAAAAATAGGATCTCCTGCTATGTTCCAAGTAATTCGCTGGATGGCTGGATTTATGTGAGTGACGATTTCGCTCAAAGGCGCGTCCATCAAATTACATGTGATGAAGAAGATTGCTTTTTATTTGAATTGATTTAACGCAAGCATCAGAGTGTTGATTCCTGTCGAAATCTGACCCAGCTAGAACGGCAGTTTCCATCCAAGCGGGGCCCACGTAGGCCCTCCCCATTCCTTCATGTTGAGTACGGGTCAAAATTTGATAGAAAAACTGGGTCAGGCTTCGGCGAAATTCAACAAAGAGTGCTACCAATGGGTATAGATAAAGGCGAACGCTTTAACCGCGAAGATGTTTTTGTTGACTATCCGTACGAAACGGTGATGTTTCGTTGGGATTTCAAAGAGAAAAAAATTTATCGGAAATTTTACGGAGAAGCTGAATCACTTGAATCCGTCCCCCATGAGAATAGGCTGTTCAATGAATCTTTACTCAATGGGGAAGAAATCACGGCGGCTGAATATTTGATTGGTAAAAATGCTTGAAGAAGCCAGAGCATTCGCAGTCGCTGCGCACCATACACAACTGTATGGTGCCAGACCTTACGTCTACCACCTGGATCAGGTTGCGATGTTGCTCTTGCCATTCGGACGGACTGCTCAAGTAATTGGATATCTGCATGATGTGGTGGAAGACACTGACGTTCAACTTGCAGACATAGAAATTCAGTTTGGAGATTTCATTGCCCAATGCGTTGGCTTATTGACAGATCCATTGGGAAATAGTCGCGCGGAGCGGAAGGCGAAGAGCTATAGCAAATTGAGCCAAGTGGTCGGTCGGACTGAGCTTGCACTCGTTGTTAAAACTGCAGATCGGTTGGCAAACGTTAGGGCTTGCATTGCAGATGAAAATCAGCGGTTGCTATCTGTTTACCGTGCAGAGCATTTTGATTTTAAAAATGCGGTTCATCGGCAGGATCTTTGCGAAAATTTTTGGGAAGAGCTAGATAGGTTGTTGGCATAAAACCAAATATCGAACTTGTAGGCCGAGAGGAGGCGTGAGATTTTCCGTGAAGATCGGTGCAAAAAAGCCGACAGCAACCTCACCATCCAGGGCAGCAATATAGAAGCCGGCCGCGCCGCGCAACTGCTGGCCGACAACCAGGTCAAGCTGCTGGCCGCGCAGAACACCGCCAGCCAGAAGCGCACCAACAGTAGCAGCTCAACTATCCTGATTTATCGAGGCAAGGCACGTTTCGAACATTTAAGCCGGGGAAATCATAGTGACAAATACTGTCGATGCAGCTATCTGTGAGAAATGTGGAGGCAAGATGGAGATGCGGCGAGAAGGAAGCACTCAAGGCTTGTTTTGCACTCAATGTAATTGGTCGGTTGTCACAACCCATATTACCGAAATGAGGCTCGACACAACGTTATACGAGGTGAGTGCGTGCGATGGTGATTTTGAGAATACAAACCACGTCAAAACGGTGGCTCAGGTTTCAGGCGTTAATTTTTTAGAGACTAGAAAGCGGCTTCAACAAGAATTCCCGGTTGTATTCAAAGGCTTTGCTGTGGATGTTTTGAATGTAAGGGAAACACTAGCTGAAGCAGGAATAAGCTCCAAAGTGATTCCAGAGTTCCCTTGGCGGCCGGGCGCGAGCTGAATCTCAGTCTCGTGGGCGACCTCGCGAACTCGGGAACGATTGCCGGTCGCACCATCGTCAACCTGACGGCCGAGAATGTGAACAACCTTGCCGGCCGCATCACCGGTAATGCCGTGGCCGTCACCGCGCGCAGCGACTTCAACAACATAGGCGGGCAAATCGATGCCGCCAACAGCCTCAATGTGGCGGCCGGGCGCGACCTCAACATCGCCAGCAACTACACCGAAGGCACAACCGTCAACAACTTCAGCCTACCCGGCGGAAAGTAAAGCGATGGCGACATACATGCTCTATGGAAGCAAGGCATCTCTTATCGATGCAAGAGAAGTTTTGGAGGAATTACTCGCGCTGCAATTTGTGGCACGAGAAAGTGACTATCAAGGGGGAGAGTACTTTCACGCCGGTAATTTGACCGGAGAGGACTTTGAATTGAAGAACAACGTTGACCCATTTGATGGTGATCCTGTTGAGATGAAGTTCCCAGAATTCCCAACATTGCTTTACATCAACGCTACTTCGAGAGCGGATGCATTGAAAAAAATTATGGAAAACGCAAATAGTGGCTTTACTCTTTTGCGACACGAGGACTTTTAAACATGTGTCGTCATCGTCCCTCCACCTAGGAAACCGTGACATGGCCTTGCATGAACACAGAGTCACTTAGCCGTCTATCGCGATGCTTGGGTGCCAGAGGGCGCATGGATTTGTGACATTAAGTTAACGCACCAATTGCAGGCGAGACCCGACTTGAGGCCTTTCGGTGGAGTTCTTTCCCCCGCTGCGCACCCCACGTAGGCCCTAGGTAACAGCTGAGCGCTTCTTCACGTGCCCACCTCCTCTATTTGCAGGAGGCCTCTTGGTACTTCGGTCGGTCGGCAAACGTCACAAAGTGTGCAAGCCGGGCAAGACACCCCAAAGCCAGTATCAATCACCTTGTCAAAGCCATTAGCGAGGCGTATCTTGCAAAGCAAACAAGCACCGCAGGGGGACATCGGTGATCAAGATACCGAGCTTTCACGCCAGGTCGATTCGCGCCCACCTGTTCTGGACTTATGCCGCGCTGGTGACGGTGCTGGTGGTCGCGCTGATGGCGCTGGCGGAGTTGGCGGCGAGCCGCATCGTGTTTGACGGTGCGCAGCGCGAGCTGGAGCAGCTGGGCCGGCGCACGCAGGAGCAGCTGCTGCGCTTCCAGGAGCCGGCGCGTGCCTGGCTGGAGGCGACCGCCAACGACCCGCATGCGGGGCTGGAGGGCGACAACGACATTTCGGTGCTGCGCATGCAGATGTCCATGCAGCAGCGCTATCCGCAGATAGGCTCGCTGGTGTTCGGCTACCCGGACGGCAGTTTTGAGCAAAACATGGTGCTGCGCACTGCGCGCGACCGGGCCTGGGCCAAATCGCTGCCGGAGGCGCGTTACGCGCAGCAGATCATCCGGGTGGACGAGCGGCAAAAACGTGTCGAAGAATGGGTGTTTTACGACCAGCAGATGACGGCGATCGCGAGCCAGCGGCGGCCCTGGGGTGAGCGTTATGACCCGCGCGAGCGCCCTTGGTACCAGGGCGCGAGCGAGCTCAACCTGGGAAGCTTCCAGGCGACCGATCCTTTTGTGCTGAAGGTGCCGGAGGAGTTCGGCATGGCGCTGTCGCGCCCCTTGAGCGGGCCGCGGGGCGGTGTCGCGGCGGCGATGTTCACCGTGGGGGGCTTGTCGGATTTTTTGCATGCGCGCGGCGAGGAAAGCCATGCGGAGCTGATTGTGTTTGACGGCTTAGGCCGGGTCTGGGGCTGGTCGCAGGCGGAGCGGCTGCGCCGCCTGCTGGGTTCGGGCACGCCGCTGAGCCTGTCGGCCTTGAGCGATCCGCTGTACGGCTCGCTGCAAAAGCTGGTGGCGGAGGGGGCGTCGGAGGACACGCCCATCCACTCACTCGAAGGCGCCGGGGGCCAGCGCTTCGCGGCGGTGGTGATGCCTATGGAGGGTGTGTTCAACCACCGTGCCTATGTGGCGCTGGTGTCGGACCAGAACCTGTTGCTGGCGCAGGTGCGGCGCATGCGCTGGATGCTGCTGGGGGTGGGCGTGGCCGGGCTGCTGATGTTGATGCCCATGCTGTTCTGGATGGCCAACCGGCTGGCGACGCCTTTGAAGAACCTGGTGCGTTCGGCCAAGCACATTCGCGAGTTCGAGTTCGACAGCGACATCCCGCAGGACAGCGATATCTCGGAAGTGCGGCGCCTGCAGGAGTCGCTGGCGTTGGCGCGCATCGCGCTGCAGGGTTTCTCACGTTATGTGCCTCAGCCGCTGGTGAAGCATTTCATTGCCAACCGCCTGACGCCACAGGCGGGCGTGGAGCAGCGCGAGCTGGCGGTGCTGTGCGCCGCGCTGGACGAGCAGCACGCCACGGCGGTGACCTGGTCGCCGCATGCCGAGCACTATCTGCAGATCCTGGCGGTGGAGGTGGCGCAGGGCAAGGGCATGATGGACCGTTATGAAAGCTGCACGGCGGTGGCGCTGTGGAACACGCCGCTGAATGTCTCCAACCCCGCGGGCTATGCCTGCGAGGCGGCGCTGCGCGCGGTGGACGCAATGCAGGCGCTGGCCGAGGGGCTGAACACGGCGGTGAAGCCGCCTTGCTTCGGCCTGGATTTCGGCAGCGCCACGGTGGGCAATTTCGGCACCTGGGACCACCTGACCTTCACCGCGGTGGGCGCGCCGCTGGACAATGCGCGCGCGCTGGCGAGGCAGGCCAACGCGCTGGGGCTGAACGTCGCGGCCAGCCGCGCGGTGGCGCTGGCGGCGGCGCGCTACTTCCGCTTCCGGCTGGCGGCCACGGTGCCGCTGGGCCCGCGCGGCGAGCTGCATGAGGTGTATGAACTGGTGGAGCGGATCGTGCATGAAGCCGATGCGAAACACGTCCGGGCGAGCGAGCCGGCGACGGTGGGCTAGGCTTCACGGCGGGTCTTCACCAGGCTGAAAGAGAGGTTGTCATGAACAGCGTACCGATGTTGACACGCAGGCGCTGGTTGCGCCGGGGCGCGGGCCTGGCAGCCTCGCTCGGGGTCGCCGGGTTGGCGCGCGCGCAGGCCGGCAGGCCCTTCACCATGTCCTACGGCTGGGTTCCGTGGGCGGCGGGCAATTCGCCGGTCACGCAACACATGATCAGCAAGCGCTTGATTGAAAAGCACGCGGCGGAGTTTGGCTATGACCTGACCATGGACTACCGGACCTACCCCGCGGCCGCGCCGCAGGTGGAGGCCCTGGCCGCGGGCCAGCTCGACATGGCGATGTGGGGCAACACGCCGACGATACGCGCCATCGTGGCCAGGCACCCGTTCAGCCTGGTGTCGGTGGCGGAGGGGCGGCTGCGTTTTTTGCTGTGCACCCGCAAGGATTCGCCGATTCGCAATGTGCAGGATCTCAAGGGCAAGACGGTGGGCACGCTGATGGGCGCGGACCCGTACAACGCGTTCACGCAAATCGTGCGTTACGAGCTGGGCAACCCGGACCCCGCGGCCCACGGCATACGCATGGTGCACCTGCCCACCCTGCCCGAGGCGGCGCAGGTGCCGGCGGGGATGGACGCCACGCTGGCCATCTACCCGGCTTTTTTGAAGGCGCAGGCGACGGGCACGGTGGCCATCATGAATTCCTACGGCTATACCGAGTCCCATTACGAAGGGCCGGAAGGCAAGGGGGCGGGCATCCTGCTGCCGTCGGTGAAGCATTCGCCGTTCTATCCCGACGGCTATTACCTGCACCGGTCGTTTCGCATCGTGCACGACAGCCTGGTG
>Ga0209025_1004021_pt1 | contig 13180 bp, 14 predicted proteins | sample AraplaMF_Col_mLB_FD_184256 | JGI IMG/M metagenome (GOLD analysis project Ga0209025, IMG submission 184256) | Arabidopsis root microbial communities from the University of North Carolina, USA - plate scrape MF_Col_mLB (SPAdes) (version 2) | ecosystem: Host-associated > Plants > Roots > Endosphere... | reverse complement strand
CATCTTCTTCTCAGTCACCATGATTGTGATTTCTATTATTTTATATTTCCTTCTTGAAGATGATGTGATTGTAACGGTAGATGAGAAAGGTCAAAAAGTGAACAAAAATAAGGCTGCGTTAGAAGGTGCGTTAAAAGCAATTAAAATGCCAGAAATATGGGTTGTTGCCTTCACTATTTTTTCCGTCTATTCCGTTTACATAGGTTTGACGTACTTTATTCCGTTTTTACAGGATATTTATGGGATTCCCGTCGCTTTAGTTGGAGTGTATGGTGTTATTAATCAATATTGTTTGAAAATGGTAGGTGGTCCAATAGGAGGATTCCTTGCTGATAATAAGTTTAAATCACCATCAAAATATTTACGTGTTGCATTTGTAGCCTCTATTATTGGCATGTTTATCTTTATTCTGCTGCCACATCAACATCTGAATGTATATTTAGGCATAACCTTTACACTTGCTTATGGCGCCATCATCTTTACACAAAGAGCGGTATTCTTTGCTACGATTGATGAAGTAGGGATTCCAAAAGAAATAAGTGGTGCAGCGGTTTCCGTTGCCTGCTTAATAGGATATGCACCATCCATGTTTGCGTTTACGCTTTATGGAAGTATGTTAGATCAGTCCCCAGGAATAGTGGGATATCGACATGTCTTTTTGACGATGATTGCTTTCTCGGTGTTAGGTCTCATTATCAGCAGTTATTTGGTTAAAATTGTAAATAAGAAAAAAGCACTCCAACAAAATCTGGAGGGCAACCTAACCAAAGATTAATTTTATATCAAAAGATAAATTGACATAAGGGTGTGTAAGACATGAAAATTGGATTAGAGACAGAAAGCTTTCACTTGCAGTTTATTACAGGTCGAATAGATATTTTTGGTTTTATCAGAAAAACAGCCGAATTGGGATTAGATGGAGTCATGATCAATATTGTTCCATGGTCAGAGTTACCAGGGATTGGTACATTAGAATCATTTGAACCGGAATACTTAGACAAGGTGAAAAAAGAAATTCAAAAGTATGGATTTTTCGCTGAAATCGACACAAATGGAACCGATCCGAAACATTTAACTGAGGTTATTGAGGCTGCGCATAGAATTGGAGCGGATGTCATTCGTACGTATACCTGCATGGGAGAATATGATCCAGACAGATTGAGAAGAGCTCCTGAAGATATTAAACAAATTGTACCATTATTAAAGAAATATAGAATCAAGCTTGCTGTTGAAAATCACGAGGAAGAGTTAACAGATGAAGTGATTCAAATCGTTAAGGAAGTCAACAGCCCTTGGGTTGGTGCTCATTGTGATTTCGGGAATGCAATGATGGCATGGGAGGACCCTGTTGAAGCTGTAAGAAAATTAGCACCATATGCCTTTACAACTCATTTTAAGGATCATATTATCGTCCATGATGGCGAAGATTACAGGGTATGTGGCGTACCTGCTGGGACTGGTAATATTGATTTGGAAGAATGTTTTAAAATATTGATTGAGAATTCAATGTTGACTAGAATCAACGTTGAAATGTGCTTCCCGTATGCCATCCATTTTAAGAGAGAGCCTGGTACAGGCGGAGTCTTTGCAGTAGACGAAGGAGCATTTAAGGTGGAACAAACTCCTTATGATTTAAATGTAATTAAACCATTGGATTACTATTATCCACCAGCAGAACTTCTAGAACAAATGATTGAGGATCAAGAAAAAGGTGCAGAGCAATCGGTTAGATATGCACTTGCATTAAGGGATAAATACTGTCGCTAAATAAAAAACAGGGAGAGGTTCTTTCGGGAATAATCTCCCTGTTTATTTTGCAGAAGGCATTTTCAACGTATCAGCTGTTTTTGCATTGCAACCTACTAACCCTAATGAAAGAAAAATACAGACCAGCAACCATTTCTTGATGTTCATCGCCTCCCTCGTATCATATTTTTCTACTAAACAAGTACTTATACCTTTTTGGGAGGCCGTATATAACATCAAATAAGATAGACTTCCTCCATCAACATGTTTAGGTAATCGATGGCCTCAATTGTAATATTTAGTTTTAAACAATAAATAGGAGTAAGATAATACCATGAAATGGACAAAGGTAAAAAGAAATATAGAGAGTTTAATTTGCGATAAATTAAAGCACAAATTAAGTATCCATTTGACTCAATATAATGTTTCTCTTGGGGAGCAAAAACGTATCTGGATCACTCTAGATAAAAAGGAAATTTTCAATGCGTCTTCAGCAAATTATTTAATGGAACATGATAAACTTTGGGCAGAAATAAAGAAGGAGACGGATAAACCTTTTCCAGACTGTTTATACGAATGTTTTCCAGAGTTTATTGGCAAGACAAATGATTTAGACTACACTACCGTGATTCTAGAGAATAAAGGTATCTTTAATGTATATCTAGTTTATGATGCATTCATTCAGTATCCTCAACTTTCTATTGATAATGCTTTGAATTCTGAGAATGTTATTATTCAAGCTTTTGCGCTGTTAGATAAAAGGTTAGGTAAGAGAAAATTAAAAACTTTGAGATACAGTTCTAATATTCACTCATTAACCTTGGAATTTTACAAATTGAGATGTGAAATTGAAGACATTATAACCTTTGAGGACATACCTAGTGATCAAAAAAGGCTCTAAAAAGAGCCTTTTTTGGTGCCTAGAAACTACATTATGTTAACTAACCATGTATAAGATACACAGCTTAAAAACAGAGAAAATTAATTACTCAAATTCGTTAATCTATAGGCGATTCTATTAAAACTATAAATTATTTCCTAATCTTATTGACAGTTTATATATGAATGTAGCATTATAAATAAGAATGAAAATCATTATCATATTTACTGGGGGATAAAATATGCGTACATATTCAAAAGCTTTACTTGCTTTATTATCCACTCTCTTTTTAGTTATCATGGCTGCTTGTGGCAGTAATGGAGCTTCAAAGGAAGAGTCAGGATCAAATTCAAAGGCAGAACAAGCTTACACAGTTAAGCATGCAATGGGAAAAGCAGAGATTCCTAAAACACCTAAGCGTGTTGTGGTTCTTACAAATGAAGGAACGGAAGCTTTGTTAGCAATGGGTATTAAACCTGTTGGGGCCGTGCAATCTTGGTTAGGTGATCCTTGGTATGACCATATTAAGGCTGATATGAAAGGTGTTCAAGTTGTCGGTACTGAAAGTGAAGTTAGCATTGAAAAGATTGCAGCATTGAAACCAGATTTAATTATCGGGAATAAAATGCGTCAAGAAGCTGTTTACGATCAATTAAGTCAAATTGCACCAACCGTATTCTCGGAGACATTAAGAGGAGATTGGAAAGAAAACTTTAAATTATATGCTAAGGCTGTAAACAAAGAAGAAAAAGGAAAAGAAGTATTGGCTGACTTTGATCAACACGTTAATGACGTTAAAGAAAAGCTTGGCGATAAAGTAAATCAAAAAGTATCTGTTGTTCGCTTTATGCCAGGAACAGCTCGTATTTACTACACCGATTCTTTCTCAGGAGTAATTTTTAAACAATTAGGATTTAAACGTACTCCAGAGCAAGAAAAAATGTTTAAAGATAATAGCAAATTAGGTAATCTTGCTATAGATGTTGGAAAAGAAGTTATACCTAAAATGGACGGGGATGTTATGTTCTACTTTACATATTCTCCAAAAGGTGACAATGAAGGTGTAACTATGGAAAAAGAATGGACTAATGATCCACTTTGGAAAAATTTAAAAGTTTCTAAGAATGGAAATGTGCATAAGGTTAGTGATGCAGTTTGGAACACTGCTGGTGGGGTAATTGCAGCTAATCAAATGTTAGATGAACTTGAGAAAATAATGGTTAATAAATAAGGTTTAATTCTTTAATGTTCTATAAAGTTGGGAATTACTATGATGCTTTTCATTTTTATGTTATAATGTTTTTACCCTTAAGAGGGATTTTCATTAACCGAAGAAACCAGCTATTTTATATAGCTGGTTTTTTTGTTCCTCCAGTCTTTCTTCGAGATTGTTCCCGCAGTCATGATAAATTGAAAAACTGAATAGTTAGATGATGTAGCAGAGAGTCTATTTCAGTATTTATATATAATTGTATTCATTCTTCACTTTGTTTAGGCCTTCTTTTCTCAAATTGCTTCTCCTGATAACGTTGATAGAACCAAATAGCAATAGCTAGCCAACAACCACTAGCAAAATATCCTCCAATAACGTCGCTAGGATAATGCACGCCTAAGTAAATACGACTAATACCTATTGCTAAAATCATTATAATGCTAGTAACGATTAAAAGTGTACGTCCCCAGCGAGTAGGAATATGACGCCAGAGCAAGAATGAAAGGACTCCATAAACAGCAAAGGCACTCATGGCATGTCCACTCGGAAAACTATAACCATTGATTTCAATTAATCGATGGAAATCAGGACGTGCACGATGAAAAAGGAGTTTTAGTAGCTCATTGAGGATTGGAGAACCTACAATGATCGCGATAAATAAAATAAGCTCTGTTCGGTGTTTTAATACTTTATAGAGAAAAAACAAACTAAAGAGAGAAATCACTGCAACAGATGGCGTAGAGCCAATGAAAGTAAAACACTTCATAATAGTCGTTAGCCCAGGAGTTTCGAACCCTTGAATTAGCGATATAATAGACCGATCAAATGCGACAATTTTTGATCCACTAATTAAAATAGCCATCCCACTAAAACAAATAAGGGACAACAAGCTTAACATAAAAGCAAGTGTAAATTGAAACTTCAACTTCATACTAGACACCTCTAATTTCTGTGCTTTATCAAGCTACTTTCGATGAAATGTGATAAGGTTTTTTTACTTTTAGATTTTGATGCTTCTTTGCTTTTGAAGTTAGGAGTATTAAAAATAAAGAGCTTGTTTTTATATGCACATTTATAGAGAGTTATTAAACAGAGGCCATACAGCCGTTACATTTGTTCCTTCGCCCTCTTTACTCTCGATGTTAATCGTACCGTGGTACTTTTCAATCCATCGTTTGGCTATAGCCAGTCCTAAGCCAAGTCCTCCTTGTTTTCTGCTCCTTGCCTTATCCACTCGGTAAAATCTATTTAAAATATAAGGTATATCTTCTTCTGGAATTCCAATTCCTTTATCCATTACTTTAAGGGATACCTTTTCATTGATTAGAGAACAGTCTATAACTACCTCTTTCTCTTCCTTCTTAGAATATTTGACTGCATTATCTAACAAAATGATTAATATTTGTTCTAGATGGCGAGAAGAAATATTCACGTACAGATTTTCATGTGAGTGTCTTATTTTAAACTCATAGTTGTTATACAGTACTTCAAAATTCCTTACAACATGTTGAACAGTGGCCAATACGTTAATAGGTTCAACATCTACAGGATTTACCAGACTATTTTCAGCTCGGGATAGCTCTAATAATTCTTGCACAAGATTCGTTAAACGCTCTACTTCTTTCAGACTAGATTTCAAGGATTTATCTAATACTGCTGCATCATTTTTCCCCCAGCGATTTAACAATGTCAAATGTCCTTGGATAATGGCTAAAGGAGTTCTTAATTCATGTGAAGCATCCTCTACAAACTGTTTTTGCTGTAAAAAGGAGTCTTCCAGGCTATCCATCAACTCATTAAATAAACTGCCTAATTGAGCAAATTCATCATTTTTTTCATTAACTGGAACCCGTTCTTCAAGGCCATTTGTTTTTATTTTTTTCATCGTCAATGTTAACGCTTGAACGTTAGATAGTATTTTCTTTGCTAGAATGGTTCCACCTAAAATACTAAAGATTAGTGAGCCTACTCCTGCAGCAAGCATTAATAAAAAAATCTTGTCCATAAAAACATCGGACATCTCCATGTTTCTAACAATTTCAACCGTTCCAGTGAAGTTGGCAGTGACAATTGGAGAACGAAGAACAAGTAGACGTTCATCATGATTTCGAGTCACTTTATACTCTTGGTGTTTTACCGTTTTTGGTTGTTGCCAGTTTGGTGAAACATTGTTTGAGGTACTGGTTATAATGTTCCCTTTTCTATCAAGAACACGAATTAACTGATTTTTTTCATTAATTTTCGATAAGTATCCTTCACTGTTTTCAATTTGTTTTAAGGATAAGGGCTCATCATCAGATTGAATAAAAGCGAGAACCTCGTTTAATTGATGAATACCATTTTGCTTCTCATAATTTAAAATACTGTTATCAATCACAAGATATTGAAAGAGGTTATAAGAAAGAAAAAGAAAAAATAAAAACATGGAAGACCATAGAGTTATCTTCCACCTTATAGGTAAGTCTTTCATATATTTTATCCATTTTCTCATTTAAACATCACGCATCACGTATCCAACCCCTCTGATGGTCTGAATATATAACTCTTTATCCTCTGCACTTAATTTGTTTCTTAGGTATCTAACATATACATCTACAACATTCGTTTCAACAACTGAATCGTATCCCCACACTTGCTCTAGGAGTATATCTCTTGTCAATACTTTATTAATGTTACGCATAAAAATGGCTAGAAGTTCAAATTCTTTGTTCGTGAGTTCAATTAGTTTTTTTTTCTTTATCACTGTTCTTGATTCCAAATCAAGTTCAATATCTTTAAATGTTAATAGTAGCTTCTGATTCACTATCTTGTTGTTTTCTTGACGTCTAAAAATGACTCGCATTCTTGCAAATAATGCTTCAATAGCAAATGGTTTGGACAAATAATCGTCAGCTCCATTATCAAGCCCCATTACCCTATCCATGACGCTACCCTTAGCTGTGAGCATAATAACAGGAGTATCTTTAGTTGTTCTTAGTCTTCTGCATACCTCAATTCCATTTAATCCAGGCATCATTAAATCAGGCAGTATAATATCGTAATCCTGCTTGGTTGCTTTGTCTAAACCAGCTCGCCCATCATAGGCTATATCAACTGAATATCCTTCATATTTAAGCTCTAATTCTAAAAAATCTACTAGTCCTTCTTCATCCTCTATAATTAGCACTTTTTGTATATAAAGTATTCTCCTTTATTTCCAAATGAAAGAATATAGAAACTTATAAACATTAAATTTTTATCTTCTCACTTTTTTAACTCTTCATAGTTTGACTTTTCTTTATTTTTTCGAATGATTTTAAAAACAAAATAAAGCTCAAAAGCTATAACTGAAAGTAATAAAGCTAAATGTACATATGATCCAGAAATTTGATTAATTTGCCTCCAATTGCTTCCTAAAGTTTTTCCAAGGTAAATAAATAAAATACTCCAAGGAATGATGGCAGCAATTGTATACAAAATAAAGCGAGTAAAAGCCATTTTTGTAATTCCAGCAGGAATTGAAATAGCATGTCGAATGATAGGAATAAAGCGAGTAAAAAAGACTACCCCTGCCCCGTACCGATTGAACCATGTTTCGGATTTTTCGAGATGCCTTGGACTTATTAAGAGAAATTTTCCGTACCTCAACAACAAAGGTCTTCCCCCATACGAACCTAATAAATATAAAAATATTTGTGCAATTAAGCCTCCTATTGTTCCAGCAATTGCGGCTCCTATAAAGGTGATTTTTCCTTGGGAGACAAGAAATCCTGCATAGGATAATACGATTTCACTAGGAATTACTTCTACCATTAATGCTGATGCTATACCTATGTATCCTAGCTTTGAAAGGTAAGCAAATGCAGCTGTAATAAATGTTTTCATTATTTCCGTCCTTCCTTAAGCACTTTTCTTCAATTTATCAAATGAAAATTAGATTTAAATAAAAAAAAGATTAAGAAAAAATGAAATTACTTCTTAACCTTCTTTAATGAACGATATAAGGTTGTTCTTGAAATTCCTGTAGCTTCTTGAATTTGCATAACTGTCATTTTTTGAGATAAATATAAAGAAATGGCTTCATTAAGCTTTTGTTGATTAACTTTAGGCCTTCCGCCTTTTCTTCCTCTAGGCCTACCTGTTTTTAAACTTGCTACTTTGCGTTCATGAAGAATGTTTCGACTAAACTCATTGAGAATTTCTAAAGTCTTAAACATAATCTTCCCTATTGGTATACGTGTATCAATCTGGTCCTCAATACTAACAAATATAATGCCTTTTTCTCGGATATAATTCGTAATCTGCAATAATTGAGTAATGGAATCTGCTAAATGCTTTAATTTACATACAACAAAGATGTCACCGGGCTTTAATAAATATAAAATCCCTAGTACTTGGCTATCTTTCTTTTCTGATGTAGAATTTTTCGAGTGGAAAAATTGATTACAACCATATTTTTTTAATGTCTCTACTTGGAATTTTAAGGTGTAATCATCATTACTATATCCTACATATCCCACTATCATGGATGTTACCTCCTATATAACATGGGTATTACGAAGAGGAGTTTTAAGTTAGGACTTTCTGAATAATAATAAAAATGTTACTTTACATTTCTTTAATCGTATATCCTATACCTCGAACTGTCTGAATAAAGGGTGAATTAAATCCTTCTTCAATCTTCTTTCTTAAATAGCTTATATAAACATCCAGTACATTTGTATCTCCCTCGTATTCATACCCCCACACATTTAGCAAAATACCTTCACGCGTAACCGTCTTATTTTTGTGAAGGACTAAATAAACCAATAAATCATATTCTTTAGGCGTTAAGTAGATATCTTGTCCAGCTCTAGTTACTTCTCTTGAATCCATATTGATGACCATATCGTTAATTAATAATAACGAGTCTTTTCCTATTTTTTCTCTAGTAGCAAGATTTTTATAACGTAGTAAAGAGCGTATTCGCGCTAATAATTCTTCCGTTTTAAACGGCTTAGTTATATAATCATTTGCTCCATGATCCAATCCCATTACCTTGTCTAGTGTTGAGTTACGAGCTGTTAAAAGAATGATAGGTACGTTAATTTCTCTTTTTCTTAATTTACGTAAAACCTCGATACCACTCATTTTAGGTAGCATAATATCAAGTAAAATTAAATCAAACGTATCTGATAAAGCCGTTTCAAGTCCGCACCGTCCATTATTTTTAATTTTCACTTGGTAGCCTTCATGTTCAAGCTCCATTTTTAATATATTTCCAATCTCTACTTCATCTTCCACGATCAAAATACTTTCTTTCATATTATCCCTCTTTTCAAACTCTACCTTCATTTATAACTTTCTGCTTTTCATGTCGGTCTTTCCATCGCCAGTAGAAGGATATAGCTACTACAAGCCAACACCCCATGGTGAAATAGGAATCTATAATATTACTAGGATAATTGAACCTAAGATAAATTCGACTTATCCCAATGCCTAAGATGACGACAGAAGCGATACACACTAAGAGAAAACGCCCCCATAGTCTAGAAATAGGACCCCATAATTGAAATAACAATATTCCATATACAATAAGTAAACTTACTGTATGTTCCCTTTCGTGTTGAAGGCTATAACCACTTATTTTAATTAAGTGATGTAAATCTGGACGACCAAAAGAGTAAAACATTTTTTGTATCTTATTAAGTATGAAAGATCCACTGGTAATTCCCAAAAACAAAATAAGTTCAGTCCTATATTTGAATATTTTATAGAAGAGAAATAAGCTTCCAAAAGAAAGCGTTATAATAAAAGGTGTGGACCCTAGAAACATAAAAACTTTCATAGCTCTTTTAAATATAGGAGATTTCAGGTGTTGAACATAAGATAAAATGATGCTATTAATATGAATAAATGTCTCACCACGAATTAAAATAAAAATCATGTCCACAAAAATGATTAAATATAAACTTAAAATAAAGGCCACTAAAAATTGGATTTTAAAATTCATATGATACAGTCCCTTGAATATAAATTTTCAGAAATCAGAATGTGGTGTCTCACTTTTTATCTATTGTTCTTTTGCTTTAATCACCATTACTTCGCTAATATTATTAAAGGTGGATGAGGGTTTTACAACAGCCAATTGTGTTAATCCATATTCATCAGGTTGTACCTTAATCACTTTTCCTAAAGCCAATCCACCTTGGAATATGGAACTGATGGGAGAAGTTTGAACTTTATCCCCTACATTGACCTCAGCCTCACTAGGGATTTTTCTAACAATTAAATTGCCCTTCTTTTCATCATAGCTTTCTAGTGTTCCATTCACATCTTTTTTATCCTTTAGAATTACGGCCATACGATTTGTCCTAAGATTTGAGCAAATTAGTTCAACCAAAGAAGTTGATGAAAAGACTTTAGCTACTTTGCCAATAACTCCATTTGAATTAAGCACATTCATATCTACTTTTATTCCTAGCTTAGCTCCCTTATCAATAATTAACTCATTATCCCAATTACTTATTGAACGATCAATTACAGTAGCAGATATAGGATTATAGGCTGTCATTCCATTTTGAACTTTTAAAAGTTCTGTTAGTTCTTTATTTTTATGTTTTATCTTATAAACATTCGCTTCAGCCTGACTTTCAGTGGCTAGTTCATTCTTTAGGGTGGCGTTCTCTTTGTAAGTTGGAAATAACTGACTCAATTGTTGAGATTCACTCCAAGAAACCTTGTTTAAAAAAGGCATGCTACCTTTGTACAAGGTCCCAATAAAAATGAATGATCCTACAGTAAGAATTCCTCCTAATAAAACATATCTGTATCTTTTTCTCTTTTTTTGAAAACGTATCAAATCTACACCTTCCTACCATTAGTCATCCTATTTACAATGTTACTAACTATTTCTTAAAAATTTATTAATTCACTTTAATTAAACGTACTTATACCACTCTTTAAAAGGTTAAAGAGTGGTATATATGGATGCTTCTAAAGTTTTTTATAAAGATATTCACCCTTATTTTTCATGGATAAAGGGCACTTGATCCTTTTTCGTTTTAGTTAGATAAATAACCAAGCTTAAGATTACTAAAAGAAATATTGCACTTGTTCCCATTGTTCCTAATCCAAGTCCACCAGCATGCTGAGGCTGTGACAGGTAGTCCCCTACAGAAGCTCCTAAAGGACGGGTTAAGATATAAGCAATCCAAAAAGAAAGGACAGCAGGAAGCTTAAAACGATAGTAAGCAATTGTTACAATTCCAATTAATACAGCAAACATTAAGGCTGACTTCCAATAACCCATGTGAAGACTCTCTGCTATAAAGTCTCCTGCTGCAGTACCTAGCGCAAACGTAAAAAGAATTGCCAACCAATAAAATGCTTCTCGCTTGCGTGTGAAAATAGAGTGAATAGATAGTGTTTTTTCTTTTGCATACCACACAAAAAATGTAATAGACAGTAAGAGAGCAAAAACAATATTGCTAACTTCAAGAGGCACGCCAAAATGATCAGTTAGGTTATCCGTAACAAGAGTACCCACGACGCTAATTAACAGGACTGTTAACCAATAGATACTAGGTATATATTTTCTCGCCTTAAATTGTACAAATAACACGATAGCAAGCAGTATACCCATGATATAGGTTGTATTCGTTAATCCTAGATGTAAATTTTCATTCAAAAAATCAGCAGCTGTTTCTCCAACCGTAGTTGCCATAATTTTGATAATCCAAAAGAAAATTGTCACTTCAGGTACCTTATTCAGTATTCTGCTTGTTAGAGAATTAGAATTCGAAGTGTTTTCCACTTGGGTCATATTTAAATCATTATTTTCCGTCTCTGAATCGAACGCCATTTATAATACCTCCCCTATCTTTCTAGTGTTTACTCTTATTTTTCTTTTTTTGTTTTAATGTGTTGCATAAATTTAATTTAATAGACTGGGATGAAATTAAGATGAGAATAAAATGAGAATTTCATAAAAAATATATTATCTATGGATCCTAAGATAATTGTTATATTATAGGGATTCAAGGAGGGACAAATTAAAAAAACGTTTTAGTCAATACTCATTATGGTTATCGTTGCTTGGAATTGTTATTGGGGTGGGACAATATTTTATATCAATATATAGTTCAAATATTCTTTATGTAGGAATCGTCATTTATCTTATGGGCTTTTCATCTGGAGTAATAACTTTTGGAAAACAGGAAAAAGGGCTAATGAAATATTTTAGTTTGTCCTCTTTTGTTGTAATTCCATTACTTATCATGTTAGGTATGCTATTTTTTGCAATGAATTTTGGTGAAAATTAAAAGAAGCAAGCATGCTATGCTCGCTTCTTTTTGTTTCCTAGACAATCTATTAATATTTTAGACTTCAAGATAAAAGATAATTATTTCCTATTGCAATATATATTATAGTGAATGGCAATACTCAATCAGAAGGAAATTCTATGGAGAAATTATCAAAAAATGCTTTAAAGGTATCAATATCCTCTTTATAATGAATACTCTTGAAATTAAATAATTGAACTTTTCTCTAAGACATGATTGATAGATTTTTACTCACATTTACGCTAGTTGATTGCCTTCACTTTTATCCATTTTCTTATATGTGATCGTAGAAATAACAATGCTAATTTCATATAGTACAATAAGTGGACATGTAATTAATAAGTGTGTCATCAATTCTGGTGGTGCAATGACTGCTGCGACAATAAGCATAATAAAATAAGCATATTTGCGAGATTTTTTCAAAAGAGCTGGTGTAATTAACATGATTCTTGTTAAAAACATCATAAGTAGAGGCATTTGAAATAAAAAACCAAACGGCAATGTCATTTGAAGTAAAAAACGAAAATATTCTAAAACACCGATTGTATTGTGAATCTTAAGATCATTATTTAGTTGATACATAAATTTAAATGTAAAAGGAAACACGATCGTATATGAAAAAACAAGTCCAATTAAAAAAAGCAACACAATAACGGGGATATAAAAAAGCGTTATCCTCTGTTCTTTCTCATAAAGACCAGGTTTTACAAACGCCCAAATCTGATAAAAAAAGAACGGTGACACGAGTATAAGCCCAATTACAAAAGCAAGCTGAATATATACTTGAAACGGATCAGTCACTTGAAAGGCATTCATTGTTATGCTTTTTCCTATACCTGCATGTTGAAGGTAAATCATAGTTGGCTTGGCAACAAACATACCAACAGCAAACGTCATTACAACCATAATAAGTATAAAAATAAGCCTCATTCGCAATTCGTTAAAATGGTGAGTAAGGCTGAATTGTTTATCATCCATCATTTGTTCCCTTATTTTGTATCCTTATCTTTCTTTTCGTCCTTGTCTTCCATAAGATTT
>Ga0209025_1004019_pt1 | contig 13183 bp, 11 predicted proteins | sample AraplaMF_Col_mLB_FD_184256 | JGI IMG/M metagenome (GOLD analysis project Ga0209025, IMG submission 184256) | Arabidopsis root microbial communities from the University of North Carolina, USA - plate scrape MF_Col_mLB (SPAdes) (version 2) | ecosystem: Host-associated > Plants > Roots > Endosphere... | reverse complement strand
CCATGGGATGGGGCTTTATATTGCCCAATCAATTGTTCAGACTCATGGTGGAACACTGCTAATTGACAATGATTTAGCAGTTGGTGGAGGAAAAGTGACTATAACAATCCCAATCAATTTCCCCTAGAAGTAATTGTAGCTGGCGCTTCGCTTTCGCTCACGGTATACCAAGCAAAAAAAGACAACTCCTACTTAGAGAAGTTGTCTTTTTTGCTATCGTTTAAATGAACTATACAAAGCGCCACATCAATTTCCCAACGCCACTTTTTTATTTCGGGCTTCTTGGACAGTTTCTTTTATTAAAATTCCATATTCCAATGTTCAGTTACATTATCATACAAAAAAGTTACATTTTCATGTTCAACATTTAATTCATGCTGTAAATAATCAATAAAAGTTTGAAACATTTCTTCGTTTATTTCTTCTTTTTTGTTATATAACCGAATATAAAGCGTAGGTATAGCTCTTGTAGTATAGGAAGGCGTAAATGACATGCCTTTCGGTTCCCCAAAAGTTTTAGTTATATAACTATTAACTACTGGTTCTACGTGTTCTATGAATTTTGCTTCTTCTTGAATTGCTATATCATCTTCCATTTGTTCAGTATGTTTTCATAGCAGCATAATCAAAATTATCGTGTTGCGAATCTATATCATACTCGACACCAGAGATTTCGTATTCCATAGTTGGGTATTTCTCTGGTAAGTATTGTTCGGCTTGTGAAATAACCTTTGCTTCTTCTTTTTCATCCGGTGTTAATGATTCCCTAAAATAAAAAATTGAGAAGACAGTCCCGAATATAGTAATATCACAATTCCCCCAATTGAAAAAATGAATATGCTCCAAACTTTTAGCCACTTATTCATCTGAGCACCTCCTTTATTAAGTTTACCTTTATATTCAATAATTTTGTATAAATATCAAAATATGTGAAGATAATGTAATTCGAAAAATTAGACACGGCTTATCGGATACCCCCTGAAAAAAGCGCCCAGCCAGAGCAGAAAGGAACCCCACACTATGATGGCTAGCCTTTAACTTATTGAAAAAAATGTAAAGGATGATTTTGTAAAAAATTCTAATATCAATCTTTTTGTTTTTGATAAAAAGGAAAAAATGGGGAGCTTGTTCGGGCAATAATATTCTAAAAAATGCTACAATAAAAGAAAAAAGAAGAGGCGATGATGCACGTGGATAACGTCATTGATTTTATTGCAAAAAAAAGAGAGCGCGAAGAAAGGCAGCGCGCGCAGGATTTAGAAAGGTATGTTGCGACACAATGTAATTTCCATCAACCAGAAAATATTGATGCACTTGTTGAAGGGAAAATGATTGAGGTCAAAGATCATACGTTGTTTTTAGGTTTTCTCTCAATATTAAAAGATGAAAAAATTGATCCACTTGATATTTTTCAGGATGTATTTACATTAGAACCTTCCCGCTTTGAAATGTCCTACAATATGAGATGGTGGTCAGTCGTACAGCTTGCATTTACATTTTTAACAATTTTAAAGGAAAATGAGCCACATACATATGCAGATTTTCTTGGTTTATAAAATGAATCTAGAGTATGTGCACGTCTTGGAAAGCTACATAAACGTGCGCATACAGAACTAGATACCTTCTTATTTCCCCTAAACTTTTACTATCCCCCTTAAATCAATATTATTCATAGATTTTCATAATTCCTTAATAATTTTTACTAAATAAGTCCTTTTATCAAATATGTCACATTGAAGAGTGCTCAGAAATTCTGTGTGATATAGCTTGCCCATTGGAGTGGCAAATGTATTGACGGATAGAAATCAGAGCGACGGAAAGAATCGGCGAAGCGACGGATAGGCCTGTCGAAGTGACGGATAGAAATCAGAGCGACGGATAGAGCGGCCAAAGTCGTGGATAGAACCGTCGAAATGATGGATAGAGTTCAGAGCGACGGATAGAGCGGCCAAAGTCGTGGATAGAACCGTCGAAGTGAGGATAGAATTCAGAGCGACGGAAAGAATCGGCAAAGCGACGGAAAGAACCGTCGAAGTGACGGATAGAATTCAGAGCGACGGATAGAGCGGCCAAAGTCGTGGATAGAACCGTCGAAATGATGGATAGCCCGGCCAAAGTCGTGGATAGAACCGTCGAAATGATGGATAGCCCGGCCAAAGTCGTGGATAGAACCGTCGAAATGTTGGATAGCCCCGCCAAAGTCGTGGATAGAACCGTCGAAATGATGGATAGCCCCGCCAAAGTCGTGGATAGAACCATCAAAGTGATGGATAGCCTCGACAAAGTGACGGATAAAACCAATAAACTGAAAGAAAGCCCCCATAAAACTGGCAGCCCCCCTCAACCCGACAAAAATATTCATCTAGCCAAAGTGTAATTAAGTCTAAACCCCGACATTTAGTACACAAGCCTTGTAGGATGTCGCAATTATTCAGTATAATAGTAAAACGGGATTTCAAATGTATGGAATTCGTTTGAAAGGAGTTACCTGATTGCGATGAATGAGGAACAACGCTTAGCTAATCAACAAGTCAATCAACAAAAAAAAGAAGACAAGCCTGAAAAGGATTATAGTAAATATTTTGAAACGGTCTTTACGGCACCTTCATTAAAAGATGCTAAAAAACGTGGGAAAGAAGATGTTAAGTACCATAAGGACTTTAACATTGCAGAAGAGTTTGCAGGTATGGGGACAGGGCGTACTTTCTATATTCGTACGTATGGCTGCCAAATGAATGAACACGATACGGAAGTTATGGCTGGGATTTTTATGCAGCTAGGATACACGCCTACAGATATAATTGATGAAGCTGACGTCGTACTACTGAATACGTGTGCCATCCGTGAAAATGCAGAAAATAAAGTATTTGGAGAACTTGGCTTCCTACTAAAATATAAACGTAAAAATCCAGAAATGTTGATCGGGGTTTGTGGCTGTATGTCACAGGAAGAATCCGTTGTCAATAAAATTTTAAGAAGTTATCCACATGTCGATATGGTGTTTGGTACACATAATATTCACCGTTTACCGAACATTTTAAAAGAAGCATATATGTCTAAGGAAATGGTCATTGAGGTTTGGTCTAAAGAAGGCGATGTAATAGAAAATCTGCCGAAAAAACGTCTTGGTTCCATCAAAGCTTGGGTAAATATTATGTATGGCTGTGATAAATTCTGTACGTATTGTATTGTACCTTATACGCGTGGTAAGGAGCGTAGTCGCCGTCCAGAAGAAATCATTGCTGAAGTTCGTGAACTAGCGGCAGCGGGGTATAAAGAAATTATGCTTTTAGGACAAAATGTCAACGCTTACGGCAAGGATTTTGAGGATATTGAATATCGACTTGGTGATTTGATGGGTGAATTACGAAAAATTGATATCCCACGTATTCGTTTTACAACGAGTCATCCGCGTGACTTCGATGATCATTTAATCGAAGTTCTTGCAAAACGTGGTAACTTAGTTGAGCATATTCACTTACCAGTACAATCTGGTTCAAATGATGTGCTAAAAATTATGGCTCGTAAGTACACACGTGAGCATTTCCTTGGGTTAGTAGCGAAAATTAAAGCGGCTATTCCGGAAGTAACACTAACGACTGACATTATCGTAGGTTATCCTAACGAAACAGAGGAGCAATTTGAAGAGACATTATCCTTGTACCGTGAAGTAGGCTTTGAAATGGCCTTTACTTATATTTATTCTCCTCGTGAGGGTACACCTGCTGCCAAAATGGTGGATAATGTACCTGAAGAAGTGAAAAAAGAACGTCTTCACCGATTAAATGAGGTTGTAGGGGAATACTCTCGCAAAGCATTGGAGAGCTTGAAGGGTGAAATAGTAGAAGTATTAGTTGAAGGTACAAGTAAAAAACGCGATGATGTGTTAGCTGGCTATACGCGTAAAAACCGTCTTGTAAACTTTAAAGCCCCAGCAGATCTAATTGGTCAATTAGTGAAAGTAAAAATAGTTGAAGCTACTTCATATTCACTGAGTGGTGAAATAGTAGAAGTAGTAAAAAATGAAAAGGTGGAAGCGTAGATGACACAAGTATTATATACAAAAGAAGATTTAATTAAGAAGTCACATGAAATTGCGCATATGATTGCCAATACGCCAGAAGTTGAATTTTTCAAAAAGGCAGAAGCACAAATTAATGAAAACCAACAAGTACGTGAGCGTATTGCAAGTCTTAAAAGCCTACAAAAGCAAGCTGTTAACTTCCAACACTTAGGAAAAGAAAAAGCGCTTAAATTAATTGAAGACAAAATCGAAAAAATCGAAGAAGAAATCAACGCAATCCCAGTGGTTCAACAATTTAAAGAATCTCAAGGGGATGTAAATGATTTATTACAACTAGTGTCAAACACAATTGCGAACAATGTTACAAATGAGATTGTTCGTTCAACGGGTGGGGATTTACTTCGTGGAGAAACTGGCTCATACGTAGCAAATACAACACCAGGCAGCTGCTCATAAAAATAATAGAAGAAATAGCTCGAATGAATGCTTTCATTCGAGCTTTACTATTGTTAAAAAATTATTGTGTCAATGAAATGAAGATTGCTAATCAATAGTATGTCTCTTCGGCAAAATGAGGGGTTGATTTCTGTTCCTCTATCGCTAATCCCCGAGGAGTCGCCCAGTCTCCAAACCAATCAACCATTTCACATTATAAGTCTCTTCTGGCATGTCATTTTAATTTATAATTATCAAACGAAAGTACAGCAATCTGTGCGAAAGCAACAATTACGGCAAGGCTTCAATTTTCATAGATATTAGAGTGTTTTTGACAACATACTATGAAAAATGAATTTAATCCTTAATTCGATTCTATAAAAATATATGTTCACCCAATAGGCGCTACCTGCATATGATGGAGTGAAAAGAGTCGAAGGAGGAATTGCGCTGAAACGTTTACGACAAATCGTGACGAGAGCAGTAGTTGCCAAAGGGAAGAAGAGAACGGAAGAACGTGTAACATTAAGTCCATCAAATAAGCCGACGAGTATTCTCGGGTGCTGGGTTATCAATCATACTTGCTCCGCGAAAAAGGTCGGTAAATTTGTAGAAGTATCAGGGAAATTTGATGTCAATGTATGGTATGCCTATAGTAGTCATTCGAAAACAGCGGTGTTTTCTGAGACGGTCCACTATAAAGACAAAGTGAAGCTTTCATTTAGAGAAGGCGATGTGAGTGTTGGTGATGATGTTCGTGTACGTGTCGTTCAAGAGCCAAACTGCATAGAGGCAGTCATCTCTCCATGTGGTACAAAGTTTGAAATCGTAGTAGAACGTGAAGTTATTGTAGAAGTAATGGGAGAAACGACGATTTGTATTAGTGTACATCCACTGGATTTCGAAGAGGAATGGAATTTTGAAGAGAGCTCGTCTTCATCTAGCTCTAGTTCCAGCTCATCGTCTAGTTCAAGTGAAGAAGGCAGGTATGTTTTAGAGTCTTCATCGTTTCCTGATGAAAGACCAAGATAATACCAAAGATTTTATACATGCGAAGCGCTAGCATCTTAAAAAAGGTGAATGAAGCGTTTCGCATGTATCTTTTGTTATAATAAAAATATCTATAAGGTTAGAGCGAGGGAATTTTTAAAATGACAACATATACACCAATGATGCAACAGTATTTGCAGGTAAAGGAAGATTACAAGGATGCCTTTTTATTTTTTAGATTAGGCGACTTTTACGAGATGTTTTTTGAGGATGCTATTAATGCCTCACAACTTTTAGAAATTACATTAACGAGCCGAGATGCTGGTGCAAAAGAGCGAATTCCGATGTGTGGTGTTCCACATCATTCGGCAAAAAATTATATTGAAACACTTGTACAAAAGGGCTATAAGGTTGCAGTTTGTGAGCAAACAGAAGATCCGAAGCAAGCAAAGGGTGTAGTGAAGCGTGAAGTCGTACAACTTATTACACCGGGTACGATCATGGAAGGTAAGTCACTCGATGGTAAATCCAATCATTTTATTGGTGCTGCAGAGCAATTTGATGATACGACATTTGGCTATGCATATTTAGACTTATCTACAGGTGAAGCAGTAGCCTCCTCAATTGAGGGCGACGGTAAAGCACTTTTATTGCAAATGCAGGCATACGGTATTCGTGAATTAATTGTCACGGAAAATTTACAAATGATATTAGCAGAGCATGCCGTCAATGTCGGTATCATTCTTTCTATTGAAACAGAAGAAATGAAGTTGGATAAAGCTGCACATTATGTAGAAGCGGTGCCGAATAATATACAAATTGCTTGCCTTCGTTTGCTTCATTATATCGATAGAACACAAATGCGTTCATTGTCACATATTCAAGCATTTACGTACAATGAAATGAAAAATTATTTACGTATAGACTCTAGCTCTAAGCGTAATTTAGAGCTTATTCAATCTATTCGCGGCGGCGATCAAAAGGGCACACTCTTATGGTTGTTAGATGACACCGTGACTGCAATGGGCGGGCGGAAATTAAAGCAATGGTTACACCAACCTCTTGCTTCACGTTCTGCTATTGAAGCGAGACTAGCGAATGTCACGGATTTGTTGGAGGAGTATTTTGTTAGAACAGAGCTTCAAGCCTCTTTAAAACAAGTATACGATTTAGAGCGTTTAGCTGGACGTGTAGCTTTTGGTAATGTAGGTGGACGTGATTTAGCGCAGCTACGTGATTCATTGCGACAAGTACCTGTAATTCAGCAGCAATTACGTGGTGCTAATAAGGAAACATTGCAAAAGTTAGGTGCAGCACTTGATACGTGTGAGGATGTAGAGGCACTTTTAGCTCGTGCGATTACGGACAACCCACCAATTACGATAAAAGAGGGTGACGTCATTCGCGATGGCTATAATGAGCGTTTAGACGAGCTACGCTATGCCTCACGGAATGGAAAAGATTGGATTGCACAGCTAGAGCAAGAGGAACGGGCGAAAACAGGCATTAAAAACTTAAAAATCGGCTACAATCGAATTTTTGGCTATTATATAGAAATTACGAAATCTAATATTCATTTAGCAGATTTAACACGCTATGAACGTAAGCAAACTTTGGCAAATGCTGAACGATATATTACGCAAGAGCTTAAGGAAAAAGAAGCATTAATTTTAAATGCTGAGGAAGAAAGTTTAACGTTAGAATATAACTTATTTGTGGAAATACGTGATGAATTAAAGGCGTTTATTCCACGTGTACAGGCATTAGCGGCAAGCATTAGTGAGTTAGATGTGCTAGTAAGCTTCGCAAGTGTTTCAGAAAAATATCGTTTTACGAAGCCTGAGTTTCATGAAGGGCGCTCGCTAGAAATTATTGAAGGGCGCCATCCAGTTGTTGAGAAAATGCTCAATAAGCAAATGTATGTACCAAACGATTGTGTACTTGAGGAAAATACCAATATGATGCTGATTACAGGTCCGAATATGTCTGGTAAAAGTACGTATATGCGTCAGGTTGCACTCATTGTTGTGATGGCACAAATGGGCTGTTATGTACCTGCTGAAAAAGCTAGATTACCAATTACAGATCAGATTTTTACACGCATCGGTGCAGCAGATGATTTAGCAGCGGGACAATCAACCTTCATGGTGGAGATGTTAGAGTCTCAGCACGCCATTACGCATGCTACAAAAAATAGTTTAATGCTGTTTGATGAAATTGGTCGCGGGACATCTACTTATGATGGCATGAGTCTTGCTCAATCCATGATGGAATACATCCATGATAAAATTGGAGCAAACACACTGTTCTCGACTCACTATCATGAATTAACGGCTCTTGAAAAGGAACTTCCTCGACTGCAAAATGTACATGTATCTGCTACTGAAAAAAATGGCACAGTTGTCTTTTTGCATAAGGTGAAAAAGGGAGCCGCCGATAAATCTTACGGGATTCATGTAGCACAGCTTGCCCAATTACCAGAGGAAATTTTAACAAGAGCACAAGTACTGCTTGAAAACTTCGAGGCGGGACGAGAGGCAGGACACGAAGCCGAAAACGAAGTAGCCGTGGTACACGAAGTTGAAGAAAAGCCAATGCAAATGTCCCTATTTACAGAGGAAGAACCAATTTCTCCTGCAGAATCTGAGGTGCTTAAAAACCTAGAAAAAGTAAATATTCTAGGCACTTCACCAATGCAAGCGATGAATATTTTATATGAATTACAGCAACAACTAGTAAATGCAAAAAAGTAAAGGAGTGATGCGCTGTGGGAAAAATACAAATTATGGACGAGTGGCTGTCCAATAAAATCGCGGCAGGTGAAGTAGTAGAAAGACCAGCCTCTGTCGTTAAAGAGCTTGTTGAAAATGCCATTGATGCAGGAAGTACGTCCATTGATGTTTTTTTACTAGAAGCGGGCCTCACTTCAATTCAGGTCATTGATAATGGTAGTGGTATGGACGAAGAGGATGCATTAATATCATTCTCTCGCCATGCGACAAGTAAAATTCATCAGGAGCATGATTTATTTCGAATTCGTACGCTTGGCTTCCGTGGTGAGGCATTAGCTTCCATTGCATCAGTGTCAAAAATGACACTTATTACATCAAATGGTGAATCAGGAACGTATTTAGAGCTTGAGGGTGGACATATCGCCACGCATAAACCTGGCCCTTTACGCAAAGGAACAGATCTTACAATAGCACAGCTATTTTTCAATACACCTGCTCGATTAAAATATATGAAAACAATACAGACCGAACTTGGGCATACAATTGATCTAATGAACCGCCTTGCCCTCGGAAATCCACAAATTGCGTTTAGATTGCTGCATAACGGCCAGCAATTGCTACAAACAAATGGACGAGGGGATGTTCAGCAAGTATTAGCGGCCATTTACGGTGTGCATAATGCTAAAAAAATGGTGGCGTTCAGTGGAGAGTCACAGGATTATAAAATTTCTGGCTTTGTATCACTACCTGAGGTGACTCGTGCCTCGAAAAACTATATGTCGTTATTTGTGAATGGTCGCTGGGTGAAACATTATTTGATACAAAAAGCGATTGTAGATGCCTATCATACGTATTTGCCCATTGAACGTTTTCCGATTGTAGCACTCTTTATAGAGGGGGATCCTTATTTAACAGATGTCAATGTTCATCCTGCCAAGCATCAAATACGTTTAAGTAAGGAGCCTGAGCTTCTTAAGCTAATTGAGGAAACGATACGAGAGAAAATCCGTAATGTTATTCGAGTACCGCAAATGGAGAAGAAGGAGAAAGTGGCAAAGTCAGAAACGGAGCAGTTAAATATTTGGAAACCAGCACCGAAGCTTAATGTGGAGAAAATGAATGCTATTGTAGAGAAACTTTATGATGTACAAACTGTTCAGGAATCCAACACATTAGATCCTATAGTGCCACAATCTGAATCCGTCCCTACTGCCATTGAAAATAGTTGGCAACCGACACCTGTGATGGAAGTGAACCGTCCTGAAGAAGAAGTGACGCTAGAAGAGCCAATGGAAGTTTTGGAGGATGAGCCTACGAAAGAACCATTCCCTGCACTTGAGGTGGTAGGGCAAATCCACGGCACGTATATTGTTGCACAAATGGAGGATGGCTTTTACTTAATTGATCAGCACGCTGCTCAGGAGCGTATTAAATATGAATTTTTCCGTGAAAAAGTCGGGCAGGTGAATCCAAATGAACGTCAAACTTTATTGCTGCCATTGACTTTCCATTATGCTGCTGACGAGGCTCTTATATTAAGAGAAAATCGACACGAATTAGAAGCTGTGGGGGTATTTTTAGAGGAATTTGGACAGGCATCATTTGTCGTGAGAGAGCATCCTAGCTGGTTCCCTAAGGGGGAAGAACAGGAAATTATTGAGGATTTAATTGAACAGGTGCTGACAACCAAAAAAGCGGACGTCAAAAAATTACGTGAGGCGGCAGCGATAATGATGAGCTGTAAAAAGTCGATAAAGGCCAATCATTATTTAACGAAAGAGCAAATGGATACGTTATTACAAGATTTACGCAATGCCGACAATCCATTTACATGCCCGCACGGACGTCCAGTACTTATTCATTTTACATCCTATGAAGTGGAAAAAATGTTTAAACGGGTAATGTAATTGAAGTGGAATTAGAATTTCTTTGCTTAACGTTATTGTTAGTTATACAGGATGGCATACTTAGTAGAAGTTACATGTATTTTCAATTTATAGCAAATGGGGGAGAAAGGTATGTTTTCATTTGAGCATCGTCCTAAAATTATGCATTTTTTAGAGCAATATAGCTTTGACGTTTTAGTCATTGGTGGCGGCATTACTGGTGCTGGCATAGCACTTGATGCAGCATCGAGGGGGTTATCAGTCGCTTTGATTGAGAAGCAGGATTTTGCTGCTGGTACATCAAGCCGTTCAACAAAGCTTATTCATGGTGGACTTCGTTATTTAAAGCAACTTGATGTAGGTGTAGTAGCGGAGGTTGGGCGTGAGCGTGAAATTGTATATGACAATGCTGTTCACGTTACAACGCCTGAAAAAATGCTACTACCATTATATAAAAAGGGCTCACTTGGACCATTGTCAACATCATTGGCATTGAAGGTCTATGATCGATTAGCAGGTGTTAAAAAACATGAACGTAGAACTATGTTAAACGCTCAGGAAACGGCAGAGCTAGAGCCTTTACTCAATCAAGATGAGCTTATTGGTGGTGGCTATTACGTTGAATATCGTACGGATGATGCCCGTCTAACAATTGAAGTGTTGAAAAAAGCTGTGGAATATGGGGCGCTTTGTTTAAATTATGCGGAAATGACAGGGTTTTTATATGAGAAGAAAAAGCTTGTAGGGGTACAAGTGACGGATTATGTTACAGGGAAAACAATCGAAGTGCATGCTGCGCAAATCGTCAATGCAACTGGACCTTGGGTAGATGAAGTCCGTCAAAAGGATAAAGTAGTAGACAAAAAGCAATTACGTCTCACAAAAGGGGTCCATATTGTCCTTGATCAAAAGGATTTTCCATTACAGCAAGCCGTCTACTTTGATATAGTGGATGGGCGTATGGCCTTTGCAATTCCACGTGATGGCAAAACTTATGTAGGGACAACAGATACAGTTTACGAGGGAGACCCTACACATCCGGTCGCTACCCAAGAGGACGTTGATTACTTAATTGTAGCTGCAAAAACAGTGTTTCCAACTGCAAATATTTCAAGAGAGACGGTCGAATCGTCGTGGGCAGGTGTACGTCCACTTATTTATGAAAAAGGCAAGAATCCATCCGAAATTTCACGCAAAGATGAGATATGGACGGCTCCAAGTGGGCTAATAACAATTGCTGGTGGTAAACTAACGGGCTACCGTCAAATGGCAGAAACAATCGTTGATAAAATTGTGAAAATCCATAAATATAAGCACGCAAGTCCATGTGTGACACGTGAGTTATCACTTTCTGGTGCAAAGGGCATTAATGCCATCAATTTCCCTGATTATAGTTCTTATAAAGCTAAAGAGGGCGTTCAGTATGGCCTTAATTATGATGAAGCAAAACAGCTTGTACAAAAATATGGGACAAATGTTGATGCATTGTATAACCAGGTGAAATATTTGCATGAACATGGAAGTACGATGCCGTTGGTTTTACATGCCATGCTACTTTATGGCATAGAAGCAGAAATGGTGTATACGCCAAGTGATTTCTTTATTCGTCGAACTGGCTTATTATATTTCGATATTGATGCAGTAAAACGTTATAAACAGCAGGTCATTCAAGTTATGCAACAACATTTTCACTATACAGAATCACAAAGAAATACTTATGTAGCTCAACTAGAGCAAGCTATTTTAGATGCAACAAATTTTGCAGAGGAAGGAGTGTAGGTAATGCGTTATATTGAAATGTCAGACGGCCATTTTTTGTTTACTCGAACATTAAAGCCATTGAAGCCATGTATTGGTCATATTCATATATTGCACGGTATGGCGGAGCATAGTGGACGTTATGTTAAATTTGCAAATAGCCTAAACGAAGCGGGCTATGCAGTGACAATGCATGATCACCGAGGGCATGGAGAAACAGCGGCCTATAATGGAGCATTAGGTTTTTTTGCTGAACAAAATGGGTTTGATCGTGTCGTAGAGGATGCACATGAAGTAGTAACATTAATGCATGAACAATTTGCAGATGTACCATTAATTATATTTGGTCATAGTATGGGATCTTTCATTACTAGAAGATATATACAATTATACAGCGATCAAGTGGATCATGTGATTCTTTGTGGAACAGGGAATGTTACAGCATTGCATACGATGGGGAATTTAGTAGCAAAAGTATTAGCCAAACAGCTTGGTAAAGAGACGGAGAGCAAGTTGCTAAATAAGCTGAGTTTTGGTAGCTTTAATAAACAGTTCCCGAATTCGAAGACTGCTTATGATTGGTTATGTTCAGTAGAGGCAGAAGTGGAAAATTATATAGATGATCCGTATTGCGGTTTTATCCCAACAAATCAATTTTTTGTCGATTTAACAACAGGTTTCAGGTCGTTAAATCGTAAAAGTGAAATAGCAAAAGTAAAGAAAGACTTACCGATATTATTGATAAGTGGTAGCAAAGATCCAGTAGGAGAACAAGGTCAAGGCGTATATGCTGTTGCAGAACAATTTACAGAAGCAGGCATACAGGACGTGACGGTCTACTTATTTGAGGATAAGCGCCATGAAATCCTAAACGAGGATAATCGAGAGGCAGTCTATCAAGTTTTATTACGGTGGTTAGAAAAATATGATACAAAATGACATACAACAGGCAGAGGTCATAGCAATCGTAGGGCCTACAGCATCTGGGAAAACAGCACTAAGCATTGAGTTAGCAAAAAAATATAATGGAGAAATCATCAACGGTGACTCCATGCAAATCTATCGATACTTAGATATTGGTACAGCAAAAATTACAGAGGAAGAGATGGAAGGTGTACCCCATCATTTACTAAGTTTTAAAGAGCCAACAGAATCCTTTTCAGTAGCAGACTATCAAAAATTAGTGCGAGCTAAAATTGCGGAAATTCAAGCGCGTGGCAAGCTACCGATTATTGTAGGGGGCTCAGGTTTATATGTGCAGGCTGTACTCTTTGATTTTCAATTTACAGAGGAGCAGGTAGATGAGGTGGCACGGAATGCCTATTATAAAGAACTGGAAAAATTAGGTCCAGAGGCGA
>Ga0209025_1004017_pt1 | contig 13185 bp, 13 predicted proteins | sample AraplaMF_Col_mLB_FD_184256 | JGI IMG/M metagenome (GOLD analysis project Ga0209025, IMG submission 184256) | Arabidopsis root microbial communities from the University of North Carolina, USA - plate scrape MF_Col_mLB (SPAdes) (version 2) | ecosystem: Host-associated > Plants > Roots > Endosphere... | reverse complement strand
CTAAAAGTTGGAGAAAGTGTCACAAAGTATAGCGCCCATTCGTTATATAGAGTGAAAGGAGGAATTACATGAAAACTACAAACAAGGATTATGAAAAAATGGAAGAACTATACGAGTTGTATGAACAAAAAATTTATTATGTGGCCTATTCTATTTTAAATAATATTCAGCAGGCTGAAGATATAGTTCAAGAGACGTTTATTACTCTCTATCAGAATTTGGAAAAAAACTATAACTTGAACACACAAGAGCTTAAACGTTACATATTGAGAATTGCGAAAAACAAAACAATCGATAGCTACCGGAAAAATAAACGACATAAAATGTTTTTAGAAGAATATCAAAAAGAGTCGCCAGAAGTAGCAGATGAAAATATTGAAGAGTGGGAACAGCGTTTAATGTCTGAGGATCAAATTGATACATTGCTAACAGTGTTAAATGAGTCTTACAGACATGTTTTTAAGTACAAAGTCTTCTATAACTTAACTTATCAGGAAATTTCAAATCTAATGGGGATAACTGAGGTCAATGTCCGCAAGCAATTTGAACGCGCTCGAAAACGAGTACAAAATATGATAGGAGGTATACAAAATGACGAATTCCAAGAACTCCAAAGAAATGTATGACCTTGCTGAAAAAATCGCTTTAGACGATTTTGATAAACTGGATGAACAACATGAATTTTCAGATACCTACAAGCGCAAAAAGAAAGTGTTTATGGAGGGAATTAAGAGTGGGCAACCACGGGCCAAGCATAAAAAGAATCGTATTTTAATCGCTGCTGCTTGCTTATTGATTGGCATGCCGACAACTGTTTTTGGTGCAGTAAAAGTCTATGATATGATTGTCAAAAAACAAAATTATGAAGTAAATGTTTCCGTAACAAATAAGGAACCGAAAAAGAGTGAAAGTTGGTATAAGTTGAAAGTCGGCAAATTACCAGAAAATATGGCAGCAGACAATCACGATGATATGAAATATTCATTTAAAGATAACTACGCAAAGGGCGGGTTTTCATTCCTTCTTTGGAGATTAGGAAAAAATTCAGATTTTCAAACGCTGTACGCAAACAACTACGAAGAAAAAGAGATAAATGGTAAGAAAGCAGTGATTGTCAATAAAGACACTGGAAACAAAAATTTAATGTTTAACAGACAGGTCTTTCTTCTTTTTGAGAAAGAGGGGATTATGTTAGAAAGTTATATTGGAGCCGATGTAAGTGAAGAACAAATGATGAATGTCTTAGAGAATATTTCACTTGAGCAAACATCAAAGGAACAGGCATCATTTACAGCAGATTATGCTAAAGATCGTTTTAGCAAAGCGAATGAACCAACAAAACCTAGCGTTATTCCTTTGGAAAAAGACAGCAAACAACTATTTAGCGTAGGTCAAATGGTTCCAGTAACCTTACCTATCGGCATGGATAACAGCAAACTTGAATATGTTATAGAGAAAGTTGAAGTCTTTGATTCAATCAAAGATTTTAAACAAGAGAACTTTAATGAATATGGACTAGAAAGACTAAGCAAGAATAAGGCTTTAGATCAGACGAAAAAATTGATACCGTATAAACGGGATGTATATAAAGTTGGAAATGGTAAAGATTCAATTGACGAATTAGTAGAGTCGAAATCCGTTAATCTTAAATTTGTCTACCTGACAACAACAGTGAAAAATATTGGTAAACAGGCGACAGAAGAAATCTATATGAGTCCATCCATAAAAGTGCTTAAACCTGAAAAAAATGCATGGAACTACGCTGAAAAATATGGACTTTCCGAATACGGTATTATGTCGAGCGAAGTTGATTATTTAGAACCTCACGGAAACGGAAAAAGCTTTTACAATATTGGCAGTATCCCACCAGGACAAACGATGAAGGTTAACTTAGGTTATTTTGTAGATGAGGATAAACTGGATTCAATCTTCCTTGATGCTTTTCATTATAGTGGGGTTAGTGGCACTGAAAATATGAATGCGAAAGATCGTTGGTGGATTGATATTCGTCAAAAGTAAAAACGATAGGAACAAATAGATAAAAAAAGTTGCTTATATTTAGCAGCTTTTTTTCGTGCAAAGAAACTTTAAAATTGTCCAATTTATCTCCAAAAGTAACAAATTACAGAAATGAGATGATACTGTATGGAAATTGCGAGAGGTAGAGATTTGCTTACACTGGAACAGATAGTTGTAATGAAGAATTATTGCACCATATGTCATCTCTAGGTTGGGTATATATTAATTTATTAGGAGAATACCATTTTAATTCGGAAAAAATGATATTAGCGTTGTAAATCTGCAAAATCCTGATGCTATCTCCTTTTTAATTAAATAATTTACAAAAATAGTTTTTTTTACTAATATTAAGAAGTTAAATGGAAAAGGAGGAAATTCATGAAAAAAAGAAAATGGATATACCTTTCTCTAGTAATAGGGAGCATTCTAATTGTAACGAGTGTGTATTCCTTATTTTTTAAAAGTGGATTTGATATAACGATTAAAAATAAAACGAATCAAAATATAACAGGTCTTACAATTTCTGATGGTCGTGAAATTCAAAATTTCGTAGTTCCTACTCTTCATTCAAATGAAAAATATAAGACTAGCATTAAACTAAAAAATATGGGAGAAAATGCCCTCAAATTACATTACCAAGACAAAAACAAAAAAAAACACGAAGAATATATTTTTGGATATTTTGAAGGAGAAGGAAAAGGAACAGCAAAGATTATTATTCAAACTGTTCAAGAGGACGGAACTTTAGATATAAAAATAAACTGAGAATTTCTAATTTTACTTTTATAAGGCGATTCGAAAAAAATAGCATAATCATAGCAAGGGAATGCTTGTATATTGTTATATACCGCATTCCTTTCCTTATTCTATGTATGTTCCGACATTAAAACCCTACATCGGGTACCACCCATATTTAATTTTTAAACAAACCGAAAAAACCTTTCCGTTTTTGTTTCTGTATATCTCTAATGTTTTCAAGCAATAACTGATCTCGTTTCTCTAACTTTTTCTCTATAAAGACTTCTAATTCACTATTTTTCCCCTCTATTTCGTCTAACTTTCTCTCAGTATTAGCTAAATGCTCTTTTGTAGTAACTAATTCATTCGTAATCTCTTGTAATTTTTGAACCAACACTTGATTAAACTGATTTTGTAATATATCGATTTTACATAGAAAAGAAGAGAGAACTTAATAAAAACAAGGATTCTGCTACTGATAATGATACGTTAACCTTACATGTATACGATATACAGTACCTTTTTATAGGTGTCCATAAGAATTGAGCCCATTTTTTTCGTTTTGGGGTAATTCTGAATTCTTAAGTTGATGGCGATGTGACGGTACTCCTAGCAACAAAAAATGAAAATATATTAAAATAGTAACCCCTCTAGCGTGTGGCTAGAGGGGTTACTATTTTAATATAGCTAACTAGAAAATGTAATACAATTCAAATCTTTTAAAATATAAAAAATCTGAAATAACAGTGATAGAATGGGTGAGGAAAATGAGATTATGAATAGGAAATTAAGGAGTAGAACTTGTATGAAAGCAGTTATTGAAAGCATTTATAGCCCATGTAATGGAGTAGTAGAAGAAGTGTTAATCAACGAAAATTCTTATGTTTATGAATGGGAAAAGCTACTTATTATTAGAAATAATAATGGAATATTAGAAGAAGCAGTGGTTGGGATTAGTGGAAATGTACTGTCTGTAGATGTAGTAGTTGGACAGGAAGTAGATATGAATACGGTATTGTGTAAAGTGGAGGATGACCTGTTGATAACGGGCTGTGAATAGGGTTTGTTTTATTTAGCTATATATGAGTTGAAAACGATATAAAAACCACTAAACCCCTTTCTTTTTAGGGGGGCGAGAGCGTCTGGCTGTGTGTAGAAGCGGTCAGTGCCCTTTTCTGCCACGTGAGATGTTTTAAACAAAGGGAGCAAGCTAGTGGGCGATCATGTTGTGTTTTGCATAGCGGTGATTTATGTGTTGGAATATCAAGATAGATATATATGAAGCTAAATTGAAAAACAACATAAAAACCCCCTTTTATTTAGGGGAGGCGAGAGCGTCTGGCCGTGTGTAGAAGCGGTCAGTGCCCATTTCTGCCACGGGCGATGTTTGAAACAAAGAGAGCGAGTGAGTGGAGAATAAAAAAATTTTTTCTGATGGAAGTTTTATTTTATTAAAATATAAAAAATGAGAACGGTTATGTGTGTAAGTATGCATGTACTCGTTTTTTTGTAATGAAAAATGATATACCGGAGGATTCTATTTGGTGTTATCCATTCATATTTTTAATATGAATGAATGTTTTGTATGTATTTTTGTTATCATTTTTGATAATATAATCATAAGTTGTAGTAAAGGGAGTAGTGTAGATATATGAAAGAAAGAAAGATGGATATACTGTTTCATCCAATTCGTTTTCAACTGATTCAAGAGTTTATCGGAGGAGAGAATTTAACTGCAAAGCAGCTTGCGAAAAGGTTACCGCATATTCCACAGGCGACGTTATATCGTCATTTAGAAAAGCTAACGACAGCACATATATTACAAGTTGCTCAGGAAACGCAAATACGAGGAACGATTGAAAAGTTGTATGCTTTGAATCACAGTATGGCTAGTGTTTCACAAAAGGATTTGCAAGATGTAACGAAAGAAGAACATATGCAATATTTTATGATGTTTACCACTCAGATTATGGCAAGTTTTAAAGATTATTTGCAGCAAGATCATGTTGACTTCGAAAAAGATGGAGTCGGGTATCGACAAGCAAGCTTTTATATGAGTGATGAGGAGTTTCAAGAATTTGCAAAGGAAATGAGTGGAGTATTTTTAAAAGCAATGGAGCGTAAACCATCTCCAGAGCGAAAGCGAAGAACGATTTCAACAATTATTATTCCTGAAAGAAATGGGAAGGGAGAATAAATAATATGGGGAAAGAATTGTTCGTTACAATTGAAAGTAAAGTTTCACTTCAAGGAACGTTAACAATTCCAGCACATGATGCAGCAACATACCCAGCTATTTTACTTATTGCTGGAACGGGAAAGGGAGACCGGGATGGAAATGTTCGTGGTTTAAAACTAAATTTATATAAAGACTTAGCGGACTATTTCACTTCGTTAGGATTTGCGACTTTTCGTTATGATAAGCGTGGTACGCATAAAAGTGAAGGGAATTATTATGAAACAGGTGTTACAGATTTAATTGATGATGGCGTTGCTTGTGTACGTTTTTTAAAGGAGCATCCGCAAATTGATCCGAAGCGAATCGTTATTGTAGGTCATAGTGAAGGAGCGTTACTTGCACCGGCTATTTATGTAAGAGAGTCAGTTGCTGGCTTAATTTTACTCGCCGGCGCAGCTGAACCTTCGAAAACATTACTGCCAAAACAAATGAAAATGGCAGTGAAAGAATTAGAATCAGCATCTGGATTTCGAGGATGGCTATACCGCTTTTTAAAACTTCCACAACGTATTCAGAAACAAAATGAAGCACAGATGGAAAAAATACAACAATCATCAAAGCCTGCTTTGCGAATCAAAGGAGTAAAGGTAAACGCAAAGTGGATACGTGAACAATTTCAATACAATGTTGTAGAGTATTTAGAGAGAGTGGAATGTCCTGTTTTAGCGATTACTGGAGATAAAGATATACAAGTGCCCCCAGAGCAGGCAAGGGATATTGCGGAATATGCCGCAGGTGAGGCGGAGTGGCATATCATCCCTAATATGAACCATATTTTGCGGGAAGTTGATAAAAATCATACAATGCTAGGGTTAATGAAAGAATATAAAGGACTTCTAAATAAAGAGATTCAAGAGGAATTATTGAATGTTATGAAAGAATGGTTGGCAAAATATAACCTTCCATAAGGAACGTGGATGAACAAAAGTGCTATTTAGCAAAAAACTATAAAAACGAAAGACTAGCGTCTAAATAGATGCTAGTCTTTTATTTTAATAATGTCTTTCTAGTTAGAAAATTGCGATATTAATAGAGTCTCTCTATAATATGAATTAACTTTTATAAATGAGAAAGAAGGAAATACATATGAGAAGAACACTTGTAATCAGTGATATTCATGGTGAATTAGAGAGATTTGAAAAGCTATTAGAAAAAGTAGAATACAATCCACAAGAGGATCAACTTATTCTGCTAGGGGATTATGTAGATCGTGGCCCGAATGCTAAAGAGGTAATTGAAAAAGTGATGCATTTAAAAGATGCGGGTGTGCTCGTCTTAAAAGGGAATCATGAAGATATGATGCTAAAGGCTTTAACGACAGAGGAAGAAAAGTTTTGGAATCATTGGGTAAAGAGAAATGGAGGAGACCAAACGTTACATAGCTACGGCTTTTCAGAAAGTGATATTGCTGTAAGTGAAGAGGAGTTCATAAAGCCGCTGTTACATTCTGAAGTGTTAGAACAACATATCGAATTCATAAAAGGACTAGACCACTATATTGAAACAGATAACTATATTTTTGTTCATGCAGGTGTAGAACCAATGACACCTGTTTCTGAAACGGATGCGCATACATTGATGTGGATTAGAAATGAATTTCATAATGGATACAACGGTGAGAAAACTGTTGTATTTGGGCATACAGAAACGAAACTTCTTCACGGTGATAACGAGAATTCCGGTGTGTATTTTGGCGGAAATCGTATCATTGGTATTGATGGAGGCGCTGTATACGGCGGCCAACTTAACTGTTTAGAATTGCCAAGTCAAAAAGTATATGCAGTAAAATAAGAAAGATTTCCCTATATAAACGAGCTGATGTAGGGAAAAGAAGAGATAAGGGATCAAAATGATGATGAAACCTTATCTCTTTTTTTATGCTATGGTTTGTTACTTTCTGTTACATGTGTTTGGTTGCTAATTTTGGTTGTACTTCTTTTTCTGGCAGGGTTAAAAAAATTACTGCAACAATAATGAAAGCGCCGCCTAATAATTGATATGTTCCAAACGACTCATTCAACCAGATAATCGAAACAATAGCTGCTACGAGTGGTTCAATACTTGATAAAATGCTCGTTTCTGTTGCAGATAAATACTTTAGACTACCGATATAGAGAAGGAAAGAAAGTGTGCCACTTATAATGATGAGCATAAGCATAGAAAATGTACCTATTGTTAATGTATTTGCTATATGTTGAAAATGGAATTCTTGATTATATAGAAACAGGGAAATTCCTCCGAGTAACATCCCCCAACCAACAATTACCGATGTCCCCCACTGTTTAATAAGCGAAGCGGGATGGAGTGTGTAAAAAGCAAAACCAATTGCTGTTAAAATACCAAATAATATTGCTTGGTTAGAAAGAATAATATTTTCAATTGATCCGTTGGTAATAAGGAAATACGTCCCCGCTAATGCAGCTATGATTGCTATGAATTGCGTAGTGGAAGGAAGTCTTTTGTGTTGCAGCGCAACGTAAATAGTAATAAGAACTGGACCGAGAAATTGAAATAATGTCGCAGTTACAGCATTGCTTATATGAACGGTTTCAATGAATGCGTACTGGGCACCAAGCATGCCAGCAATTGAAAAAATTAGCAGTTGAATCCAATGACGCGGATGCCTCCAAATACCAAATATATTTTGTTTTGTAAATAGTAATGAACATAAAATAAACACGCCTGCTAATAGAAGACGAATGACTAAAAAGTCACTAGATGATAGTTCAGTATGATGAAATAGCCATTGAATCATAGGACCAGATAGCCCCCATAATGTCGCCCCGCTAATAATCATCATTAAGCCGAAGTGTCGCGATGATTTCATGATGTATCCTCCTTTGTATGAAAGCTCTTGCTTTTTCTTAATAGAAATGATAAGCATGAAAGTATTATATATAACTTCTGATACCATCAAAAGTATCAGTTTTCTATAAAATAAAGGGGTCAGTTTGTATGTTAGAATTAACACCAAAACTTGATGTTCATAGTAAAGAACCACTATATGTACAACTATATAACTACATGAAAGAGGAAATGAAATCTGGAAATGTAAAGCCTCATACGAAATTACCATCTAAGCGTAAATTAGCTCAATATTTACAAATTAGTAAAAATACAATTGAATCTGCTTATAGTCAGCTTATTGCGGAAGGTTATATAGAGGCTGTTCCACGTAAAGGGTATTTTGTATGTGAAGTGGAACAAAGTGTATTGTATGTGAAAGAAAAGATGCACCATGTAGAAGAAGTAACTTATTATGATCGCGACTATGCATTTGATTTTACGCATACAGGTGTTGATGCTCGCTCATTTCCACTTGCCTTATATCGCAAATTGGCAAATGAAGTACTGCAAGTTGAGAATGAGCAAGTACTACTGCTTGGGCATCCACAAGGTGAATTTGGATTAAGAAAAGAAATTGCGCAATACATGTATGAATCGCGCGGTGTACAATGTTCACCAAGTCAAATTATTATTGGGGCAGGAACGCAATATTTAATAAGGATGCTATTTCAATTGTTAAAAGAGAGTACATTTGCAGTAGAGAATCCAGGATACCACCAGAAAATTGTTACGTGTGAAAAAGGGGCAGAACATGTGGAAATGCTGCCGCTTGATGAAGATGGGATTATGATATCGAGTTTGGAAGAAAGTGATGCAGATGTGGTATTTGTGACACCATCTCATCAATTTCCATGCGGAATGATTATGCCGGTTTCGAGAAGAATGCAGCTCTTGCATTGGGCAGAGAAAGAGGAAGGACGTTATATTGTAGAAGACGATTATGATAGTGAATTTCGATATTCAGGAAAACCAATTCCAGCTCTCCAAGGGTTAGATACAAATGGAAAGGTTATTTATATGAGTACTTTTTCAAAAGCGTTACTTCCATCGTTACGTATCAGTTATATGGTGCTTCCAAAAACACTTATTGAAGTATATCAAAAAGAATATTTCTTTTATACGCAGACCGTATCGCGTATTGATCAAGAGATTTTGAAACGATTTCTCGAAGGCGGACATTGGGAAAAGCATATTCATAAAATGAGAGTGGTGTATCGTAAGAAGAGAGATACATTGGTTTCAGCAATTTCAACATATTTCCCGAAATGCGTAGAAATAGTTGGCCAAGATTCGGGGCTGCATATATTATTACGAGTAAATAATGGTATGACAGAGCAAGAGCTTATTGAGAAAGCGGCAGCATATAGTATAAAAGTATATCCAGTTTCTATGTACTATGATGAGATGAAAGCTGATAATAAAACAATCTTGCTTGGCTTTGCTATTTTATCTGAGGAAGAAATTGCGGAAGCGGTTCAATTGCTTGGAAAAGCGTGGTTTAATTGAAGGTATATGAAAAGGGACTTTTAAAAATAAGTCCCTTTTTCCTATTTATTTTCTTCATGTAAAAATAAAACCATATGCTCTTCATCCCAATATTGGTCATTATATTTTAACGAACGCTCTTGTACGCCGAATGTTTTAAAGCCTAACGATTCATAGAGCTTTTTTGCACCTTCATTGCCAACGACAACATCAAGCATAAGTTGTTCTACTTCTAATTCTTTTGCCTTTTCAATTGTTGCTTGCATCAGTGCTTTCCCTGCGCCCATTCCGCGCGCTTTTGGAGAGACATAAACAGAACCAATTTTTGCTTTATGTTCTTGCTTTAAAAATGATTTTGTTTCTAAAGTTGCCACGCCGATTAAATCGCTGTCTTTAAAAGCACCAAGCGTGTAATTTTCGTTTTGATCTAATATTTGCGCTTTATATTCAACAGGATCTTCTTTATTAATAAGATCTTCATAAGAAGAACTGAACGCTTCCGGGTTTTGTTTTAATCCTTCAACGCGAAGTGCTAAGTAAATTTCTGCATCTTTTTTCGTTAATACACGAATTTCCAATTGTATCATCCTCCAATTCTTTGGTGGTAATTTTATATTTTATATGAAAATCATAATACTTTCAAAAAATAGGCCTAATATATAAATTGTTTTAATATTTCTACATAAAAACTGCAATTATGAAGAAACAAGTATCCTGCACTCGTTTTTTCCTTTGTTTTAAAACAAGGCCCTGACCGCTACTACGCCAGCCGCTCTTGCCCATCTAAAAAGAAAGGGGGATGTCGCTTATTAGCTTATACAAACCCATTTTCATATTTCAATAAATAAGTCGCTGCTATGTAGAATACACAATAATAGCCACGCGCTTGCTCTCTTTGTTTAAAACATGGCCCGTGGCAGAAAAAGGCCCTGACCGCTACTACACACGGCCAGCCACTTTCGCCCCTCTAAAAAGAAAGGGGAACTTCGCTTATTAGCTGATATACCCATTTTCATATTTCAACAAATAAGTCGCTGCTATGTAGAATACACAATAATAGCCACGCGCTTGCTCTCTTTGTTTAAAACATGGCCCGTGGCAGAAAAAGGCCCTGACCGCTACCATGCACGGCTAGCTGCTCTCGCCCATCTAAAAAAGAAAAGGGTTTTATTTCAACTTTTATATAAAACAGCTATTCAACAGGTAACTCAATAGTAAATGTAGTTCCAACTCCGACCTCACTCGTTACTTCTATAGAACCACCATGCAACTCCACAATTTCTTTTGCAACAGCTAAACCAATACCTTTTCCGCCAGTTGCTCGTGTTCGGGATTTATCAACTCGATAGAAGCGGTCAAAAATATGTGATATGTCCTCACTTGGAATTCCTTCCCCTTCATCTTGCACTTGTATAAGAAAAGTATTCTCCTTTTTTAATACTTGTACTGTAATATGAGAATTTTCGTGAGAATGCTGATGTGCATTATGTAATAAATTTAGCATGACTTGCTCCATGCGGCGGTCATCGATACAGGCATATAAATCTTCTGGGCAATATAAAGAGAGAGTCATTTGCTTTTTTTTAAGAGATGGTTTTATCTTTTCAATGATACGTTCAGCAAATGGTAACAGTAAGATGGACTGTTTCTTTATCGTAAATTGGTGTTGTTCAAGTTGCGCGAGTTCAAATAAGTCTTGTACGAGTTCAGTAATATTTTCTGTTTCTTCTTCAATGATTTGTAAGTATTCTTCCCGTTCTTCTTTAGATAAAGACCCTCTTTTGGCAACTTTTGTGTATCCTTTTACATATGTGAGCGGAGTGAGTAATTCATGTGCAACGCTGGCGAGAAACTCGTTTCGTTCTTTTTTCATATATGTTAGCTCACTAGAAAGTTGTTCGATTGTTTTTGCTAGGCTTCCTAATTCATCATTACTTTTAATACCTAACGTAATGGGCTCGTTTTGCTTCATCATTTTTTCAGTTGCTTGCTTCATCTTTATAAGTGGATTTGTAATAACCCTTGAAAGTAAAAATACTAAAATTGTTGTGAGAGCTACTGTCAAGGCCCCGACAGTAATAAATTGTTGTGTTAATCGAAAAATCATTGCTTTTATAGAGGCAGTCTCTAAAAACATATGGGCATAGCCAATGACAACTCCATATTTTACTATAGGGCTGGCTGTTGAAATATATTTTGAGTCTTTCCAGCGGCATTCTGTTACCATTCCATCTCTAGGAATGTGCGTAATTTTTTGTTCAAGTTGTTTGCGCATGTCTTCGGTGATAGCATCAGAAGAGTCTATAACGTGGCCTGTTGCATCTGTTATGACAAGTTTTGTGTGGGCAGGCGAATTCGATTCCATCGTTACCACGCGTTCAAAGATTCCTTCTCTATAGCGTTTTTCGATAATATTACGATACCAATTTCCTTTTTCTAGTAGGGCCGTAGTTTCTTCGTCCACACGCATTTGTGCTAATGTTGTATGAAAGGATACAAATAGTACGGATTCAATGCAAAGAGCTAACAATAAAAAATACGTCCCAAGCTTTATAGAAAGTTTATTCATTATGATTCACAACCTTTTTCCTGTACTAACAGGCAGTAAAACCTCTACTGTATAGAAGAAAAACTGCTAGTATATGTCTGAGTAGTTCAACCAATCATTCATGGGGAAAGAAGAAGAATCCCCACTGATGAAAGTTTTCCTTTCTCTTTATGAGGATCCATTTTTCCATTTGTAACCTATTTTATAAACGGTTTCTAGATAATCTTCGATAGGAAATCCTGCTTTTCGAAGCTTTTCACGTATATTACGAATGTGAGAATCAACAGTGCGATATTCAATATCTGTTTGAAATCCCCAAATGATTTCGATAAGCTCATCACGGCTATAAGCACGGTTTATATTTTGTAAAAAGAGTCCAAGCAAGGAAAACTCAATTGGCGTGAGAGAGAGTTTTTCATCATATACAGTTACGGTATGTCTCGTTTTATCCCATTCGATGCCGTTAAAGTTTACAAATCCCTCTTTCTTCGTACGGCGGAGCACAGCTTCGATACGAGCGATTAATACTTGCTCATCAAATGGTTTTGTAATATAGTCATCAGCACCTAATGTGAGTCCTTTCACCATGTCATAATTTTGATTCCGTGCTGTTAGCATAATAATGGGGACGTTACTGATTTGGCGAATTTGAGAGCAAGCCTCCCAGCCGTCCATTTTGGGCATCATCACGTCTAACAAAATCAGATCAAACTCTTTTTGTTGAACGAGCTCAAGTGCCTCTTGGCCTGATGTTGCCTTCATACAAAAATGTCCAAGTGGACTTAAGAATAAATCTAATAAGCGAAGCATGCGTTCTTCGTCATCTACTAATAATAGTTTTGCCATAGCGATGTTCACCTCAAATTTTCATTATTTACTCCTGCATTAAGAGTCAAAAGGAAAAAATAGGAGAGTCAAGCTCTCGCGAATAGAAGTTTCCTTAATATTATTCTACATGAACTTTACAAAAAACACTGTTCATATGGAAAAAAAAAGGACAATTGCCATAAAAAATGCACTACTTTTGCACATTTTTCTTTTATAATAATCAATGTAGCAGCACAAAAATACCCTATGTTGCGACATAACGTCATGTCATTTTGATTTCAAAATGGCAAATTCCATTCTATTGTGTACGTGAGATAGAGAACATTTTTCGTATTCACCTCGCATCGGATAAGAAAAATTTCTATCTCACGGCTTTTTTTTTGAATGTAGATAAAAGGGGACTTGGATAGTGAACAAGCAAGACATTGAAAAGCAGAAACAAGAACGAAATGGAGCTATAATCTGCATTGCGGTATCAATG
>Ga0209025_1004015_pt1 | contig 13189 bp, 12 predicted proteins | sample AraplaMF_Col_mLB_FD_184256 | JGI IMG/M metagenome (GOLD analysis project Ga0209025, IMG submission 184256) | Arabidopsis root microbial communities from the University of North Carolina, USA - plate scrape MF_Col_mLB (SPAdes) (version 2) | ecosystem: Host-associated > Plants > Roots > Endosphere... | reverse complement strand
ACTAAGTTGCCCCCATTAATGAATCAATCTCTTATTTAATAAGGACACCCGAAGGTGTCCCTGTTTTAGCATTGTTCCCATCACTTCCGCCGTTTCATACCTCTTATTGTAACCACAATCCAAACAACAGCTAAAACATATGCAATAATATCTGTAACCAAGTAGTTCATTTTGAGCAAAACAAAGAATGTGACGATAAATAATATTGGGAGAATGACAGCTGTTGCAGTGGTTAGCTTATTGAACTTTTTGTCTTCCAAGCTCTCACCACCTCTAGATAAAAGTTGTACTTAGGACTTTTACTTACAGCAATAACATCAATGCTTTAGTGATCCACCAAGCAACCGTCTCGTTCCCTGTTACTGCAAGTGCTCCTGCATAGACAGCATCTTCAACAGCGCCAGTAAAGTTGTCAATTACACTTAATAGCGTAGCAAAACCTGCTGTGCCTCCCAAAGCTACTTTCACACTATCAGGAATCAGATCCCATGCCGCCTTTAGAGCTTTAACTGCCCAACTCAACTTTCCTTTTACTTCGTACTCAGGCGATTCTTTTTCGTTAATCAATTTGACGAAATCCTGTTTTTCTTGCTCAGAAAAACCAAAATAGTTAGCGACTTCATCAAGATCTGTCGTAGTGTTACCTTGTGCTTGCAGTACTACTTGCTGAACCTTCGGACTTGCAGACGCAGAAACAACCGACATAAACAAACTGCACACAAGAAGTAAGGCCAAAGATGCGATAGATACTTTTTTCATCTTCTATTTCCTCCTATAATTTGATACATTTAGAATTTATCTAAATGTCGATCTTAATTTAACATGCAGGCAAGCACCTGTCTGTCGAACAATGATGGTATAAAAAATTATTTTTAGAATTAAGTAATCAAAATGTCGCTTTATGTAATTATCTATAGTCCTTTGAGTAAAGCTACATTTATTGTATGAAACTTTTATACCTCATTCAGAATATTAAAAAGATGCCCTATAGGAGATCCCTGCAAAAGCCTCAATATTATAGAAGTGAAAGCCAACAAATAAAAAAAGAGTCCCATGAGAGAAAAAAGCAGTCTATCCTCACCCGAGGAATAGGCTGCTTTTGCTCTATTAGCTTTACCATCCGCTTTGCTTTTACAACGAACGCGGTGAGGTAGGCTTGTATTCGCATACGAAAGAGACCTCGGTACTTAGCCGTGTCCATACCGTGGAATCTTTTCATTTCTGCATTTTTATGTTCAATGATCGGTCTGCGATTGATTCGTGCCTTGAACGTATCGCTTAATTCATACTTGATCTGTTCCTTGAAATGTTCGGCGATGATTCGAATCGTCCGGATTCGTACGAGTACGTCTCAAAGTCCCCCTTGATATACCAAGTTAGTCCTGTCTCCTTGCAATTCGATTCGTGGGAACTAATCCTTCTTTTTACTGCTTTTATCCTTTCGAACCAACAAAAAAAGTGCTGAGGAAACGAACAACAACCGTGAAATTCTAATCGCCAGATTGAACCCCTCACCACCTAAATTACTTATACCAAACAAAATATCAAGTACGGATACTAAACCTGTAATAAATATAATCAGTGCCAGTATATACACGTTTAGTTCCTCCTTTATTTGTCTTACAGAAAGAAGACAATAGCTCTAGCTGCAATTTCCGCCAACCATTTAGGCAACCCAATATATTCAAATGCATATGTGAGTCCATCCTCCGCTATACCCGTAAAGTTAAGCACAACATTTAAAGCTTCCATTAACACTTGATAGCCAAGATAATATTTAAGTTTATCTTTTGCTCGTACACGCTAGCATATAGGATCTGCTTCCTATTTAATAACATGTATTCTCGATGAGGCTCCATACATTATGTTTTCTTCTCATTGAATATGCTTAAGGCATTTTCGTACATTTGCTGATCGATTTGAAACTTTTCCGTAACCCATTCTCTCAGCTCGTCAGGGTTTAGATGTCTTTCCACCTTCTCATGCTGACAATATTGCTTTAGCACATTATCGTTCAACGAAGTCGGAATTCCATTGATGTAGCCGAAAATTTGAATGTTTTGCAGCATAGGCGATGTATCCCAATTGTTCGAATTCCTAATCAGCGGAGTCATTTTTTCTAATGCTATCGGATTGGGATCAAGGGTTTTAGTAGGTCCGGGGTTTCGAATAATTTGAATTTCATTCTGAGATACCTGATAGGTAAAGACTTCCCTTACATTTTTCACTTGAAAAGATTGATACAGCGGGTATGCCTGAAATAGCGGAGCACAATACCCGACATCTACATAGTAAGGTTGATCGAGGTCCACGCGCAAACACAAGTGGCCAGGATCCATGTACATATAAGAAACGGAAAATCCAAGCCGGGATAGCAGCCAATGAAACCCTATTGCATTTGTCCAGCATGTTCCTCCCATCCCTTTGTTCACGATGCGCTCGATGTACGTATCAATAGAAGGGAGGTAGTTTCCTGTTCGATTTCCTATTTCCCAATCGAGTATTTTCGTCAGCGTTTCCCATCTTACTCTCTCTTGATGCCTCTGAATAAGTTCATTGAGAAACGCCAAGCTAATAGGCTGCTTTTCAACCGACAGAAAATGAAGAAACCGAGCAACTAACGCTTCATGTTCCATAGTGAACTCCTTTCATATGCTTTCGCGATATTTATCCCATTGAACAAGGAGTCTTTCCTATATTTATTATCTCCCTCATCGCTTGTAATTTCCATATTTTCCAGTCTATATTTCAAAAAATGATCTAATTAGAGCTGCAGTTGTAAGGGCGATATTCCCATGTACCCGATGATGGTCGACATTATAAGCATTCATCTGTTGTGAGCTCAAATACTTCTTCAAGACGACAAATAAGCCACCAAAATGGCGGCTTATCATGTCTGCACTTGGTTTCTGTTTGGAAACGTTACGCACTAGGATTGACCCGTTTGACCGCTATTTAAATACGCTATCAGGAACGTAATAAACTTTCTGTGTATCTTTCTTATTTACGGGATCCGTAACGATTGTAAAATATACGTTACCGTTTTTGGTCTGTACTCCCTCGATTTCATGAGTTCCCACATTCGAAATTTCCACGAGGGTTTTGTACGCTCCATTGTTTGTCATCATCGCAATCTGCGGGGTTTCACCTTCTGCTCCGCCTGACGTATAGATTTCTGTGCTATCGAGCATATCAACCCCCTGGAAAGATCCATTCGGTCTGATTATATCACTGCCTGACTGAGTAAAACTGGTCTCACATGCGTTTATCGCCGCCGCACTATCCAGACGAACTTGTTCGTTGCTATCAAGAAGTTTATTCAATGCCACTGTGTCATATATCGACCAAGTTACGGTACCTTCTTTCGTTTGTACCCGGAAAACCGTATATTTACTATTGCCTCCCCCATCAACACGATAGGTCTCCCCTAGTCTTGCACCCGTTTTATTCGCATAATTCATGTAGGTGAACCGATGAAGAGCCGTATAATCAACTGTCGTGCCGGCAGCGTATGTAAGTCTTGCCACCTGGAGGGACCAGTTATACGATGTTGAAGGATCGGCTTTTGAACTGAAATAGAAATAATTGATATCGTTGTATGTATACATATCGAGGGTTTGACAATGTCCGGTGTTGGTAACGGTCATTTCATCCATGTACGTAGCGTTATTTCCGCTTATGAGCAATCGTGAAAGATAACATGTTCCCCCAGACCGCTGAGTTACGTAAAGATACTTATCTGCGATGTAAGCTTTCTGCACAGCCACATTGTGATTCAAGCCTTTTAGATTGTAAGCGAGCGTTGCCGATGCGCTAACCGTTTTCCCAGGAGTAGCCGCAAAAGCGGGAAAAACAGACATTCCAAAAATAAGAATGGCCAGAACAACAGATGTAAACATTTTCAACTGGCTTTTCAGAAGACCCAAAGCTTGAACTTGCAACATATCAATCCCTCCATTAAGAAAATATGATTGGACAAGATACTGGAAAATGTAATCGAATGAAATCAGTTTACATATAATCACATTTTGTAATATGACAAAGTTAAGTACTCAAATCCCTATGACTTAGGTAGGAATTCTTTCATTATAGAAGGCAATGCGGACCCAACAGAGATCCATGAAGCAATTTTTTTTCGTTCAATCTCGAAAAGGCACTTTATGCTTTTTAACTCGTTTGCGTTTTTGCTATTTTCCCGATCGTGATCACGGTATATTATGTGCTTCCCTTGAGGCCGGGCCAATGGTGGATGTTCGCGGCAAGATGCTTCTTTTACATGTACGCTTACCCTCCATATATCTTGGTCCTGTTCGGCCTGATCACCTCGATTATGTCTGCACGAGATGGATCGCTCGAACGGTCGGGGCGGGAAGCACTAGGCGTTGTTGTTTAAATATTACGACTCTCTGATGGCAAGCGCAGCAGCAGCGGCCGAATTCGTCGGGGTTCATTGGCAGGCACCTCAACTGCATTTTCTTCTTCCTATGGGGCTGTCCTTCCACCGTCTCAGAGTATCAGCTACGTCATCGACCGAGTGCAGTGGTGTCGGCTTACAATAGCTTTGAAAATCCTGCTCGTGTTCACGTTCATGCTGTTCATTATTCAGATCTATGCCGACTTTGCTGATATTCGGACATGGCCAGAGAAGCTGCGCGCGAAGGGCTACGATTTGTCGCTTAATTTCAACAACCCGTTGGCTGAAGAAAATATCCGTGAATTCTGGGAGTGTTGACATAGTGCCCAATTCTAATTACTTGGACACTATGCCCCAACTTTATACTACGCGAGACTACATATTAACCCAAGCCGTATTTATATCTGCGAATTTGGAAAGCATCACGTCCACCTTCCAGAGATAGTACGGCATTTTTAACTTCAATTCTTTCTAAGCCCCCTTGAGCTTCAATCTTACCGGTTGGATGCTGGACACCTTCACTTATTGGAATATTAATAGTTTTTATGATATTTTCACTATCAGCTAATACAGTAATATTTTGATTGTGGGTTACAAAGATAAACTGCCTACCTTGCCCTTGAACATTGGTTTTACAGGTTCTGAGTTTATCAATAAAAGTCTGAATATAATTCCAGTCCAATTCATCTTCAGGCTGATCAATAATTAATGGATTGCTGTTAGCATTAAGCAGTATAGAGAGTAGGTATGCGCATTGTTGACCAGGTGAGTACCGACTAAACTTCTTGAATTTTCCGTCTGTAGTGTCTTTAATCTCTATCTCAACAATATCTTCAAAGAAAATTAGGTCAAGTTGGAAAACTAATTCCGATATAACATCAAGTCCATAAGAAGCAAGCGAAACCTCATTTCCATATCTGGCCAGAATCTTACCTGACGCATCCGATGTTAACGAATATTTAGCTTCAAGCTGTTTCATATCTTGATCTTTTATTGTTTTTCTGAAACCCTTTACAGAATGTACGCCATCAACAATGACATTTACTACATCACGAACCTTAATATTTTGCCCACTGATAATACTTTCAATATGTTCCCTAAACATTCTCTTGTCTTGACGTTTTGAGATAAAGATTCTTAGATCTTCTCTCTCTCCAGAAATCCGAGTACAGATCTCGGCCCTCTTCTCTTTTAATTGATCTAGAAATTTTTCATAGTTATCGCTTAATCGGTTTCGTATTAACTGAAATTGTTTTAACTCCGCTATCTTCAAATTAACATTAGGTATTACATTGTTTTCTATATCGAGCAATTTATCTTTGAGTTTCTTTAATTGGCTTGTTTCATCTGCAATATTTTCAAGCCCATTTTCTTTCAAATAATCGTTATACCTTAATTCTGCAGAATTGTAGTTATCAATCCACTTGCCATCACCGACGGAAATATCACTTACCTTCTCAAGCGATTTTGTAATAAACTCAATCGCTCTTTTTTCTAATTCACCTAATTCACTTGTTATCGAATTAAATGCCTTCTGTACTTCGTTTGTTACAACAGTCCCTATATGTGGGAACTGGATTTTTGAATATTGTTCTATCACCTTAAGACTGTTTTGTTTATCTAACAAAATCTTTTTAAGATTATTAATAGCTAAGTCGTAATACTTTTTATCTTCTTGTACTTTGCTAAACTCTTGGATTGTTCCGTCGACAAGTAATAGTTCTTTTTCTTTGATTTCTTTAATAAGGTTTTCTCGATCATTCGCCAACACAAGCTGTTCTTTTATCGAATCAATAATTTTATGCTGGGCTTCAGAATTCTGTATTAATAATTGTCTGAATCTATTAATTCTTCTATGATATTTCTGTAGATTCCCAATATCATCAACTAATTTCAACTGTTCGTTTGCACGTCTAGTTATCTGCTTTAAATTACCTTGATTGTATAGTTCAATATCAAATCCTCGATAGTCCGGAATAGGTGAGTTATCCTCATAATATGTTTGTCCTGTTTTATCTTTCTTACTTGTAATATTACATATACGTTGAATTGAAAAACTACGATTTTCATACTGAATTCCAATTTCAACGGAATTATTAAAGCGCAATAAGTTATATAAACGGTCCAAATACTCTTGATAATCTGGAGAACTCGAATCGTATTTATTAAATACAAACCTAATCATATCCACAATTGTAGATTTTCCTGATCCGCGACCACCAATAATGCAATTTAGTTCTGGGCTCATTACAAAGTTCGTGGAATCATAATAGCCACCAGAAGTTTTGAATAATGAAATGTAAGGAAATTTAATCGTTGCTAACTCATTTTCTGATATCATCGTACGTAGCTTTGGCTCAAACAAAATCTGTTTAAAACCCTCAAAATTTATTGAATCCATCTTTATATATGTATACTGTTTGCCTATAGTCGCAATATCATGTGCATCAGTAGACATTATGGACGGCATTGATTTTATAAAATTATTATGCTCATTTAAATAGAAATCACGACCGCTTTTTGCCTTATCAAAATCTTTAGGTAGTTCCATAGCATTGATGTTCATAACTGAATTTATTAGAAGTTCACGAAACGTAGTCGAAGTTCTATTCATAAAATCAAGCTCTCGCTCAATACCTGCACTACTTTTCGGATGAGGTGCGATAGTAAAAGCATTTAGCATTTTAGCTAGTTCAATAGCTTTATCAAATTTTACATACGCTACTTCACAGCCCTTATCATACAACTTTTTTTCATCTGTTTCGTTAGGAAGCTTTTCTCTTCCCTTCTCAATTAGATGGGTCCTCGTTAATTGAATTCCATCTGAAGATAAGAATTTATCGGTAATAAATTGCTTTGTAAAATTCTCAGGAAAGATAATCAGAAGATGCACAGCAACTCCATCTTTTCCTCTGTCGGTACGGACTTCGATGCCAGGCAAGAACTCAATCTCATGCCCTTCTGCTTTTTTCTGATCTACAATTTGCCTGAAAGTATCAATATTATCAACATTATTGTGGTCTGTAATTGAAAATAGATTGATCTTTTCAAGAACAATCTTATTTAAAATATCCTTTGGTGCAGAATTACAATCGTGAGAAGCATCAGAGTGGATATGTAGGTCCGCTTTTCTCCATTTTACGTATGTCATTCGACAATTCTCCCTCTCATTTCAATTTCATTGTTCTAATTGCAATGTTCAATTCATGTGTATAAAAAACACCCTAAAAAGTAAATTTACATATTGCTTATATGGAAATTACTTAGAGGGAGTAAAATCATGAACCGTGTAATAAAAAAGTTCTTGGATATGTCCACATCAGTTCAGATTCACAAAAAGATAATACTTTGGTAACAGGACAAAAGAAGCGTATCTATGCCTATTGTACAAGTAAGGATTGGGAAATAAAAGAAATCTATGTAATGAAGCAAAGTCGGGGTCAAAGATTGACGAAAGAATTGAATACGCAAAAATCTTGATCTTGCTCATCATAAGAGCAATCATAGCACCCGGTATAAATTTGATATCGTTTTTGTTTGGAAGTTATCTCAGCTATAACTAAATTTAAAAGATACATTGCTGTTAATTTAGAATTTTGAAAGGTACAATGTCAGCTTACTGAGTTTTAGTGAGCAGTTTGACTCTAAGGTTCCTTCTGAAATGCTAATACCTCAAATGATCAACAGCTTTGCAGAATTTGAAAGAAATACTCTTGACGAGAACGTAAGGTTCGGCATGAATCAACGTGCAAGATTAGGTAATTGGAAGAATCAGATCTACTCGCCAGGATGCCATCAAACCCACACTTACTCTCTGGTATTCTGAAATGTCCTGAATGTGGTTGAAGAATGCACGTTCAACCAGCTGGCAATCGTAACTTAAAGAATCATGGCGGATATTACACCTCTAGCAACTATAAGAACTTCCGAACTTGAAGTTCTTAGCTATGTAGGGCAATCCATCTTGAGAAGACTGTTTAAACCGCATTAAGTCAATTACTTCTGACTCTCAGATCATTGAGAATATTATTGATGAAACAAACTCAAAAATTGTAATATACATTTAATTATATTTCTTCTTTCCTTTTGTAATTTTCTCATCCACTGAGGTGAGAGCGTAAAATATCTTGTGTAAATAGATAAATAGCAAAAAGGAAGACCTTTTCTTGTAGAATTGAGCTACCACACTACAATCCATAGAAAAGAGGTCTTCCCTATGAATCATTTTATATCAGATTTGGTTCAAGCTCTAGTCACAAAACAGGATGTGACTGAAGTTTTTCGCAGTCATTTTGAGGCAGCTATGAATCGCTTGTTAGAAACGGAATTAACCGCCTTCTTGGACTATGAAAAGTATGACCGTATTGGAGTGAATTCTGGAAACTCTCGTAACGGCGGATACATACGTACACTTCATACCGAATATGGAGACCTGCGGCTTCAGATCCCGCGAGACCGTAATGGAGAGTTTAAGCAGCAGACCCTGGCTCCCTATAAACGTTCCAACGACACGCTCGAATCGTTTGTCATCCACATGTTCCAAAAGGGCGTAACGATGACGGAAATCGCTGATCTTATCGAGAAAATGTATGGTCATCACTACACCCCACAGACGGTATCGAATATGACAAAGGCAATGGCCCAGCAAGTCGAATTCTTTGCAAAACGTGCATTAGCCAAGCGGTATGTTTGCGTCTACATCGACGCTACCTATATTGCAGTTAGACGTGAAACGGTCTCCAAAGAGGCCGTGTATATTGCAGTCGGTATTCGTGAAGATGGTTCTAAGGAAGTATTATCGTATACCATTGCTCCAACCGAATCGGCCTATGTATGGAATGAGCTGTTAGTGGACGTAAAGGAGCGTGGTGTAGAAGAAGTCTTGTTGTTCATCTCCGACGGATTAAAGGGCATCGTGACAGCCATTGAGCAAGTATATCCAAAGGCAAAATACCAATCATGCTGCGTACATGTAGCACGTAATATTGCTCATAAAGTACGTGTGTCTGATCGAGCAAGCATCTGTGACGACTTCAAAGCAGTATATCGAGCAGAAGACGAGCAGTCTGGGAAAGCTGCTCTAGAGACTTTTTGTGATAAGTGGAAAGCTGTTTATCCCAAGGTAATTAAATCTCTGCGAGAGAACCCACACATTTTTACGTTCTATAGCCTTCCAAAGCCAATTTGGAAAAGCATCTATTCAACCAATCTCATTGAGTCGTTTAACAAACAAATTAAGAAGTATACAAAGCGAAAAGAACAATTTCCACATGAAGAGTCACTAGAGAAGTTTCTGGTATCGCAGTTCGAGAGCTACAACCAGCGGTTTGCTAATCGATGCCATACTGGCTTTGACCGAGCACGTGCTGAACTCCAAGCTATGTTCAGCATTAGAGACTAATACAGTCTTCTATAAGAGAAGGATATTTTCATTTACACAAAAATATTGACGCTACCGATCTTACCCTTAGGTTTGTAAACTATTAAACTACAATAGTTATTTACATTGCGTACTACTCATCAGCAATCCATACAGATTCGTTTAATCTCCAAGAGTTGGACAATATATCGCAAAGCTCTACAAGCAGTTCCTTTTCCTCCACATTTAAAAGCTCTGTTTTTATTTCTTGTAGTTGTTTTAGTACAATTGCTATATCTGGAATCTCCCATGGTTTTTCCCACCAAGGCTCTTCAACATTGTAGTAATAGGCCAGACCTGTCCAGCCGTTTTCCTCGGGCTGTATTCCCCTCATTATTTCATCAAAATAACCATCCCAGATTCTTATTACATACTTATCACCATTAGTGAGATGCCTTATAAATTGTATCTCTCCTTCGCCCTCATAACCTTCATAGTATTTACTATTTATTATTTCCATGATCGCATCTCCTTGTTATGGCGCTAGCCAGTGCCCACTTTCCAACATCTTATTTTGTTCTGCTGTCGCAGTACCATTCTTTCTAGCGTTAATAGGAGATACAATGAACTTCCCGCTGTAAGCGACAGTTCCTGACCTGCATCCAGCCTCACGTGACCGCCTTGAATCCGCACATCTCCCGGGCTGCTGACGGTAATGCCGTTCCCTTCATGGAGTGTAATTGAAAATGCTCCCGAGGTAGACAGAGTCAGATCTTGCTTAGACATGTCCACGCCGCTTCCTTGCGCATGTCTCCATACTTTAACGTCTGGCTCCCCTTGTCCCTGGCGATGCTGTCGCGAATCCATGACATAGGCTTCATGTTCCCGGCTCGTCGGCAAGTAAAGCTCTACCCGCTCCCCAACCTCCGGCATATCATACCAGCCACTATGCTCTTCCACTGCATAGCGAGTGGCCACCGGGAACCAACATGCCTTAGCCGGGTCTTGCTTAGGAACGATATCCAGTTGGAGCTGTACCAAATCTTGCTGTACCTGTAACACGCTGCCCGTCAGCGCAATCCCCGTAGCTTGATCGTTCTCATAGCGGGCATAGCGAATATCCTGTTCAGCCTGGAGATCGTAACGGGTAAGCAGCAGTCCATCCTTCATCCATGTTACTGCCCGAACAACGACTAGCTCTCTCCCAGATCCAATCGGTAACGCGATGCTAGCCCTCCAGCTCTGCAAGCTGAGCTACTTTTTCAGCTAGTATCTGCCTTGTTTGTTCCAGTCGCTCCTCTGCATCCTGTACCATTTTCGCCGCTGCTGCCTTTGCCTCTCAATTTCTTACTCCTGCCGTACTAGAACTGACTGGTTATATTGCACAAGCTGCTTGTAGTCGGACGTTTCTTGCACTAGTCTGTCTATGAGTTCTAGTGCTTGCTGGCGTGACAATACATCTTTCTGATCTGCTACCGCATCCAAATGCTCCACTCGGTTCAACAACTGCTGAACCTCTTCTCTAACCCTCTAATCTGAAAACCTGTTCGTTCTGATTGCTGCAACTCTGCCGCCTGTTCACGTAATTTCCTTGCTTGCTGACAGTATCCACGACTTTCATCCATAAGCTGTTCGTATGCTGCGTAAGCCTGGGCAATAGAAATAGCTTCTTTTTCTGCTCCCTGTGCTAGTTGCTTTATTTTCAACTTCTTCTGCCACTACCTGTTCAAGTTTTGCCATTCGTTTCGTCCTCCTTTGATTTTGAACATGCAAAAAAAGCTCATTTCTACTCATAGTTCAAGTTGGAAAGAGCTTTTGAAAGTTTATCAAGTGTTTGGTGTTTGGCTTGTTGGTTGTATTGTACGACCTACTCTCTACTGATGTAAAGGGCCTACTTATTATCTTGTAACCATTTTCTAGCTTCTTCACCTACTAGAATATTTGGTTGTTCTGGCGTCCCAATATTGATGCTTTTTATAAAAGCCTCTTCTAGCCCCCGAACCCCAGTTAATTTAGCTCCTTTTAGCAAAACTCTTTCAAACGTAGCTAATCGCACATCAGCATTAAACAATATTGCATTGCGAAAATCCGTCTCATCAAAAAGACCAGCTACTAAATTTGCATCTGATAAATCAGCTTGAACAAACACCGTCTCAATACATTCACTATCAGCAAGTCTAGCAGCTTTAACATTGGCATTTGTGAAGTCCACATACGATACATTAGATTTACAAAAGTCTGCCCCTTCTAAATTTGTAGATATAAAAGTTGATGAACTTAGTACAGATGAAGAGAAATCTTTGTGCTTTAAGTTCATGCCATCAAAGATACAAGCTGTTATATATGCTTGGTCTAATGTGTATTGTGACAAATCCACATTTCGCAAATCAATTTCATCTATACCTAGTTTTTCGCCTTGTTCTCCAATAGTTTCAATCCAAAGGCGGTGTAATTCTAATCGAGTCATAATTTCTTTGACATCAGTTGTCATACCTAACCCTCCTATGGATACCAAATAATCCTATCTGATATTCCAGATTTTTCAATTGCCTCTTTTAACTGTTCAACATGTTCAGGAATCATGTCTCTTTTATCCACAATTACATTGTAAGTTTTATCTAGTTCTTTATTAATTGCCTTCATCCCGTTATTTACTGTAAATGCGCCTTTCTTGGGAGAAGTATGACCATTTGGATAAGATACGAAACTTTTAACGTCCCATTTAACGTTATTTGTTATATCAATAAATTCTGCTCCTCCGTTTCCTTGTGGGTCACGTACTATCTTCCCTAGTTTTCCTTGTCGTTCCAAATCTAGTCCTATCTCTCTTTCTTTCAAACCTTGATCCCTAATTTTACCGCCATGAGAAGGATCGCCTGCTAAATCATCCAATTCCTTCTGAGTTCTACCACCCGTATAATTTCCATCCTTATCATAAAGGTTAGGTTTATTACCTTTACCCGTACCCCCACCGCTTGAGTTCTTATTTTTTCCCGACGTAGATCCTGATGCTGAATTCTTCGGATCGCTCCCCGGATAGTATTTCCGCACCTCAATCTGATTCTTCGTCGGTTCAAGAGGTTTTTGTGTAGACGATTTATAGTTCGCATTTGGCCCATCGTATACCAACTTGTTCTTGGACAATTGACTAGCGGACTGTTGAAAGGCTTCCAATCTTTCCTTTATACCCCAGTTTACAGTTGACCCCCCACCTATTGGCACCGGCGTCTTTGCATTCACCTTCGGAAGAGTAGGCCCACTGCCTTTTGGTGCAGCTCCTCTCGCCCCCAAAATTAAAGTGACTACGTCAAAGGAACTCATCCAATGCTCCTTAGATAATGGATCATCTGGATTAAATGCTTCTTTGAAGGAACCTGCAATACCCGACGACAACCAGTTCACATAGTCATATGGGG
>Ga0209025_1004014_pt1 | contig 13190 bp, 12 predicted proteins | sample AraplaMF_Col_mLB_FD_184256 | JGI IMG/M metagenome (GOLD analysis project Ga0209025, IMG submission 184256) | Arabidopsis root microbial communities from the University of North Carolina, USA - plate scrape MF_Col_mLB (SPAdes) (version 2) | ecosystem: Host-associated > Plants > Roots > Endosphere... | reverse complement strand
TTTTGCAAGCTCGGAGCCGACAAGATCACCACGGGCGAGGTTAAGCAGGAGTTCGAGCTTGCCGTTGACCAGCTTGATGCGGCCATCGGCTTCGATGAGGGCGGCGCCATCCGGCAGCGCTTCGAGGAAGCTGCCGAATTGGGGATCGTCGATGAAGGCGGGACGCAGGCGGCGATGGGAAAGGTTGGTGACGTCGTTGCCGTAGAATTTCATCACACGGCCTCCTCTGCGGTTCGGCGCGTTCGGCGTTTCGTCTTGCGTCGGGCCGTCAAGACGTAGCGTCGGGTTTCACCCTCCATCAGGGCTGAGCGGAAGCGCCAGATCTCGCGATTGTCATCGGCCGAAATCATGCCGAGATCGAGTTCGCTCTCGTCCGCGTCGAGGGCCGCTTGCCTGAGTTTGTCCGTTGCGTTTCGTGTCTCGACGAACTGCTGAATGGGGCGACCGAGAATCTTTTCGGCGCTGCGCCCCCAGGCAGCCTCCGTTGCCGGATTGGCCGCCAGCACGGTTCCATTTTCCGAGATGACCAAGATGGGGTCTGGCGTGGCACTCAGGATATCGAGCATCGTATCGGCACGGTCGGAAAGCTGCTGCTCGCGCTGCTTGTAGGGGCCGATATCGCGCGTCGTTCCCCACAGGCGCACGAGAAGTCCGTCCTTGATCGCGGCGCGAAAATCGTTTTCGACCATCATCTCGCTGCCGTCGTGCCGGCGATCGACGGCGGCGGCACGGTCGAGCCTGTAGTTCGAGCGAACGAGATCACGGATCATCTGACGGTTGATGTTCGTATCGGGGAAATAGCGCGACACGGCTTGAGTGTTGAAGTCGAGACCTTCCGGCACACGGTAGAGCCTGGCCATCGCCTCGTTACAGGCCCGCCAGCAACTCTGATTGGAAAAGATGCGGCCGACGATCTCTTCTTCTGCAAGGGACGTGTCCACCGGCTCCAGAAATTCGATGCACCAGCATGCCTCGGTGGCAGCGCCTATCATCTGGGAGAGTATTTCAACGCGCTCGATCAGCTCGGGACCTATGCCGAGAACACTGGGAGAAAGGGCTTGCTTGACGACAGCAAGGCCGCGTGATCCGTCGCCCAACACACTCGCGATCATCGGAATTTCATTGTAACGCGCGGAATTCACCCAAACGGGAAAGCTTGCGTCAGCAGACTGCTCGCCCCGAGCAACGGCTCTCAGCAGTTGTGCGGAGGCGCTGCTGTAGACACGTTCCAGCGGCAGACTGCCCGTGACCTCGATGCCAAGCTCGCGAGCTTCGACATCATTGATCGCGGCAATGTGTCCATCTTCATCGATCCAATCGATCAGGAGCGTATCGAGTTCGGCGGCGGATGGCGTCGGTTTTGTCATTGTGTGGTCCTGCTGTTGAAGGATTGCCTCCTTCCCACAGCGGCTAGCTGCGATATTGCAGCAATCCAGCCGCTCGTTGAGAGCGATGCAATCCAAAAAATTCCAGTTGCGATCCGAAAGGCGATTGATGCGAAATACATGCGCAATATCGCAGCAAAATGCTGCGATATTGCGGATTTTGCAGGGCGTGACAACGAGCTATGTCTGCGCAATTGCAGACGCCTTGCGCCTAAGGAAATAGCGCGAGAGTTGATGAACCGATGATCGCGGGCTTGTCGGCAGCTTTTCTATGGCGCGAACGGACTGTCAGCGGGCGGGATTCTTTACGTCGCTTGAGAGGCGGTTGGCCTTGGCAGCCTCATCTGCTGCGATCCCTTGGAGAAATGCTGTAAAATCCGGATCCTCCCCAGGTAACAGCAGCGGCAGACTGTCGCGAAAATCTTCGCGTCGACACCACTCGCGCATAAAACCTTCCCACGCACGCCACCGGCGCGTTTCCCGTGGTGACATTTTTTGCCCATAGGCGACCATGTAAGCGCGTTCGAACAGTGAAATGAGAATCCCAAGAATCCCGAGCATCCGCTCTCGCTGTTCATCGGTGAGATTAGTGGTTGCGATGTTGGATCGCAGCTTCAAATCGGGATTGTCAATGGTGAGCTTCAGGAAGTCGATGTAGCCATCGGAGAGAAGTTGATTGATTTGTTCCTCCTCATTTTCACGCGCCTTGCGTTGCTGATACAAGAAAACGAAGATCGCCAAAGGCAGTCCAATGACCCGTACGATGTAGCTTAGCAACTCCCAGACCTGCATGAAATTCATCGTCACGCCTCCATGCTGCTAACGAATGTCGCGGAGGATATGCTGGGACGACCTCTGCTGCCAGCTAGCCGCGGCCGAGCGAAGGTAGAGACCCTCGGTCCGGAGCGCAGATTTAGAACGGGCAGCGGATCGCTGCCCGTTTTTGCGTGCCGATGCCGAACGGTGATCTTCTCGCCCTGTAACAACTATTGCAAATTTCACAATTAAATCGAAACTATTCGTGCAATTGTTGGTCGCAATCTTTCGGGCCAATGTCACTCCATCGACGAACACAGCGCCGCTTTTAACAAGCAGCGAAGATCGCAGGAGAAAAAATGACCAACCGTTCTTTATCCCTTACTCGCCGCCACGCACTGCTTTCTGGAGCCGCTGCTGCCGCTTCCATAGCATTTCCTCTGTTCAACTTTGCCGCCAATGCGGCCTCCTCCTCTACCTCCACCTCAATCGAAGGAAACAAGACCATGGGCTTCATCACCACCAAAGACGGCACCGAAATCTTCTACAAGGACTGGGGTTCAAAGGACGCACAGCCGATCATGTTCCATCATGGCTGGCCGCTGTCGTCGGATGACTGGGACGCACAGATGCTGTTCTTCCTCTCCAAGGGCTACCGCGTTGTTGCCCATGATCGCCGCGGCCATGGCCGTTCCGCACAGGTCTCAGACGGCCATGACATGGATCACTATGCCTCGGACGCCTTCGCGGTCGTCGAGGCCCTCGACCTCAAGAATGTCGTCCATATCGGCCACTCGACAGGTGGAGGCGAAGTTGCCCGCTATGTCGCCAAGCATGGCGAGCCGGCCGGTCGCGTCGCCAAGGCTGTTCTGGTCTCTGCGGTTCCCCCGCTGATGCTGAAGACCAAAGCCAATCCGGAGGGACTGCCGATCGAGGTCTTCGATGGCTTTCGCGCAGCCCTTGCCGCAAACCGCGCCCAGTTCTTCCGTGACGTTCCGGCTGGTCCCTTCTACGGCTTTAACCGCGACGGCGCCAAGGTTCAGGAGGGTGTTGTCCAGAATTGGTGGCGGCAGGGCATGATGGGTGGCGCCAAGGCGCATTACGACGGTATCAAGGCCTTTTCCGAAACGGACCAGACCGAAGACCTCAAGGCGATCTCCGTCCCAACACTCGTCTTGCACGGCGAGGACGACCAGATCGTGCCGATCGCCGACTCCGCCCTTAAATCTGCGAAGCTTCTGAAGAACGCAACGCTCAAGACCTATCCCGGCTTTTCGCATGGCATGCTGACGGTCAACGCGGATGTCTTGAATACCGACCTTCTCGCCTTCGTAAAAGCGTAAAACCCGACCAATGGCCTGCCGCTGATCGATGCGCGGCAGGCCATTTTCGTTGGCTAGAACGTAAAGATTGATCGGATAGTAATATGAAGTTCCCATCCCTCCCGCTTTTATTAAGTTTCAACGGCGGTTACGTCGACACGCTCGGCTTTCTCGCCCTGTCGGGGCTGTTCACCGCGCATGTGACAGGCAACTTCGTAACCTTTGGCGCGACGGTTGCGCTCGGCACGGCAGGCGCCCTTCCGAAACTCCTGGCGCTTCCGGTCTTTTGCGCGGTTGTTTTCTTGTCCAGGCTGGCAGGGCTGTGCCTGCAGCGGCGAAATCTGCCGGTGGTCAGGCCGCTGCTATTTGTCAAATTCCTGTTGCTGGCAGCGGTTGGCGTCTATGCGCTCTACCATGGTCCGTTTGCCGCGAGCGAGGGCCTCGTGATGCTGGTCGTCGGTATGACGCTGGTCTCGGCGATGGCCATTCAGAACGCCGTCCACAGGGCGCATTTTCCGAAGGCGCCGCCCTCGACACTGATGACCGGGACGACGACGCAGATCATGCTTGATCTGGCTGATCTTCTCTTAGGTGCGAAGGGCGAAGAGACTAAGGCGGCGTCTGCGCGCATCAAACGAATGATCGTCGCAGTCATCGCCTTCGCCATCGGCTGCGGGCTGGGGGCACTCGCCTTCATCGTGGCGCCTGCCGCAGCCTTTGTCCTGCCCGCTGTCGTTGCTGCGGCGGGACTATTCTTGAACCCGGCGGTATCCGAGGGCTGAAGGATCACTGGCTGGGATTCGCGGATGGTGATGGCGGTCTCGTCGAAGTACGTTCGATAACAGCTCGGCGGCCGGGAGGGCGGCTTCTTTTCGGCGCTCCCTGTCTGGCGTTGAACGGACTTTTCGGCCGTACGAATTGGCCCGTATGATGATCAACCCGGTTGCCAAAAAGCCATAATTGCTTCACCTAGATCGCACATCGACACTCGGCATTAAGAATTGGATCAACGCTGAATGCGCATACCATACGTTCTCCTCGGTGCATTTCTTGCAATCGTACAGTCCGCCTATGCTGACGTCGCATCACCGCCTGTTTTGTCGCCACTAAAGCAACAGGCACAAGCCGCTCAATTGAGTGCACAATTTCTCACGCGTTTCAGCTACAAGCCCGTTCCACTCGACGACGCCTTGTCGGTGAGAGTCATGGATCGGTTCATCAAATCACTCGATCCGGACCGCGTGCTCTTTTTGCAAGCGGACATCGACAAGTTCAGGTCTGACCGCAGCGAGATCGACGATGCCATCAAACGGGAGGACTTGAAGATCCCGTTCGCGCTTTTCAACGTGTATGAGAAGCGTGTTGTCGACCGGATGAACTACGCGCGAAATTTGCTTAAGCAGGGCTTCGATTTCAGTGCGCAGGAAACTTATTCCTTGTTGCGCGACAAGGAGCCTTGGCCGCAGTCGGAAGCCGACAGCAATGAGCTTTGGCGCAAGCGCGTCAAGGCCGACTGGTTGCGGTTGAAACTTAGTGGCAAGACCGACGCGGCTATTCGCGAAACGCTCGACAAACGCTACGCAAACGCTCTCGAGCGCGTCTACAAGTATAAAAGTGACGACATTTTCCAGTCGTTCATGGATGCCTATACAACGTCGATTGATCCGCACACGGACTATTTCGGCGCGACCGCCTCGGCTGACTTCAATATCGCGATGAAGCTTTCGCTCTTTGGCATCGGCGCGGTCCTGCAGGAACGCGACGACTACACGACGATCCGTGAGCTCGTACCTGGCGGGCCGGCGCAGTTGTCGGGAAAGCTTTCGGTCGGAGACCGCATTGCCGGCGTCGGGCAGGGCAAAGACGGCGCGATCAAGGAAGTGGTAGGCACGCGCCTTGATGAAGTCGTGCAATTGATACGAGGAAAAAAAGGCTCCATCGTGCGCCTGGAGATCCTGCCGGCCGATGCCGGTGCAGATGGCACCCATCGTGTTATCAGCCTGGTGCGCGATAAGATCAGCCTCGAAAAACAGGCTGCCAGCAAGGCCGTGCTGCCCGTGAAAGTGGGCGAGGCGACACGTAAAGTGGGAGTGATTACTCTGCCGGCATTTTATGAGGATTTCGAAGCCCGGCACAAGGGAGACAAGGACTACAGAAGTGCAAGCCGCGACGTCGCGAAGCTTCTCGGTGAGCTGAAGCAGGAAAATGTCGACAGCGTTCTCATTGACCTGCGCAACAATGGCGGCGGTTCATTGGACGAGGCAATTGATTTGACCGGCCTGTTCATCGGCCATGGCCCGGTCGTTCAGCAGCGCGGCAGCGACGGCAAGGTGACAGTAAGAAGCGCTGACTTTCCAGCGCCTGTCTGGACTGGTCCCGTTGGCGTCCTGATCAATCGCGGGTCGGCGTCGGCCTCAGAGATTTTCGCTGCGGCAATTCAGGATTACGGTCGAGGCGTAATTGTCGGCGAACCCAGTTTCGGCAAGGGTACTGTTCAAACTGTCGTCAATCTTGACGAGATGGTTCGCAACAGCAAACCCGAATTCGGTGAGCTGAAAGTGACGATTGCCCAGTTTTTCCGGATCAACGGCGGTACGACGCAGCTGCGCGGCGTGACGCCTGATATCAGCTTGCCCGGCCTTTCGGATCCGACAAGCTTCGGCGAGACCAGTTATGACAACGCCCTGCCGTGGGCGCAGATCAAGCCCGCGACCTATGCGCCCGCCGACACTGTAGCGACGTTGATCCCGACGCTGCAAAGCCGCCACGATGCGCGGGTCGAGAGCGATCCTGACTTCCAACGCCTGCTCAAAGACATTGCTGACCTGAAGGCGCAGCGCGAGAAAGGGGTTGTCTCCCTCAATGAAGCCGAGCGTCGCAGCGAAGCGGCGGCTCGAGAAAATCAGCTCAAGTCTCAAGCGCAATCAGGCGATGGCGAAGATACCGGTGCAGATGATGGTCTGCAGGCAAACGAACGCAGCCTGAGTGCTGATATTGCCATTGAAAATGCCCGCAAGAAGGCAAAAGACGTGTTGCTGGGCGAGGCGGCCGCCGTTCTTGCCGACGAGGCGAATTTGCAGGAGCGCGGGCTGAAGGCCGCCACAAAACCAACAGGAAACACGGAAGGAAAATAGTCATACCCGACCGGCGCAACCGCATGCGAAGCTTTGCAATCGTGCCCTTGTTGGTCGTAGCGGCCTGCGGCTAGGGCCGTGCGCTGGACGAGCCGCGCGAATTCCTGGCTGCTTAGGCCATCCTTTCCTGTCGAGCGCCGGCCGCGCTGGCGCGGCTTGAAGTCCGCTTATCAAGAATTGCCTGAAAATCTTCGGCACTCTCGAACATCAACGCGCTTTTGCAATAAGGCCTCAAACCGATGCCGACGCCTCAATGGAGACCAATGAACTGTTTCAGCTCCGGCGTCTTCGGTGCCGTGAAGACCTCCTCTGGCGGCCCGACCTCGTGGACACGGCCCTGGTGCATGAAGACCACGCGCGAGCAGACGTCGCGGGCAAACTTCATTTCGTGGGTTACCATCATCAGGGTCATGCCCTCCGCGGCCAGTTCGCGCACCACCGCCAGCACTTCGGTGACTAGCTCGGGATCCAGTGCCGAGGTGATTTCGTCACATAGAAGTGCGATCGGCTGCATGGCCAGCGCTCGGGCAATCGCCACCCGCTGCTGCTGCCCGCCGGAGAGTTCATCCGGATAGGCATCGAATTTGTGACCGAGACCGACACGCTCCAACATCTTGCGCGCCGTTGCTTCGGCCTCCGCCTTGGGCGTCTTCTTTACGACGATCTGCGACAGCATCACATTTCCGCCGGCGGAGAGATGCGGAAAAAGGTTGAACTGCTGGAAGATCATCCCGACCTTCAGTCGCAGCGCCTTGAGGTGCAAATCGTTCGGCAGCAGTTGCGCACCGGCAACCGCGATCGAGCCGCTATCGATCGTTTCCAGGCCGTTGATGCAGCGCAGGAGCGTCGATTTTCCCGATCCACTCTTGCCGATGATGGCGATCACCTCGCCGGGCTGCACGTCGATGTTGATGCCCTTCAGCACTTCGTTCATGCCGAAGCTCTTGCGGACTTCAGTGACTTCGATGAGCGACATTAAGCTTCCTTTCGAGGATCTGGCTGCTTTTCGAGAGGGGCCAGCAAAGAGCGAAATAGATCAGGGCGACGAAACCATAGACGGCGAAGGGTTGGAACGTGGCATTGGTCACCATCGTGCCAGCCTTGGACAGTTCGACGAATCCGATGATCGAGGTCAGCGCCGTGCCCTTCACAACTTGCACTGAAAAGCCGACCGTCGGAGGAACGGCGATCTTCAGTGCTTGCGGCAGGATCACGTAGCGCATCTGCTGCAGGTAGCCCATGGCGAGGCTCGAGGAAGCCTCCCACTGCCCCTTGGCAATGGCCTCCACGCAGCCGCGCCATATTTCCGCGAGAAAGGCCGCCGTCCAGAGGACCAGCGCAACACCGGCTGCGAGCCATGCTGGCACGTCGATGCCGATCAGGCCCAACCCGAAGAAGGCCAGGAACAATTGCATCAGCAGCGGTGTGCCCTGGAACAGCTCGACATAATATTTGGACAAGACCCTGAGTGCCCTCGTCTTGCTGATGCGCAGGAACAGCAGGAGCATGCCTACGAGCCCGCCACCGAGGAAAGAAATGATCGACAGCAGGACCGTCCAGCGGGTTGCCAGCAGCAGGGCACGTAAAATGTCAAAGGTCGTGAATTCGGTCATCGTTGCACCTTCCTCGGGAAGATCATTTTGCCTGCAAGAAGCATGGCCTGCCGCAACATGACGGCCAAAGCCAAATAGATCAGGGTGGAGAGGAAGTATGCCTCGAAGGCCCGAAAGGTGCGTGACTGGATGAAGTTCGCCGCGAAGGTCAGATCCTCCGCCGCAATCTGCGATACGACAGCCGAACCCAGCATGACAATGATCACCTGGGACGACAAGGCTGGCCATATACGTTGCAGCGATGGCACCAGCACGACATAGCGAAAGGTTTCAAAGCGCGACATCGCCAAGCTGGCACTCGCTTCGAACTGCCCCTTGGGCGTTGCCTGGATGCCGGCCCGGATGATCTCGCAGCTATAGGCCGCGAGATTGATGATCATGGCGAGATTGGCCGCCTGCAACTCGCTCATCTTCAACCCAAGCGAAGGCAGGCCAAAGAAGATGAAGAACAATTGGATGAGGAAGGGGGTGTTCCGGATCAGCTCAACATAGAGGCCGACCCCGGGCTTTGCCCACGCCGGCCCGAGCGCACGCGCCCAGGCGCACACAATTCCAAGCGCAATGCCACAAAACCCGCCAACGGCCGTCAGCTCGAGAGTGATGAAAATGCCCTTCACCAGTATCGCATAGTATTCGGCAAGCCAGGAAAAATCGAAAACATAAGTCATGGACGCGCTACCTCGACTTGAGACCACGGCAGGATGCCGGGCCGGTCTGACACCGGCCCGACGCAGTATCAAAGGTTGGCGGGAAGACCCACTCCCAGCCATTTCTGTGCGATGGCTTCAAGCGTACCATCCGTCTTGGCGGTAGCGACGATGGCGTTGACCTTTTCGAGAAGCGCGGGCTGGTTCTTGTTGAGGCCAATGTAGCAAGGCGAGTTCTTGATCAGGAACTTCATTTCGGGGCGTTTTGGCGGGTTGCGGGCGAGGATGGCCGCGGCCACGACGTTGCCGGTCGCGACCACATCCACCTGGCCGGAAAGAAACGCCGAGATCGTGCCGTTGTTGTCCTCATAGCGCTTGATCATGGCATCGGCGGGCGCGATCTTGGTCAATTCCAGATCCTCCACAGCGCCACGCGTCACACCGATGCTCTTGCCTGCCAGATCCTCAGCCTTGGTCACGGCCATGTCGGCGGGGGCAAAGACGCCGTTGAAGAACGGGGCATAGGCGGCCGAAAAGTCGATGACAGCATCACGCTCCGCATTTTTGCCGAGACTCGAAATCACGAGGTCGACCTTGTTGGTCTGCAGGTAGGGAATGCGGTTGGCGCTGGTGACTGGCACAAGTTCGACCTTAACGCCCAGCTTGCCGGCAATTAGGGTAGCCATATCGATGTCGTAGCCCTGCGGAGCCATGTCTGCGCCGACGCTGCCGAAGGGAGGAAAATCCTGCGGAACGGCGACGCGCAGCGTGCCGCGCGCGCTGATATCGGCCAATGCATCGGCATAGGCCTGGTTCGGCATGGTCGATAGTGTGACGGTGGCGAGGATCGCGGAGATGGCTGCAATAAGACTTCTGCGGTTCAGCATTCAGATGTTCTCCTGGCTATTGGTGTTACTGACGGGGGAAATATTCGACGGATCCGGATTGTCGCTGGCTGGGTCGGGCACTGCGAGGGATTGACGCAGATCGGCGAGCGGATCTGCGCGGACAGTCAGGTCGAGCCCTGCCTCTACCTCGTCGAGGTGCTCGATCGAGAGTTCCGCCGCGCGGGCGAAATCGCTGGCCAGTAGGGCCGCCGCAATGGCGCGGTGGCCCTCATGCGACTGGCGGGCGTGATAGTCCGATTGGAATTGCAGCGAGATGAGCAACGTTCGGGCTGTCAGGTCGCGCAGGATGTCGACCAGCACCATATTGCCTGAAAGCTCGGCGATGCGGATATGAAAATCGCCCATGAGATAGGTGAGCCGCTGGCGGTCGCCCGATGCAATTGCCGCGCGTTCCTGATCGAGATGAGCTTGCAATATGTCAGCTGCGGCAGCAGGCAGGGAGGTGAAGCCACGCAGCATTCCGGATTCCAGCGCCCGGCGGGCGTCATAGACCATCATAGCCTCTTGCGCCGAGGGTTCGACGACATACCAGCCGCGCCGCGGGCTGACCTGGACGATACAGCGGGCCTCCAAGCGCATCAGGGCTTCTCGCACAAGGGTGCGGGAAACTGAAAAGATGGTCGCCAGCTGGCTCTCGCCAAGTCGCGTACCGGGCTTGATGCGACCCGAAAGAATGCCCGAAACGATGGCCTCTTCTATGCTGGCTCTCTTGTCATTGGTACTGGTGCTATCTTGCATGCAAGAGATGAATGCAAGTGCCGTGCCAAGGTGGAAAGTATAGTTATAACAGATGCATAATGAGAATTGATCGCGGGCTGTGGCGGCGGGCGTGCAAGAAAAAAGACCATGTCTTGCCCATTTGGCGTGCGCGAAAGGCAAGCGCCGGAACACCAAGGCGGCAGTCTCGCGGTGCGCAATAGGTGCGATCAACTGGCGCTGCAGGCGTTGGAGCCCGCAGCCAGTGTTCAGCCAGCCGGGAGATTCTCGCATCGATCATTTGGCGCTGACGCTAGGCGGGACGTCAAGTACGAGACCATCTTGATCGCCGGCGCGTCAGCCAGCTTGGCACTTCCGATGCTGGTCCACCACCTCGTCCAGATGCCATCTGTCTGCCAGACTGCCGGCTGCCAGACTGCCGGCTGATCGTCTGCGGATTGTGTTGGTGAATCGGCTGGCGAATTTTGCGGCCTATAGGCCAGATCGTCCGGCGCGGGACGATGGTGGCCGCGCCAGCAGCATGTCCTCCGCCCTCCTCAGGCTGAGAGGAAAGATCCTGGACCGCTGCGTCTCACCTATCAACTCGACGTGTTGGGCAATGCTCTCAAAAGCCGCTTCCACATCGTGAGGCTCGAAATGAAGCAGCAGACATTGCCGTTCAGCGTCGGTTCACGATCAAGGAAAGATCAATCCACGATGCGGGGCGTGAACTTCGGCTGTGCTGGCTCTGCGGCTTTTTTTATCGCCTCGTCATGATACCAGCAGCTTTCGTAGACGGAGGGCATCATATCCGCTTCAATATCGACCGCCGGGCGGCGCTCTGCCGCAGCGAACCGCTTTGCCGGAAACGCGTAGATTGTTGCCGTCTCGTGATGCACACCAATGGCCATAAAGTGCCTCCTTGCTCATCGACGCCCGAGGACGTCACGGGACCATAGCAGACTTGCACAGTAATTGCGCGATCTGATTGAAAAAAGTGCAACATTTGTTGGAATTATGGGCATACGAATCTGCTGGCATTTAAATCAGAATTTCAGCAAGTACATAAAATCATCAAATGCATAAATAATAGCCATGTGCGCTTTGCTGCAAAAAATATGTTGCAGTCGTCGTCGGCGGCGGCTGCAGCGGTCGAACGCACACTGCGCAGATGCCTTCGGCAACTAACTGTTTGAGTCCGCTATCAGTTCCGTCTCCCCATTGTCCCCACAGCAAGTCCAGTCGACCGGTTTGTCGGGAGATCTAGAGCGGTGTGGGGCGTCGTTGCACACGAACTGGCACACCACGTGCATATGATTTGGCATCCCTTCGCGGGCTGGTCGCTTCGGTCGGTTCGCTTGAGGATTTGCTCACGATTTATGTTTGAGAGAATCGCAAATGACCAAGTATAAGCTCGAGTACATCTGGCTCGATGGGTACACCCCGGTACCAAATCTCCGCGGCAAGACGCAGATCAAGGAATTCGACGCTTTTCCGACGCTCGAGCAGCTGCCGCTGTGGGGCTTCGACGGTTCGTCCACGATGCAGGCAGAAGGCCGCAGCTCTGACTGCGTGCTGAAGCCCGTCGCGATCTATCCGGATCCGGCGCGCACGAATGGCGTTCTCGTCATGTGCGAAGTCATGATGCCCGATGGTGTTACCCCGCATCCGTCGAACAGCCGCGCCACCATCCTTGATGACGAAGATGCCTGGTTCGGCTTCGAGCAGGAATACTTCTTCTACGAAAATGGTCGTCCGCTTGGCTTCCCGGAAACCGGCTATCCGGCTCCGCAGGGCCCGTACTACACCGGCGTTGGCTACAAGAATGTCGGCTCGATCGCTCGCGAGATCGTCGAAGAGCACCTCGACCTGTGCCTTGCAGCCGGTATCAACCATGAAGGCATCAACGCCGAAGTGGCCAAGGGGCAGTGGGAGTTCCAGATTTTCGGCAAGGGCTCCAAGCGCGCTGCCGACCAGATCTGGATGGCCCGCTACCTGCTTCTGCGCCTTTGCGAAAAGTACGGCATCGACATCGAGTTCCATTGCAAGCCGCTCGGCGACACCGACTGGAACGGCTCGGGCATGCACTGCAACTTCTCGACCAAGTTCATGCGCGAAGTCGGCGGCAAGGCCTATTTCGAAGCGCTGATGGCGCAGTTCGACAAGAACCTGCAGGCTCACATCGACGTCTATGGCCCGGACAACCACCTGCGCCTGACCGGCAAGCATGAGACAGCCCCGTGGAACAAGTTCTCCTACGGTGTTGCTGACCGTGGTGCTTCGATCCGTGTTCCGCACTCCTTCGTAAAGAACGACTATCGCGGTTACCTGGAAGATCGTCGCCCGAACTCCCAGGGGTGCCCCTACCAGATCGCTTCGCAGGTTCTGAAGACGATCTCGGAAGTTCCGACGGCTGGCTTTGCTTCAGCCGCTGCATAAGCTGGCGAGTTGCATTCTTGCAAATGGCGTCGATCGGAAGATCGGCGCCATTTGTTTTTCATGACGTCAGCGGAGCGAAATGCGGCGGAATAGTATTTCAGGCGTGGTGCTCTTCCGGTAAGTTACTTGCCGAAATCATCTCCCGGTTGATAAATTCAACCGGACACGCATAATCCTTTTGCGTTGCCATTGTTTGTCCTTATACTCGGGTCGGATCTCCAATCGCGAGTTGCTCGTGACAGGCAAACAGAACCGTCTTCTCCGTCTACTTGGAGCGCCCGCGCTTTTTG
>Ga0209025_1004007_pt1 | contig 13202 bp, 14 predicted proteins | sample AraplaMF_Col_mLB_FD_184256 | JGI IMG/M metagenome (GOLD analysis project Ga0209025, IMG submission 184256) | Arabidopsis root microbial communities from the University of North Carolina, USA - plate scrape MF_Col_mLB (SPAdes) (version 2) | ecosystem: Host-associated > Plants > Roots > Endosphere... | reverse complement strand
GATTTATTGCATGGTTAGGGATTGCTATAAGCCATTATCGTTTTCGTCAGGCTTTTTTACATCAACAAAAGAATTTAAATAAGCTCCCGTATCAAGCAAAGTGGTATCCTATCGGTCCTATTTTGGCTTTTGTAATATGTACTATTATTATATTAGGACAGAATTATTCAGTCTTTATAGGGTCACATGTCGATTGGTATGAAGTACTTGCTACTTATATTGGTTTACTGCTGTTTCTTGTATTTTGGTTCGGCTATAAAATTATAAAAAAAACAAAGGTGATTCCATTACAACAAGTCAATTTAGAGCATGATGATCATTAAGGATGGAAATTAAGGAGACAGAAATATGGAACTAGACATTCTACTTAGGTTACTTGTAGCAATACTTGTTGGAGCAATAATTGGATTAGAACGTCAATGGCACAATTGCATTGCTGGATTACGTACAAATGTACTTGTTTCCGTAGGTGCTGCACTTTTTGTACTATTAAGTGTACTCACTCCAACCGATAATACACCTACAAGAATAGCTTCTCAAATTGTAAGCGGGATTGGTTTTTTAGGTGCTGGAGTTATTATGAAAGATGGCTTGACAGTTCGAGGACTGGATACCGCAGCAACCTTATGGTGTTCTGCGGCTGTAGGAACATTAGCAGGTAGCGGCTATTTACTTATAGCTATAACAGGAACCATTCTTATTGTCAGCATAAATAGTTTACTAAGACCTGTTTCGAAATGGGTTTCCGAAAAATCTGAAAAGGGTTTTAAATATTCCCAACAAGTTACCGCACTCTCTTATAGAGTAAAACATAAATCATCAGAGAAAAAAGATTGTTAAAGAGAAGCTAATTTTAAAAACGTTATCAATAATAATAAAAGAGACCTATTCTAGATGGGCAAATAGAGAAATAATTAGTGTGCAATTTATTCAATATTCGAACTGATGAAAAATACTATCTACAAAGTAATCAAAGAATACAGAAGTACATTAAAACCAGCCCTGAGCTGTTTTTGTAGTCCAACCTTACAGTAGCTGTTTATCTTTCTTCCAATATATAAACTAATTACTTAAGGCGTCTAGAAAGGTGGGAGATTCATATCAAACAAATAGAATATTTTACAGAACCATATTTTAAAACTGTTGGTGGACGAAAAAAGGCATATAGAGTGTTTGGTTACAAAGATGGGAAAAAAAAATCTTTTCCAATTACATTTAAAACATTGAAACAGGCAAGAACGTTTACCTACAAACATGCTCTCGAAAATCCTGGATGGTTAAATGCCAATGGTGATATTAGTGAATATAATGTTAAAGTGGATAGAGATGAATATAAAAATGTCTGGCAAGATAATGTTATAGAAAATGTATATAAAAATTACACTGATTTTAATAATTGGTAGCAGTAATTCTTAAACTGCTATGATTCCAAATTAATTTTTTACAAAAAGCTATGAATAAATGTAAAAGTATGAGGCAAGGAAATTCACTCATGTAGAGCAACAAGAAATCAAAACTGGAATTGATAAATAGATGACTTAAAATGTTTCAGAAATGAAACTAATTGAGTCATCTATTTTTTATTATGTAGGGAATGTTGTTGTTCAAAGTAACGAATATACGACTACAGATTGGGGTCGCGCCCCATGCCCATCAAGCTAAGATTTTAAAGTATCCCCTAAACGAAATTTTTCCTCTTCTACATGTAGTTATCTTATCGTAAGCGTTGATGACATGAGATTCGAAAACGGAAGACAACATAAACTAACCAAAGTTTACATACGTAAAAAGGATTGCTGTTGTTAAACAAGCGACCTGATTAATTACCATAATCCTTCTTATAAGAAGGACAAAAAAGCTAGTATTCTACTAGCTTTTTTGTACATAAATAAATATTGAATATAAGAATTTGATTACATTTCCATGAATTTTGTTCTTAAAAATTGTTTATGACTTCAATTTTATTTCATAATGGGATAGTTTTTTCCCTGGATAATCCTTATCATAAGCAAATTGGAACCCGAGTGTCTCCAATACCTTTTTTGATTTATCATTTGTAATTTTAATTCTCGCAATTAGTTTTTATAGGGCCATATTCCTAGTAGAGAAATCAAAAAAACGAAATACAGGGGGCACTGGTCTATAGGAGTGTGCAATTTTTTGTTAGTATTCTAATATCTAAATAATAAACAAACTCCCCTACTAATAGGGGAGTTTGTTTATTATTTAGATATTACTTTCTTTTACTACCAATTTCTTCTTACTTAAATAAACTGCTCGATCCGATTTTTTTGCAACTTCTTGTGAATGCGTAACAACAATTACACATTTATCTTCTTGATGTGCGAGCTCCTGGAACAACTCAATAATTTCATTTGCTGTTTCTCCATCAAGGTTTCCTGTTGGTTCATCAGCAATAAGTAAATCAACATTGCAAGATAGTGCCCTAGCAATTGCTACACGTTGTTGTTGACCTCCACTTAGTTGCAAGACATTTCGTTTCGCCTCTACTTCTGTAAGTCCTACCTTCTCCAATAATTCTAATGCTCTTGCCTTCTTATTTTGAACTTTAACACCTGTAATTTCCATTGCCGTTATCACATTTTGAAGAGCGGTCATATAGGTAATCAAATTATAAGATTGGAAAATTACAGATACATTTTGATTACGGTATCGATCCAAACCAATTTTTCGAATATCCTTGCCATTATACAGTACATACCCATTTTTAGGTATGTCCAGCCCACACCCTAAGCTAAGAGTTGTGGTTTTACCAGATCCAGATGGCCCTAAAATCGTGTAGAAATGCCCTTTTTGAAAAGAGAAATTAACATTATCTAGTATCGTTACTTTTTTTCCGTTACTTTCATAATAATAATTTAAGTTTTTAAATTGTAAAATCGTCTCCATATCGAGCCTCCTTATTCATCTTTTAAAAGGATTTGTTTTGGATTTAAGCGTAGAATAGATAATGCTGGCAAAATAGTTGCTAATATAGCAATAGCTAGTCCAATTCCGCCCATTTTTCCTACATCCTCACCTGTTACACTTACATCAATCTTATCAATTGGATCTTCGTTTTGGTTTTGTAGAGTACCACTAGTACCACCAGAACTACCTACCATTACACTACCATTTTGTGGATTTTCTTTTTCTTCGCTTGCTGTAGCAAGTTCACTTGAAAGTAAGTTATCCCCTACGAATTGAGAAACTTTAGCTCCTGTTGTTAGGGATAATCCAAATGCTAAAATAGCAATACATACTACTTCTACTACGAACTGCGCCATCAGTTTCCATTTTTTCTCTCCAATGGACAATAAAATCCCCATTTCTTTACGACGTGCTTTAATCGATAACATAATGATTAATCCTAAGATAATCGCACCTGCGATAGATACCATATAGATAATCATTTGAGACGTAGAAGCGATATTTTCGATAGGACCAATCATTTGTTTGTACAATGAATCTTGTGCATCTAACTTAAAATAATTAAAATCAATATCAGATTTTTTTGCTTCTTTTTTAAATGCATCAATGTATTGTGGATCGTTCAATAAGTACACAACTTGAATAATACTCATACCTTCATCTGTTTCTAATTTTTTTAAAGTAGAGTAAGGCATATATAGTTTATTAGCTGGATTCATCATAGGAGGGGCATTTTGACCCATTGGTTGTTCATTCGTTTCATAAATACCGATAATTTCAATTTCAAGAGTTTCCTTCTTATCCCCTGATTGAACTTTAACCTTATCTCCTACTTTCAAATTGTTTTGTTCCGCTAATCGTTTTTCCATTAAAGCTACATTCTGATCTTGCATCTGTTCTGTAATTGGTTTTCCATCAACGATTTTACTTTTTCCATTTTTAAAGCTTTCTTGTAATAAACTCTTGCGAACTCCTTCTATCATAAGAGAAGAATTCATATCTATGTCTGAACCTGATCCTGATCCTCCCACCGTTGCCATTCTAGCATTTCCTTTTCCTTCTCCTTCTCCTTCTGAAGCCCCTACTAATTTAAATCCATCTGCGATTCCGAAATTACTGGTTATATAATTATAGTCTTTTACATGCTTGGACTTCGCTAATTGATCTGTTTCTTTTGTATTGAGCTGCGGCGGATTAGGCATTTCTCCAGTTTCCCTTGCTTGTTTTCCTAATTTATCAAAATCAAGACCTAAAGTAACATCTGCACCGAGTTTTTTTCTTGCTGAATCAGCAGCTTTTTTTGATGCATTTTGGATTGTGAATCCTGCCAGCACTAAGTTTGTAACAATCAGAAAGACCGCCATCAAAATTAATGATGTTCCTATTCTTTTTTTCATACTGAGAATTGCGCGTTTTATAAAATTCATTTTTCCTAACCTCCTTGATAGTTTTTATTGTATATACGCTATCTGGAGTTTGTATGGAGCTATTCCGTAGTTTATCTGGAGATATAAGGAGTTTATGTGTATTTATTCATTGACCTGGTAAAGAAAAATTGGAACACAAATTAGAATACGGAATGGATTTTGAACATTAGTAAGGGGTCAGTCCATTAATGTGGAATGAGGACGAATGGAATGATCGTACATATAAATAAATTCAGTCACCAATTGATTAACTTAGGAAAGAAAAACAAGTTTTTCTCCATATAAGCATTCATGTTTAAAGATGCTAAAGAACGATTCAATTACTGTGTCTTGTTTATAAAAGGCAGTCACTTGATAACTGGTAAAATGCAATCCTTTTTGATATGCATCTAGAATATCTTTTGCTTCATCACATTTACTACCTCCTTGTATGATATATCTAGCATTCATACAAAAAGCACCTATAAAACTATTAAAATAGAAAAAACCACCGAAAGGTGGCTGTTAAGCGGCACGTGTTTGATCCGTTAATTTCACGGTTTTTGTTATTTTTTCACCATTTCGATAAACCGTTACTTTAATTGTATCCCCCATTTTTTTCTTTTCATATAAATATTTGCGGAATTGAGCGACATTTTCTATTTTTTGTTCATCCAATGCCATCACAACATCATATTGCTGCAATCCACCTTTTTCTGCTGGTGATTGGTTTGGGATATTTCCCAATACTGCACCATTTGATATCTCTTTTGGTAATTTTAATTGATTACGTGCAGAATCTGTCATTTTCTCTACATCTAATAACTGTACACCCATCATTGGACGTTTAACTGTTCCATCTTTCTCAAGAAACCCTAGGGTTGTTTTGGCTATATTAATTTGGATTGCAAATCCAATTCCTTCAACTGCTTGTTGTGCAATTTTACTCGAATTAATTCCAATGACTTCACCCTGTTCATTAAACAAAGCTCCTCCACTATTCCCAGGATTAATAGCTGCATCTGTTTGAATTACCTGTGCTTGCCAATCCACTTGTTGATTTCCAAGTGTACTAACAGGTATTTCTCGTTCTTTGCTACTAATAATCCCCTTTGTTACACTTCCTTCTAGCCCCAATGGATTCCCAATGGCTATTACCGTTTCCCCTGTACGATTTTTATCTGAGTCTCCAAGTGTTGCGACTCTTTTTACATCAGTTCCGTCAATTTCTAATACCGCTAAATCTAATAATGGATCTGTCCCTACTACTTTAGCGGGAACCTTTTTACCGTTATTCAATTTCACTTCTACTTTATTCGCACCGTCTATCACATGATTATTTGTAACAATGAAAGCCTTATTGCCGTTTTTTTTATATATGACCCCTGATCCCGAACCAGCTTCTTCTGATTGGTCTTGCGTATTAAATGAATTTGCATTTTGTTTATAGTTCATGACACCTACGACAACTTCTTTTGCAGATTCAATCATATTTTGAAGATTGCTCTCCTCTTTTGGTTTGTAAGAGATAGGGGTAGCCTGGTTCACTTCGTTATGTTTAGGAGATTGACCAGCACTTTCTTTGATTTCATTTATATAAGGGATGGTCAATCCAATAGTAATTGCACCAATCATTGCACCCATTATTCCTGTGAAAAAATACCCTGTTTTTTTATAGGCTTTATTCCTATTGTTTTCTGTTTGATTTGTATCATAGTGTCCCATTTTGAGCATCCCTTTCTCCTTTAATTTCAATTGAATATTTTTATCTTCATATTTGAATTACGATGTATGAATGTGATATTTAGGAATCATCATTTCAAAAAGAAAAATTTTACCTTTAGGCATGGTTTAGACATAAATCAACTGTTTTTTCGTAGGGATAACATTATATTTGAATTTCTCTATGAATATATGTATGACGATATTCAAATCCACCTCGAGGTGGCCTCTAAAAAAAAGAGCCTATTCGGCTCTCATCAAATAAGGTATTCAATGTACATAGTAGCATGCATGTTATACAGGTGTTTTGCAAAAAGTGGCAACAAGGAACAATAACTATCCATTAGCTTATTTACTCTTTTGTTATAAACTTAGAGCCTAGCATTCTCGTGAGAATGAATGGTAATAGGTTTGTGTGTAAATAAGAAGGAAGGGATAAAAATTGATAGATTGTGTATGTCGTCAACATCATGTATCATTCCTTTCTATTTAATACATGTAGCATACAAACTTAATCTGTATTCTATATGGAGTTAATCTAGAGTTATAGTAAAGGTTTTCAGTACCTAGTTATTGAATACAAAAAAAAGAATCAATTTGATCCTCTCTATTTTTGTTCACTAGACTTATATAGCTTGCTTTTATTTACACTTGTATATTTATTTAAGCACGGTGCTGATTTCAATTTTTGTTTTTTCTCTTTTATGCGACCATTATTCGAATGAGGGGCCATCCACAGTTGTACATCTAATAAAGAAAGAATGATGTTTGCTTCCAGTGACATCTTGATTACCTCCCTCTGACTTGTTATGTATATAACCTATCTCATGCATCTGGAGCTGATTTGAAATACATGTAGTTTTCCTGTGAAGTTTTTATAGTGTTTCTATGTATTCTAATACGTCTCCACATCAGCTCCAGATTGGAGGGTTATAATGACTACAAGAGGTGATATAACGATGAACTATCATATTCTGGTGGTAGAAGATGATCAAGAAATACAAGAATTAATCAAACAATTTTTAATGACACAACAGTATAAAGTTATAGTTGCTTCAGATGGATTAGAGGGCATGAACCAATTTAATAAGCAATCCTTCGATTTAATTCTTCTAGATGTGATGATGCCAAACCTGAATGGATTTGAAGTTGCCAAAATGATTCGAAGTCAGTCAAATATACCAATTATTATGCTAACCGCGTTAGAAGAAGAACAAGATCAAATGAAAGGATTTGATCTTGGAGTCGATGATTATATTACGAAGCCTTTTTCTTTTCATGTTTTGATGAGACGAGTCGAAGCCGTACTGAGAAGAAGCTATAATCAAAATACGGATAATCATTTCGTTTTTAAAGAAATACATGTCGATGGTGATGCATATAAAGTATATGTAAATAGGAGTGAAATCCCCTTAACGACAAAAGAATTCGAAATTCTGCAACTACTACTTCAAAATGAGAAAAAGGTACTCACAAGAGAAAGCATCGTAGAAAAAGTATGGGGATATGAGTATCCCGGAGACACACGAATGATTGATACCCATATTAAAAATATACGAAAAAAATTAGATATACCCTATATTAAAACAGTAAAGGGCATTGGTTATAAAATCGATGAATAGGATTGTAAAAATCATGAAGATGAAGAGAATTACCTATAAACTCTTTATGACTACATCCCTCATCTTATTAGCCTTTGCAACCTTGATTTATGTAACTTTATACTTCTTTCTCCCTAAATTTTATGAGCAATACAAAACAGATCAGCTTCAAACGGGAATCGAAGAAATAATTGATAAATCTAAAGATCTTACGCTTCAAAATGCAATACCACTTGTTGATGAATACGCACAAAAAAATAATGCGGTGATCTACCTTCAAAATAATGAGGGAAGACTTATTTATTCTCCTTCTATTGCCTTTCTTCAAAGTACTATTCAAGGAAGTGCTATTCAAGGCGGTACTATTCAAGAGGGTACTATTCAAGAGGGTACTCAAGCAAAAGGTTTTGTTAAAACAGTACCATCAAGGAGTTTAGATAATCCTCGTAATTCATATGAGGTTAGCAAGCCAATACAATTCCAAGATCTTAACTTAACGCTTGTGGTGTTCGCAACATTTCAGCCGATCGATGAAGCTTCACAGGTCTTGGTACGTTTTCTTCCCTTTATTAGTATCATTGTACTGGTTATTGGTTTAGGAAGTGCTTATCTCTATTCAAGGTTTATTACTAAACCACTTATTTATATTAATGAAGGTGCACAAAAGATGGCAAACTTGGATTTCTCCGAAGAAATTGAGGTTCGTTCTATGGATGAATTAGGGGAATTATCCAATAGCTTGAACGATATGTCCATTAATTTACAACAAGCTATGTTTGATTTACAAAATGCAAATCAGCAATTAAAAAGTGATATTGAAAAAGAAAGAGAAATAGAAACAAAGCGAAGGGAATTTTTTGCCATTGTAGCACATGAATTAAAAACTCCTCTTACTGTTATGAAAGGATATTTAGAAGGAATGATATATAATATCGGCCCTTATCAAAATCGTGACCAATATTTAAAGAAAAATCATCAAATAATTGAAAGTATGGAACTACTGGTTCGCGAAATCTTAAGCATGTCAAAATTAGAACAACATACCTTTAAACTACAAGTAGAAGAAGTAAATCTTTCGACATTAGTAGGTACAATCACAAAAAATCTCGAATTTTTTGCTTCTCAAAAAGGCATTCAAATAATAAAAGAAGTCGATTCTGACATTTTTGTTTATACGGATTGTGTTCTTTTAGAAAAAGCCTGTAAAAACATCATTCATAATGCGATTATGTATTCACCACCTAACGAAAAGGTCTATATAAAGTTAAGCCAAGAATCTAAGCAAAACCATATCGAAATACAAGTCATCAATACAGGTGTCGAAATTAAAGAAGAGAATATACAACACATATTCGAACCCTTTTATCGAATCGAAAAGTCAAGAAATCGAAATACGGGAGGGAGTGGCTTAGGGTTATATATTGTAAAACAAATTTTTGAATCCCTTTTTATCACGTATTCTATAAATAATACCAAACAAGGCGTAGAATTTTTAGTTACCATTCCATTATCCAGCAAATAAACAACAAAAGAGTCTCAATCTCATTTCATCCTATAAAAATGAGATTGAGATTTTTCATATTATGGGTACCCCTTACATGAATCTGCTTACACATGTCTTTACAAACGAAAAAGAACAGATTATTGAAATAATCTGTTCTGAGAGAAATGATACAATTTTATTTTTTTGCACGAGAACCAATTGTTTAACCATAGTGCGAGTCCATTTCTTATCTCCAGCTTTTTTGTCTTCCTTCAAAATGATCAATACATGGTGGCTGATGATGTTGACACTTCATACAAATCATATTTACGTTACTCTTCTTTCGGAAGTACAATTCTTTTATATAATTGAACCGTAATGAAGTAATAGTTCAAGTAAATCACTACAAAAATAACAAGTGGCAACCAAATTCGAAAATACGGATCAATTAAAAGCGGACCGAACATGTTCATACCAACTAATACGTGAACAATACCCACAATTGCTGGGATTAAGAATACAAAGAATAACTCTTTATAAATAGATTGTGTTAATAACTCTCGGCGAACACCGATTTTACGAAGCATTTGATAACGTGTACAATCTTTGGATGCACCAGACAGAACTTTAAACATCAGACAACTTGCCATCATTGCTAAGAACGCAATTCCAACGAAGAAGCCCATAAACATGAGTCCGCTAGAAAGACTTTGGTTCGACTTATATGTTTGATACTTACTACCCAGTTCTTCTGCTTTCACATTTTTATATTTAACTACATGTAATTCATCAAGTTTTTTCCATTCTTTTACGTATGTTCCGAAATTATCCGCTTTACCAATAAATACTTTATTTTCTGTACCTTTCATACTATCGTATATGTTTTGATTGACAATTTTCACTTCATGACTCGGATACATATACTTTGGTTGAATTGTTTGGAAAGCATCGCTCCATTGTTTTGGATTTCCATCATCTTTACCCCATTGTCTTGATAATGCAAATGCATTCATGGGGATTTTTTCTGAAACTTTCATTGTCTTCTCATTTTTTCTATCTTTTACTAAAGGACGATTATTCTCTAACTCTTCTTTTATATAATACACATACGTATCATCCACCTTGTAGCGATATTCAAGTTGCTCTTTAAATGGAATACCGTCTAACAATTTCTTTTCTTCCACTGTTGGATTATGAACTACCGAATCATAAATGGTTCCTTTATCAGTCTGTTTTAGAACATTGTTTTTAAATGCCATACCACAAGCAATTCCACCAGCTCCAAGAGCTACTAAGATTGCTACCGTTGCCAGCACGTTTGTTAGACTGTTCATACGGAAGTTTAATTGCGCAAAAGTAAAAGCATTCAGCCCTTTTTCCCTACGTTTTTTATTACTCTGTACCTTTTTCATCATAACGGGGAGAAGGGATCCAAATAGCATGTACGTACCAACTGTAGCTGCGATTAATCCAATAGCCATGAATTTAGGAATGCTTATTATATTTTCTCCTTGTAGCTGTGATATATAGATCAGTGATGTATAACCAATACCTAGTAAAAGTAAACCCAGGAATGCAACTACAGCTGTCATTTTCCCTTTTACCGCGACACGTTCTGTTTGTTCATCTGCATGTACAAGTTGCAAAACAGAAATACGTGACAATTTCATACTATTCATGATGGCTGATAGTACAAATAAGACAAAAAAGAAGATGCAAGTAACTGTCATAGATGGAATATAAAATGCTTGATACCCCTCACCAGAAAACTCCAACTGTTTCATCAATAACTGACCGATACCGTCTGCAAGTCCCACACCAATTGTAATTCCAATTGCAAGAGACGCTGCGCCTAATACGATTGTTTCAATAAACATAAGTAGTGTAACTTTATGCTTTTTTGCTCCTAACATCATATACATCCCAAACTCTGTTTGGCGAAGGGATAATAAGAAAGAATTTGCATATAAAATATAGAAGAACGTTATGATTGCTAGTAAAACCGAACCAATTTGAAATGCAAATACAATAGCAGCTACATTTGAATTAGATTCAAGAAATGCTTTATTTTGTGCTAGCGTTTGGAACATATAGAAAATTGAAATAGATATAATAAGACCCAAAAGTAAGACAATATAGTCTTGCAACTTACTTTTTAGTCCAGACATAGAAATTTTAAATAACATGCTTGAACGTCCTTCCTTATCCTTTTTGAGTGCCTAAGTCTGCCAGCACGTCTAAAATTTCTTTATAAAACTCTTCACGGGTACCACCACGATGAATTTCTTTATATAGCTCACCATCTTGAATGAATAAAATACGTTGACAGTAACTAGCACTATACGGATCGTGCGTAACCATCATAATAGACACACCTTGTTCTGTATTTAAGTTTGTCATGGCATCCAGTAAACTCGCTGCATTTTTCGAATCCAGAGCTCCTGTTGGCTCGTCTCCTAAAATAATTGCCGGCTCATGCACTAGTGCGCGTGCTGCTGCTGAACGCTGTTTCTGTCCACCGGATACTTCAGTTGGATACTTTTGAAGAATTTCTGTAATCCCTAACATATCCGCTACTTTTTCTACTTTTGGTCCAATATTACGTGATGAAACACCTTGAAGTGAAAGTGGAAGTGCAATGTTCTCATAAATAGATAAGTTCTCTAATAAGTTGAAGTCTTGGAAAATGAATCCTAACTTTTGCGAACGGAAATCAGAAAGCTCACCTTGCTTCATTTTCGTAATGTCCGTACCCGCAATTTCAACAACGCCGCCCGTTGCTTTATCAAGCGTTGAAATTACATTTAATAATGTCGTTTTACCAGAACCAGATGGTCCCATAATACCAACAAACTCACCTTCTTGAATGGAGAATGAGACACCTTTTAACGCATGTGATTGGTTATCACCTTTTTTACCGTACACTTTTTGAATGTTTTTTACATCTACAACTGGTTTCGTCATATATATCCTCCTACGATTGTTATTCTCTTACTTATTTTGCTCTTTTGAGAGATGAATCGCTATTGATTAATATGACAGTAACCTTACATTTTTGTAAGGGGATATTTCTTCACTTGAAAACATCTACTTTAATGTAGGGAGAATACACAAAAAAAGAAAATACCAAATGATGATCGGATTGTTACAATGAAGGGTAAATGGTTTAAATGATCTCAAATATACACTTTTACGAACGATATTACTTATCTAGTTTTAATATGTTAATTTCTGAACGTGAGGAATATAAGATATCCACTTGCTTATTCCCCCATTTCGAGGGGATGGGCAAAAACACCCATAATATAAAAAGAGCACCCATTTGGATGCTCTTCGTTATAACTATATATTATTTAATTTCCTTCTTTTGTTTCTACCATTTTTCCTTCTTCAGAATTTGTACCTGTACCTTCTGTTTTTTCAACAGTTTTTGCACCTTCTCGTTTTTCAGGGGCTCCCACTTTTGTTTCTACCATTTTTCCTTCTTCAGAATCTGTACCTGTACCTTCTGTTTTTTCAACAGTTTTTGCACCTTCTCGTTTTTCAGGGGCTCCCACTTTTGTTTCTACCATTTTTCCTTCTTCAGAATCTGTACCTGTACCTTCTGTTTTTTCAACAGTTTTTGCACCTTCTCGTTTTTCAGGGGCTCCCACTTTTGTTTCTACCATTTTTCCTTCTTCAGAATCTGTACCTGTACCTTTTGTTTTTCCAACAGTTTTTGCACCTTCTTTAGGAGTTGCTGGCACTGCATCTTTAGGTACATCAAAGTTTTGTAAGAAAGACGTTGTTCCATATGCACCCTGTGTAATTACTTGATTTGAACTATCTTCATTTGATTTTAAATTATCCATTTTCGCATCATCTGCACCTACTGTACCTCCCGCTACTAATCCTGTACTTAAAAGTGCTCCTGCTAATAATGTTTTAATCATGTTTCATTACCTCCTGTTTATTTGTAATATTCATCAAAAAAGTATCTAGAGTTAATGTTTTAGTCATTATCTTTATCTACTTGCTTTTTGATTACATTTAGCATAAGACAAGAATCTATAGTTGATA
>Ga0209025_1004006_pt1 | contig 13204 bp, 10 predicted proteins | sample AraplaMF_Col_mLB_FD_184256 | JGI IMG/M metagenome (GOLD analysis project Ga0209025, IMG submission 184256) | Arabidopsis root microbial communities from the University of North Carolina, USA - plate scrape MF_Col_mLB (SPAdes) (version 2) | ecosystem: Host-associated > Plants > Roots > Endosphere... | reverse complement strand
GCCAAAATAGAAGACAAATATTAACGAGAGATCAACTACTTGATTTAATATGGGGAATGGACTACGAGGGTGATCCACGGACGGTAGATACACATATTCGGCGTCTACGTGAAAAAATTGGAGAGGATATTATCCAAACGCATCGAGGAGTTGGATATAGTACAAGAGAATGAAACAAAAAATTGGAACAAAATTAACTATTTATATAACTCTTGTTGTGATCATCACATTTAGTATCTCACTTGCGGTAAGTCAGTTTTTTCTACCAAAATATTATCTTCATCAATTGAACCAAAAAGTAACTAATGCTTTTTCAGTATATCAGGAATTTGAGGATAAGAGTTTGGTGGAGGATCAATTTGATGTAACTATTCTTTCAGTATCGCTAGAAGATAATATTAATGTCCTAAATGAAAATTTAATACAGCAACTTGCAAGAAAACATATTGCACTAAATAGATTTTGGGTTTCTGAAGAAGTATTACAAAAAGTTAATGAGAATAAAATTGTAGGCAAGGTTTATAATCAAGGAAAACAAAAGTCCAGTTTTATCGCACATTATTCAAAAGATGATAATCAGCTAATAATGATTGGAGCCTCAATGGGTAATTTTATTGAGATAGCTAATTTTATTAATCGTTTTAACATTTTCTTTTTAATAGTCAGTATCTTACTGATTATTATTATTACTGCCCTTTTATCTCGAAAACTTACAAGGCCGTTAAATGAACTCAAAAAAGTTGCAAAAGAAATTGGCGAGTTGGATTTTAAACAGGCTGAAATTCGGACAGGAGATGAAATCGAGGACCTTGCGAGAAGTATTAATAAAATGAGTAAGGCACTTGAAAAAGCGCAACAGGATTTATCTAAACGGAACATTGACTTAAAACAATTTATGATAGGTTTAACCCATGAGCTTAAAACCCCTTTAGCACTAGTTAGAGTATATTCCAGTGGAATTGAAGATGGTATGGATGATGGAACATATCTTGCAACCATAAACAAGCAAGTTGATAGAATGGAAAAAATAATTATAGATATGCTTTATTTCGCCAAAACAGAAGAAAACGATCTTAATAAAACAACCTTTGATCTAATTATGTTGATCAATGAAATACTGAATAACTATCGACATATACAAGGAGAAAAACAAATTTATTTTAAAACTGAAGTTACTGAATATATACTGACGGCTGAACAAGATAAAGTACATTTCATATTTGAAAATATGATTAGTAATGCAGTAAAATACGCTTCTGGAAATGAAATTCATATCTACTTTGGTCAAGACAGTATATTTGAAATTAGTAATGATACCACGCTTACAGACATTTCTAGAATATGGCAGCCTTTTTATGTTGGGGAAAGTTCTCGTGACAAGAACTTTTCAGGTACTGGGCTTGGACTTGCAACAGTTAAAAGCCTTGCTGAACAATTAGGATTTTCAGTTCAAGCAAGGCTATCTAACGGTAAAATCAATTTTAAAATCGGTTTTGTAAATCCTACATTGCGTTGATGAAAATTGTTTAATTTGATGCGTTCTAAATTAATTGATACCTATTACTGGGCATATAGTTGATAACAAGTTTATTTAACTATTAGTGGCATATCATTATGTACAGAAATTCAAAAATGTCTGCTTCCCCAATTAGCAGACATTTTTTTATATTAATCAATGGAAATGACTACACCATACTTTCGTACAGTTCTACAAAAGAAATAGCATTATTTCTTGTTTAGGGGAAATATTTTTCCTCAGCTGCTCATCTAAGTTAAAATGTGACCACCTTCTACATGCAGAACGGTTCCAGTGACGAAACTATTTTGTAGCAAGTACAGTACGCTTTGTGCAACATCTTCAGCTCTCCCTATTCGTTTCACAGGAAGTTTATTTTCAACAGTAGCATAGAAATTATTTCGTGCTTCTTCGGGCATTTTGCTACGAGAAGGTGTGTCAATTATACCAGGTGAAACGATGTTTACTCGGATTGGAGCAAGTTCTAATGCCAAAGTCTGGCCAAGATTCGAAACTGCCGCATTGACTGCACCTAGCATTGCTGAACCAACCATAGACTTGTAGGCTACAACCCCAGAGAATAAAGTGATTGAACCGTTTGGTGAAATTTTCGAAGCACCGTATTTAGCTGCATAATATTGTCCCCAAAATTTATTTTCAAACAGTTGTCGAGCTTGAGCTGTATCTGTTTGGAGGAATGACCCGCCGGATGTTTCTGCCGCACTTATCACAAGATGATCGAACTGACCGATTTTTTCAAAGAAAGACTGTACTTGCTGTTCTTGTGTTGTATCTAAAGTAAAAGTCGTTGCTCTAACTCCTAGTTGCTCTTTAGCAATCCGTAATTTTTCTTCGGAACGGCTGGCAATAATTACTTCTGCCCCTTGAGCTACTAGCTGTTTTGCTGATTCCAAACCAATTCCAGAACTTCCACCGATAATTACAACTTTTTTATTTTTTAACATGTTTTTACCTCCTATGGATTTACTTAATAGATTAAAAATTCAATACCTCTTGCAGGTGTATATCAAGTTCAGACACAAATTTTTCAACCTTCGGATTTTTGACTACATCATAACAAGAGAAACTCTTTAATGGTTTCATACCGAGAAATTTCTGTATACGATGTAAATGGCTTAATGCATCTTCTAGGCCGCTTCCTTCAAAAAATTGACTTGGATCATTAAATGCATTTTCAGGAGCATTCCAGGTAGTCGAAAACATATATTTCTTTTCAGTCAATAACCCGCCTTTTCCATACTGATCAGCACCCTTGAAAAATAATCCATAAGCATATACTTCATCCATATACGTCTTCAATAAGCCAGGAACACTAAACCAATAGATAGGTGTTTGGTAAATGACAACATCAGCCCAAATAAATTTTTGTTGTTCTTCTTCGATTTTATATCCATCTTGAATAATTGTTGTTTTCACATTGTTCTTTTCGCTTAAAAAACTGACCAATTTGTCCATCAATGTTTGGTTTAAAATTCCCTCTGCTGAACTATACTTCTGGTGCCCGTTAATAATAAGTATATTTTTCATCTTTATCTAGCTCCTTTAATTTCGTGATCCTTTAATAAACCGCCTAGCTCTTAGCTGGTAACCAATAGCCCTGTTCAAATCGTTTGTTACATCTGGAAAAATATCCATGAAAGCGACTCTATGGTACCGATAGCAAAAGCACTGATTAACAATGCTAACGGTAGTTTGTTTCGTTGATTTCACGTACTAATTTTAATCACCTCCTCCGTAAAGGGATTGAATAATACGTTCATCGATATTATATATAAAGTAACTTCATTTAGGGAAGTAGTGATATTTAATATATTAAGTTACCAAAAGTATACTATTGTGATATGATAAGGGAAAACTCGTAAAAAAAAATTTAAGGAGGATGTTTCAGATGAGTGTTATTGAGCCAGTCGTGTTGACGAAAGGGGCACCAGGTGAGACTTGCCCTATTGCTAAAACGCTCGATGTAATAGGGACTAAATGGACCTTTTTAATTATTCGAGATCTACTTGTAGATGGAACGATGCGATTCAGTGACCTTTTAAAATCAATGGATGGAATTAGCCCGAAAACACTTTCACTTCGTCTTAAGTCACTAGAAGATCATGGAATACTGGAAAGAAAGGTATATCCAGAGGTTCCCCCACGTGTGGAATATACATTAACGGAAAAAGGAAAACAGTTGGAAGGTATTTTCATTGAATTAAAGAGATTTGGATTAAATTTATAAAAGATTAAATTAGGTGAATGTAGAATAGAGTCATGTATATAACCTGGTTTAAAGAGACAAGGATAAAACTGGTCAAAACCTTAAAAAGCGCGAGAAATCAAGTTTAGAAACATTGATTCTTCGCGCTTTTCTGATGTTAAATTTGCCAATTTTGCTTTAAAAATATACTTATGTCCCTTCCTCTTCAATCTTTCTCTTATTGTGTAACGCTTGATTTAATACGTCTAAAGCTGAAAAGCAGGTTATCATGCTATATCTGATAATACATTTGCTGCCGAATCAGATGCACTTAAACGTAAAGAGGACTATTTTAATATTACATAAAAAAAGACAATTCAAGATAACGGTAAGATACCATAAAGCAATTAAACTTTATGATATCAAACACATCATCTTGAACTGCCCAGGAAATTGCAATTATTAATTAGATTCTACATTCTCATCTTTGGAGTAATTATACTTAGAACGATCAACTGGAGTATAATCTTTTGGCGTATAGAATCTCAATAAGTCACCATTCACGACTTTATCGGATAATTGTAATTTAAGATCTACTTTATCTTTCATAGTTTTCGCAGACTCTAATCGACTATCATCATCATCTAGTAGTAAACCTGTTTTATTATCATAAAATTTCCCATTAACCGAATAAATAGTAGGACTAACAAAACTACCATTTCTAAATGGTACAACTTCATCATGCTCTTTTGATAATAAGTCGGAACCAAATTGAACAAATTTTTGTGTATCAATTCCTAGTAAATGTAATAACGTTGGAAGAAGGTCTGTTTGGCCACCATAGGTATGGTTAGTTCCGCCTTGCATACCTGGAACATGTATAAATAATGGTACGCGTTGCAAATTAGCATTTTCATATGGTGTAATTTCTTTTCCAATGACTTGTTCCATTGCATCATTATGATTATCTGATATACCGTAATGGTCACCATAAAGAACGATCATCGAATTATCATATAATCCTGATTCTTTTAATTGATTGAACATCTGTTTGATTGCTTCATCTGCATAACGAGCTGTTTGGAAATAATTATCTACACTTGAATCCCCAGTATTAGCTTTATCAATTGTAACTAAGCTTTGATCCATTTTATATGGGAAGTGGTTCCCTACCGTAATTAATTTCGTATAGAAAGGTTGTGGTAACGAACTTAACATACTTTCTGATTGTTTAAAGAAAGGTTTATCTAACAATCCGTATTCAGCCATATTTTCTGAAGAACCCGTTTCATAATAACTAGCATCAAAGAAATGCTCGAATCCAAATGATTTATAAATCTCATTTCGATTCCAGAAGCTTCCGTTGTTACCATGGAATACAGCAGATGTATAACCATAATCTTTTAAAATGCTAGGAGCTGCTTGGTACGTATTTTGTGCTTTTGTAATATAAGCAGATCCTTGTGGTAATCCAAATAAAGAATTTTCTAGCATAAATTCTGCATCGGAAGTTTTACCTTGACCTGTTTGATGGAAGAAATTATCAAAATACATTGTATTCTTATCTTTTGCTAATGAATTTAAAAATGGTGTAACTTCTTCACCGTTTAATTTATAGTTAATCAGGAAGTTTTGGAATGATTCTAAATGTAAATAGATGACGTTCATCCCTTTTGCTGCACCAAAATATTCTTCATTAGGTTTGGCGTAGTTGGATTTTGTATAGTTCATCACTTCTGTAATATCACTACTATCCGCCAAAGCTCTCTGTGAAGTTGCTTTCATCGTTTCTACTGAATCATAAATCGTATAGTTATACATACCTAGATATTTAACAATATAGTTTCTATCAAAACCTCGAGATAATAGTTGCGGACGATCAGCTTCAGCTAGTCCTAAATTTAGGATTGATATTGCTAATGCAATAGTAATGATTGCCGTTGCCTTTTTATATCCAAAACGATTGCTATCTTTTTGTATTTTTCTTGAGAATCGTAAGTAAAACATTACAAATACATCCACAAAGAACAAGATATCAAAAGGCTTTATTAAAGTAAGAACACTACCACCTAAATCTCCGAAGTTCTGTGTTTGGGTAACTGTAGGTAATGTAATGAAATCACTAAAAAATCGATAATATACAACATTGGCATATAAAAGAATAGACATCAGAGTATACACTACAACTAGTGATGTATATTTTCTCTTTCCTTTAAATAAAAATGATATTCCTAGAAACAGCAATGCTGAACCTAGTGGATTTAATAGTAAAAGGAAATGTTGAAGGAATCCTTCTACGCCTAGTTTAAATTGTGTTGTTTGAGTGATGTATGTTTTAATCCATAACATTACGACAGCTAATAAATATATCCCTATAAATTTGTTTAATAGGTTATCTTTTTTCCTTATTAAATTTTTCATTTTTGCACCTACCTTTTACTTATTCAATTATGTCTATGTCTGGAGCATAATCGCTTCCTGAATCGGCATCTTCTTGCCGATTCGTGACATCCGCCGGTGGCTTTAGGCCATCATAAAGCCGGTCACTTAGTCTAAGGACGTTATGTTCTTAGAATTAGTTCCTTTATTTCTGTAATTATTTGAGCACCCGCTGAAAAAAGTTAAATTAAATCTAGATGTATATTAACTTAGACTATAAGTATTTCATTAATAAAATGTTACTTCACAATAGCTTTTTTCGTAGCTATTGTATACTACTCCCCTTATAGACTTCTGTCAAGTTGTTAAATATCGCAAAAGACAATTAGTATAATTATTTCTTATTATCGTAAATCTTGTCATAAAAACACCCCGAAAACGTTAGCTTATTAACTAACGCTTACCGGGGATATTAGCCATTACTATTTCTTTTTTATCTCGTTAATTTCAACCACACAACCGTTCCACAATGCAGCTCACCGAAATAAAAAAACTCGCTTTCCTCTATTAACACTTTTTGCCGCTTTTTTTGTTACTCATTCAAATTTAACTACTTCATTATCATCACATTGAATCTCTATTTAATCCATATATTACACCACTGTTGTTTTTTCACTTGAAATTAATTCCTTACATATCATCTCTATTTCTTGTGAAAAGGTTTTTACTTGGAAGGCATCTGAATATATTTTGTTCACCTGTGAAGCCACTACTTGTTGCAATTTATCTTCATATGTTTGTACAAAATAATCAAGTGTTGGACTTTTCAATTTCAGAGCTTTAGCAATCCCTAGAATGATTTTCACACGATAGTAATCCTCTTTTGGCATTCTAGGAATATCCCATTCTCCGTCATGATTTTTAAAAATGCTTCTAAGAGGAACTGCTGAAAAATCAAAGTATCTTCCTTCTTGATTTGGTATAGAAAATGGATCAATTAATAAGGATGCATAACGAATATAGAGCAGATACTCTTGATGTATGGACTCAAGTTTATTAAAATTCTCTATTTCTTGTCTGGCTATACTTTCAGGCTGTAGTGGATAATTATCATCTACCATAAACTTTAATAGATTTAGAGGTTGAATATTGAAGTGTTGTACAATCGCCATCATTTCTTTCCAATAATTTAATAAATGACGAATCAATGTATAAGTAATGGGCCCCTCAGGATAAAGCTTATACACATACTTTGTTATTTTTTTCTCATCAAATATTGCTTTTAGTGAAAAATCATTCATAAATAAAGGAGGATGCACGTATAAAGAAATATTTTTTGTTTCTGCCTCAAGGGGTGATGCTACTTTTTCCAAATGAATCCCTAAATAACGAAATAATTTAGATAATTCATCCAGTCTATCCGATTTTGAGTAAGTTGAACCAATATAAACTGTTTTCTTTACGCCTGTCGTCAATACTTCATTTGATGGATTTTCCCCTAACCATCTAGTATCTCCATAATATGTTGAAAAACTAATTACCTCAGCATGAGGAGATAGATTCTTTAGGAAATTAGTTATTAAATGACTTGAGCCAAATGTAGGTGAAATTAATATAAAACAGCTAGCCTTCTTCAACACTTCTTTATCAATTTGTGTTAATACTGATATATAAGAATCTGTAGTAACACTAAGTACAACAGTATCCCAGTCTCCAGATACTGTATGATAACCCTTAAAAAACGCATCAATAATACATTTACCTGCTACAGACCTATGTTGTGTATTTTGTATATTTACATTAAGTTCACGTTGATGCTGAACGATAGTTTCAAAGAATATTTTGGAACGTAAAGATTCTCGACCTGCAATAGCAACTTTACAATTATAATAATTCTTGAAATTCACAGCTAATTGAATTACTGTTGGACCTGTTCCTAACAGTAAAACCTTATTAAAACAAGTCATAATCCTCTCCTCATCTATTTAAGTCATTGTACTTTTTGATACAAAATAACATCAAATACGCTTTGAGGGTGCACTGTTTTCTCTTTTATATACCATTTATTTCCGTCTACTTCCTTCATTGGATAATTAAAAAGAGACTTTAACCCATTGCCATAACGCATAGCAATTAGCACATCTTTATTAGTTAAATCATATAATTGGTCTAATATGTCATATTTACAGTTAACAGTTGAGCTAAATATTATATGCGTAATCTGTTTAATAACTGGGAGTTCTCGTACTGTCTTATTGTCAATTTGAATTGATAATTGACTTCCTAATTTATTTACTACATGTTTTCCCAACTGAACCGCATCATTATCAATATCAATTCCAAAAACTTCTGCGCCTGTTCGTTCCGCAATCATTAATAATGTTATAGGAAAAGATCCAGATCCTACTAGGAGCACCTTCGACTGGCTAGTAATTTGAAAACCTCCAAATTCCTTCTCAATACAGTCTTCTATATTACGAAAATAATCAGTGATCTCCTCATTTTCATGGCTTAATACTAAAGCTCGATATTTTTCCATTATTTGTACACAAACAGAAGAGTTACTTCTTAGATTCTCGACTAATGGTAATATTTCGATTGATTGTTCCAAATTACCCCATTTCGTTTCGTTGTCATGATTTATAATAAAGGAAGAATACTCATCGATTATTCCACACAACTCTGGATATTCAACTATTAGATGGTTGTTGTTTTGATTGATAAATAACTTAAATTTTTTATCAAAGTAATGTAATTTCTTTAATAACGTATCTATATCCTTCACTTGCCTCACTCCTATGTTTGAGGATTAAAGTTCAATATATGCGGAACCCTTTAATACTATTTCAACGCCCCGTTTACAAACCTGAAATTATCTGAACTTATACCATAATAGTTGCCCCACCACAGCCCCAAATGTAGATACTTGAGAAAATAAAAACGGCTGAAGTTCTTGTTTACAAGAATCTCAGCCGTTTGTTTTCGCTAGTGGAAGTTTATATCTAATTAATATTACCTGTTGGGTATAATGTAGTTCCTCCAATAGAAACTTTTATTTCATTAGATAATGGAACATTGTATTCATCAATAATTGTTCTCCACCATTCCCATGCAAGTCCTGTACATTCTCTTGCATAAATTCTTATATTTTTTGCATTAGGCGGAAGTGGTATTACTGTAGAGAAATGAGCTGTTTTATCTTTCCAGTTTCCATCCCAAGTTTTATGGGATAGAACTTCATTCCCGTTTTCATCATATGAAATTTCATCCCAAGCTACTTCAAATTGAGCAACATATGCACCGTAATGATCAAGGATGATTTTGCCTTTAGAATATTCTGTAGCTGTCGTCTCAATATAATCTGTATTGTTATGAACAGCAGCAATTGAATTATCCTTTAAGAAAACACTTGTATATGAGATTGGGTATGCTGGATTTTTAAGACTAAATTCCGCATTATCTTTAATTATTTCTCTAATATCATTAAAGTCCTTTGAGACAACCTGATTATGCTTTTGTGAATCTCCGCCTAATACTACAGCAGTAAAGGAACTTTCTTCAAATATATCTTTGTACTGTGCACTAGTTTCTACATTAGTATTAACATCCTTCAGTAAGGCTTTAAAAGCAGCTTGTACATCTTTGCTTTTAGAGCTTGTTTCTAATTTCACATAAATTGTTCTGCCATAAGCAACATTTGAGACCATAACAGGAGGGGCATCATTACTTACCCCTTTACGAGTTAACTCTTCAAAATTGACACTATCATCAAAAAGGTCTGATGGATTGTTAGGCTGTTCTGCACTTACGGTATAAAATATTTGTTTATATGCCGCAACCATCACTTTTTTCTCTCCATTAGCAATCGCATTAAAGTCAATTCCCAGTGAATTGTCAAGAACTTGGGCATTAACATTCAGAGCGCTTGCGATTTGAGATTTGCTATAAACCATAGATTCTGAATATTGAAGTCTTGCAGGTAAAGTATGGGTTGTAGAATATTTTTCACTCCATGTAGATACTAATTCATCTACTGCCCCAGATACATTACCATATGTTGGATTATCCACAGTCGTAGTATTTTCTCTTTTCATTCCAGGTAAATCTATGCTAATATTTAGCGGTTTTCTTTTAGCCACCAATAAACTAGGTTGATTGTCTACAAAAGCTTTGTTTGCAAGTTGTAATGCTCCTGGATATGTACGATTCACCATAGAATCAATAATTGAAATATCTACAGGCGAAGTTGTAAGTGATTTTTTGTTACGTTCAACTACTATAAATTTATCATTTGAGTTAATACCTTCTTTTGGAACAAAACTATTAATCTTGTCACCATTCACTGCTAAAACTTCGCTGTTATTGTAGTTCAGGTTTGCAATACCAGTATCAATGTCATTAGATATGGTTTTTTCACTAGCTACATTAGTATCAAGTGTTGCAGCAAAGGAAATAATCGGATAGTTTATAATGCATAAAATAACAGAAAAACATACTAGAACTTTTATTACTTTAAAATAATTTCGAATCCCCAAATTAACCACTCCTTTTTTAGGAAATTATACCACAAAAGTACTTTTTGCTAATATAGTAGGTTAGTACCATATTTTACTATCTAAAGAGTATTCATAGCAAATATGACACATTCTAATTTTCAGTTCAAACTACTATAGTCGCAACATATACGTACGGCAACTATTCCTTCTTTTTAGAGTCACTGACAAATTAAAAGATATTATTTATCTCATTTAATGCAATTACATCTATTGGTGCGTGACAGGTAGCCACTTGCCTGTCACGTACATGTCTGCCATTACTATCGGTTTACCTAACGCCAACTAAGAAATCTTTTTAGAATTTATCTACGGATAAAAAAGAAGCTTCTGTACAGACTAATTTCAGGAGGTGAAATCCATGAATAACAACCAAAACTTTAACAAAAAAACCCCAAATGCAATGAACTCAATGAACCAAGAATTTGGGAATGAAACTGATGTTAATGAAATAAAACAACAAATTCAACAAGCAGAAGCTAACAAAAAACAAGCTTCTGGAGCAATGAACTCGATGAACCAAGAGTTCGGGAATGAGACTGATTTTAACCAAATTAGACAACAAATCCAACAAGCAGAAGCTAACAAAAAACAAGCTTCTGGCCGATTTGGAACGGGACAAAATAAGTAAAATTATCATCCTCAACCGGCAACCTTTTTTCTGCCGTTTTTTTCTATTTTACTCATCAGCTATAATATCTATCCGTTAAATTAATTGCACATTAAAAATCCTTCACAAAAAGTGTCTGCTTTCACCATAAGCAGACACTTTTTATAATAAAATCTTTTGATATATATTTTATAGCCTCAAATTGACTGTAGGAAATGGGTTTCATTTCACTTCCAAGCAATCACTTACATACATTAGTTATTTTGAAACTATTATTCAAAATGGTTAGTAACCATTAAAAATTTTATTTCATATAACTTAATGACAACGGGTATAAGAATTAAGGATAATATCTATTCAAATACACGGAGGTTATAAGGGATTTATCATTGTCGCCATGTGTTTATACTACGGCTCTCGAGTCTATTTTCTGTTTTTTACGTTTGTTCTTATTCTTTTTCTTATACCACCACATATAGATACCAGTGAACATCAGTATAGATGGAGTAAGACCACCGATAGCATATAAAATTTTAGTAAATAAACCACCAAAACTACCGGTATGTAATGGTAGGTGCCATGTTTGGTACATAAGCCCACTATTTACATGTGGATCTAGCTTGCCCACTACTTTTCCGTTATACTGATCTAACCATACTTTTACATTTCCATTGCCCGGATCATATGAATTGCTGATACGAAATTCAACTGCGCCTTCTTGGTTTCCACTTTCCACCTTTTTGGGCATTCTAACTTGCATAAGTGTTCCCTGAGGTACTTCTTTTTCAGCCATACTAAACAATTCATCAAGTGGAAGCTTACCACTTGGAAGGGCTTTTGAAATAAGCTGCTCTTCTGGAGGCATCACCTTTGCTTTTGCACCAAACCAACCAAAAATCATTTCATCATACGCGAAAAGCGCTCCTGTTAATGAAACAACCAATAAAAACGGAATGGAAACTCCACCAATGACTTTGTGCAGATCATATTGCCTTACATAAAAGTTGGCATTACGTCTTAAACTAAACCCACGTGCCCATTTTTTAATCCCAGGCCACCATAAATAAACTCCTGATAATGTAATGAAAAAGAAAATAAATCCAATCATACCGATGATTTGCTCACCATTGAAATCTTTTAACAGCAACTTTTCGTGAAACTCCGTTATTAGGTTGAATATTGCTTTTTCCCCTAATGTTCCATTTATGTATCCTGTTCCTGGATCTACAAATATGTTTAGTTGTTCTTCTCCTTCCTGAAGGCGGAATAAGTAAACTCCTCGAGCGTTAGGTTCACTTGGAGTATATACACGGTCAATCTGACCTTTTGGATGTGCTTCTGAAACTGCCTGCAAGGCTTGCTGATACGTTACTTTTTTACCTTCCGTTACTTTATACAAATCAGGATGCAGCATGCTATTTAGTTCAGGTTCAAAGACTAGCAAACTTCCTGTTAAGCCAATCAATACTATAAAAACCCCTGCTATCATACTAAGCCATAAATGAATTTTTGAGATGATTCTACGTGTTTTAATAAAAATGCCTTCTTTCCAAAAGTAATATGAAATTTTGAATCTAGTCAATAATATAAAAGAGAATGATTATCATCGTCAATTAAAAATATAATAACTATTAAAAATATGCTATTATATTTATCACCATTTACATTTAATAGTTCTAAATATCCAAATTACCGATTAACACATCAGGGAATTAGTATCGATGCATACATTTCATTAGGTGGGATATGATTTGTCACAAATATCGTTAGAGCCATTACTATCCGATCGATTAAGTAAAAGGTCATATGCTTATGAAGGATTATCATTCACGTAATGATAGTTTAATGAAAACGATGGAAATAATGTCCAGTATTACATATTAAAAAGCCATACCTGATTGGATACGACCTTTAATTAACATTATTTTCAACATATCGTC
>Ga0209025_1004002_pt1 | contig 13219 bp, 12 predicted proteins | sample AraplaMF_Col_mLB_FD_184256 | JGI IMG/M metagenome (GOLD analysis project Ga0209025, IMG submission 184256) | Arabidopsis root microbial communities from the University of North Carolina, USA - plate scrape MF_Col_mLB (SPAdes) (version 2) | ecosystem: Host-associated > Plants > Roots > Endosphere... | reverse complement strand
ATGAATTTCGACCTGGAGCATCTTTCATAAATCACATGTTGTGAGGAAGTGGGAGACGGTAGTGAATACCGTTATCAAATAAAGTGGTGAAGAATTTTCACAACTAGGGTGGTACCGCGATATATATCGTCCCTACGTACTTACGTAGGGACTTTTTTTATTTTGGACTTATTCTTGTTGTATTTTCATAACTAGGGTGGTACCGCGATATTACATCGTCCCTACGTATTTGCGTAGGGGCGTTTTTTATTAAGGTATTTCGCTTGTTAGTTCTTCATAACTAGGGTGGTACCGCGATATTACATCGTCCCTACGTATTTACGTAGGGACGTTTTTTATTAAGGTTTTATTCTTGGTGTATCTACATAACTAGGGTGATACTGTGTTATTTTTATCTTCCCTAGGTTTGAAGTGGTCGTAGGTGAAAGGAGACACGATAGACCAATATGAATAAAAACCGAATTGTTGTAAACAAAGAAATAGAAGAGGAGAGGAGATAAAGAGATGAATTCACAGCAATGGACATCGAAATTAGGTTTCATTTTAGCTGCAGCGGGCTCAGCGATAGGTCTTGGTGCGATTTGGAAGTTCCCGTATATGGCCGGTATTGGAGGTGGCGGTGCGTTCTTCCTTATTTTCATCGGTTTTACCTTATTAATTGGTTTACCGTTATTATTGGCGGAGTTTGTCATTGGAAGAAGTACACAAAAAGAGGCTGTTGAAGCATATAGAACTATTGCTCCTAATACGCGATGGCCGTGGGTTGGTAAATTAGGGATTGTCACTTGTTTCATATTGCTTTCATTCTACAGTGTTGTTGGAGGATGGATTTTATTATATTTATGGAATGCAATTACAGGTAGACTGTGGGAAGGCAATGGCTCTTACGAAGCAACTTTTACTGAAATCATTGCTAATCCATTTTTAGCGGTTGGGTCACAGCTATTATTTATTCTTATGACTATTTTTATCGTAAGTAAAGGTGTACAAAACGGTGTTGAAAAAGTAAATAAGTATTTCATGCCAGCATTATTTGTTTTATTCTTTGTATTAATTATTCGTGCTCTTACACTTGATGGAGCAGGAGAAGGGGTTCGTTTCTTCTTACAGCCTGATTTCTCAAATGTTACATCTGAAGTTATTTTATATGCGATGGGGCAATCGTTCTTCTCGTTATCTGTCGGTGTAGGCGTAATGGTTACGTATAGCTCATACTTACCGAAAGAAGAAAGTTTACCACGTTCTGCATTTTCTATCGTTGGTTTAACGCTTGTCATTACATTACTTGCAGGACTTGCTATTTTCCCGGTAGTATTCGCATTTGGAATGGAACCATCTCAAGGACCTGGTCTATTATTTATTGTCTTGCCAGCGATTTTCAGTAAAATGGCATTTGGAAAAGTGTTCTTCATTATTTTCTTGTTACTATTTTTCTTTGCAACGATAACATCAGCCATTTCCATGTTGGAAATTAGCGTGGCCTCTTTAACGACAAAAGGTAAAGGGAAACGTGAAAAAATGGCATTGATTGTAGGATTACTAATCTTTGTTGTAGGGATTCCATCGGCTTTATCATTTGGCGTATTAAGTGATGTAACATTATTTGGAAAAACAATCTTTGATTTAGCAGACTATACAGTAAGTAATATTCTTATGCCGCTCGGTGTATTATTAGTTGCAATCTTCGTACCGTTTAAAATGAAGAAAGATGTATTAATAAGAGAACTAGGTGTAAGTGAAAATAAAGGCTATAAATTATTTGTATTATGGTTATTCTTACTTCGCTATATAGCACCGATTGCCATTATTATCGTATTTTTAAATGTAATTGGCTTGATTTAACATACAGAAGGCCCTAGCATATCGTTATGTTAGGGCCTTTTCGTTTGAAAATCGGCTCACACAAAAAAATGCTCTAGTCCCTACGAATTAGCCCTCCACACAATAAAAGCACAAACTCACGCAAATCAAAGCAATCCCCGTGTTAAACAGATAAAAAAACCAAAAAAGAATAGCTTGACATCATTCGCAAATAGCACAAACATCACAATTTTTTCAGCATATCATAATGGAGAAAGCGTTTTCTTCAATTAATATAGAAGAAAGTCACTACAATTCAATCAAGTTTGCTGCAAAATACTTTGATACAAATGTTAAATATAAGTATGTAGAAAAGAGTTCTTGATTGAGGTACATTTCGTCACTTGATATTATTACGACGATTGGAGAGAAAGGGCAGGAAATTAAATTGGAAAGTCAAGTTCGAAGAGTCTCGACCTGTCGTTGTAATAAATCAACATCCAGCTGTTGAAGTGATACAACTTTATAAAATCAAAATTGCTCAACTTGATATCCAATATAAATTTGTAAAGACGTGGTTTGTTTTGACATGTCAGATATAACATTGAAAATTCTATAAATTAGATGATTTCAGCTAGTTCAGACAAATATTTGTACGAATATTGGGATTTTACGAAAAAATTTTGCAAAAACCTTAACTATTTCATACGAAATCCGTATAATAAATCAAACAGTGTGAAAATTGTACATTTTCCATCGATTAATTGCGTGAATTTTTTAAATTGTATTGACGTGGAGAACGATAATTTGTACACTGTGTACAATCAATTGTTTTTTGGAGGAATACATTTAATTTAAAAAGTTAGGATTTGATGGTTATGATCGTATGTAAATTTGGTGGAACATCTGTAGCAAGTGCAGAACAAATTCAAAAAGTAGCAAACATTGTAAAATCTAATCCGGCACGTAAAATCGTAGCCGTTTCTGCACCTGGGAAGCGCTCTGGTGACGATATAAAAGTAACTGACTTATTAATTAACTTGGCAATGGCAGCATTAAAAAATGAAGAAATTGAAGAAGAATTGCAAATCGTTGTCAATCGCTTTATGGCGATTGCGGATGGTTTGGAGTTAGATCATACAATTTGTGACGTGATCGCTGAAGATTTACATGAACGTGTACAAGGTGATAAATCGAATGAGGAATTATTTATCGATAGCATCAAAGCGGCAGGTGAAGACAATAACGCGAAGCTAATCGCTGCTTATTTCAATTCAATCGGTATGCCGGCACGTTACGTAAGTCCAAAAGATGGTTTGGTCGTCAATGATTTACCTGAACGCACATATGCATTACCAGAGGCTTATGCGAATTTAGCACCTCTAAAAAGCACTAAAGAAATCATTGTTTTCCCAGGTTTCTTCGGTTACACTAAAGCGGGCATACTGCGTACATTTGACCGTGGTGGCTCTGATATTACAGGCTCTATTTTAGCAGCTGCTGTTGAAGCAGAGCTTTATGAAAACTTTACGGATGTAGACTGTGTGTTCTCTGCAAACCCGAAAGTTGTGAATGATCCAGTGGAAATTAAAGAAATTACGTATCGCGAAATGCGCGAATTATCCTATGCAGGCTTTTCAGTTTTCCATGATGAAGCGTTAATGCCTGTCTATAAGATTGGGGTGCCAGTTAACATAAAAAATACAAATAATCCATCAGCCCCGGGTACTCGTATCGTACCAAGACGCTCTGTAACAGGACGTCCGGTTACAGGTATCTCGGCAGACAGCGGCTTTTCAACTTTGTATGTGTCAAAATATTTGATGAATAGAGAAGTAGGCTTTGGCCGTAAGCTTCTACAAATTTTGGAAGATGAAAATATTTCATATGAACACACACCGTCTGGATTAGACGATATTTCTGTCATTATGCGATCAAATCAAATAACACTTGAAAATGAAGAACGAATTCTTTCTCGAGTGAAAAATGAGCTACATGCAGATGATGTACAAATGCGTCATGGGTTCTCTATGATTGTTATAGTAGGCGAAGGTATGCGTAATAACACAGGACTAGCGGCACGAGCTGCAACTGCAATTTCAAAAACTGGTGCAAATATAGAGATGATTAATCAAGGGTCATCTGAAGTTAGTTTAGTATTCGGAGTACTACAAGAATATGAAAATCAAATTTTACAAGCGTTGTACGAAGAATTTTTTGCACATGCAAGAGTGTAAGGAATTATGTGAATTTTGAGTTAGTGGGGATTTTTCATCCCCACTGAACGGGCAATTAATGTTCTACCTAACTTCTATGTTTCTGCTAAATTTCGAGGTGGGATTCTTTTTCCTGACGATTTGTTTTAGGCACAGATCAAATACTGCCCGTTAATGCGGTGTAAACGCTAATCCTTGAACTGGATTAGTGTTTTCTTTTTGACGGGAATACGGTAAAATCAAGGGCGTACATTGATTGGAGGTCTTTCTGTTGAAAAAATTATCGATTGGTATGTTTCTATCAATGATTGGCATACTATTTGTTTGTTTAACGATCATGGATATTTTACCGTCATCGACAAAAACGATGAAAATTGTCTATATCGGTATTGGCTGGGTATTTATCATTGCGGGGTCTGTTATTCGTTTTAAAACTTTAAAACAAAGGCAATAACGGAATATCTCAAAATTGAATTGTGATAAGACGCGAATTTGTGATACAATTTCAAAAAAATAAATAATTTGAGTATTATGAAGTTGTGATGCTGTACGATAATTCAAAAGGTTTATATTTGGGATAGATTATTAATTTAAGAATGACCAGTACAAATTCTTCTTTGTAAGAATTTGTTTTTTTATTTTCTGAATAGGAGGCGAGATAATGCCAGTACTACGCAAGGACGATATTCAACTTTCCGACCATTATGTTGCCGTCCAAACAGATTCACCAATGAAGGTCGTTTCCTCGGCAGTACATAATCCAGGCTTTGGCTTTTATACACATTTGATGAATCGTTCAGTACCTTATACATATGATGAGCGCAAACCACAGTTAGAATTACAACGGTTTTTACAGTCTGAGGGCTTTCCGATTGACAATACAGTTGCGATGATGACGGCTGTTTATGCCCGATATGCAACAATTCGTGAGTTTACATATGAAGGAATTCATCTTGTCATAATGATTACGGCTGGTCTTGGTAATGCCGTCGATATTACGCGTGCCTTTCATCGTCAGGAGAAGTATCATGCTGGGACTATTAATACGTGGGTACTGATAAATGGAAGGTTGTCGGATGAAGCATTATTTCAGGCAATGATTTCTACGACAGAGGCTAAGGTCAAGGCACTTATTGATGAGGGTATAACAGATCCAACAACGGGTACACAAGCTACTGGTACCTCAACGGATAGTTTGTTAATTGCTTCAACAGAGGAAGGTGACTACCATCAATATGCTGGACCAATTACGATGCTAGGAAAAGTCATTGGCCATGGTGTTTATGAAACGATGCGTGAGGCCATTCAAAAATATAAAAAAGACAAAGAGGAGAATCCTTTATGATGGCACTGGTGATTGCCTGTATCATTGGGCTTGTTTTTGATTTAATAGTGGGTGATCCTCCTAAAATGCCTCATCCAGTACGCTGGATTGGGAAGCTCATTCAATCTCAAACTGAATTATGGAATAAAGGAAGAATGAGAAAATTCCGTGGTATGGTGATGTCACTCGCTGTAGTTGGCACAACGATGTTTGTTGTGACTGCCATTATGCTACTAAGTTATCACGTTAGTCTTCTATTTGGCATATTGGTGGAGGGCTTACTAATTGGGATTGGACTAGCTCAGCGTAGCTTGAAGGAAGCGGCGATGGCTGTCTACGAACCGCTTGTCAAAGGGGATTTTGCTGAAGCTCGTGTGAAGCTTTCTTGGATTGTTGGACGTGATACGGAGAAGCTTGACGAGGATGAGATAGTTCGTGGTGTTGTGGAAACGGTCTCAGAAAATACGAGTGATGGGGTAACAGCTCCATTATTTTATGCCTTTTTGTTTGGCGCAATAGGGTTATGGGGCTATAAGGCCGTCAATACGTTAGACTCTATGATTGGCTATAAAAACGACAAATATAAAGACTTTGGTATGTTTGCTGCAAAACTAGACGATGTACTAAATTTTATTCCAAGTCGATTAACTGGTCTACTGATGGTGCTAGGAACGAAAAATGAAACGAATGTATCTCTCGGTAAGCGCTTAAAACGTTGGGCACAAGATGCGAGAAAGCATCCAAGTCCTAATAGTGGTTATTTAGAAGCAGCAACAGCCGTTCAATTAGGGGTACAGCTTGGTGGAAAAAATACATATCAGGGTGTCGTATCTTATCGAGCAACAATGGGCGAGAAATTAGTTCCATTAACAAAAGAGCATATTGCAACGTCTGTAATTCATATGCGCATTGCGACTTTGCTCTTTACTCTTGTCATGTTATCAGTGGAGGTGTTAATTTTTGCAATTACCTAATCACGGAGCAAATCCGCAAAATGTTTATCATCAGCTAGGACTTAATATGCCCGAAGAGGTGTATGATTTTAGCGAAAATGTTAATTCAGCAGGGCCACCCCCGTTTGTTGAGGCACGTTGGCGGACATTTTATCCGCTCATTCAACGTTATCCAGATCCGGACGGTGAGCCGTTTTTATCAAAGGTAGCAGCTTTTCACGATGTTCAGAAAGATTCTATATTGCTAGGGAACGGCGCATCCGAGCTTTTTAGTGTTCTAGTTAGACGCTACGCCAATAAGCGTGTTATTATCGTACATCCAACTTTTTCAGAATATGAAAGAACATTAACAGCAGCAGGTGCTGAAATTGTACCAGTTATTGTAGAGGATATTGTTCACTACACATTACCGATGGAGCATCTGAAGCGTGAAATGACGAACGCAGATGCATTATATATTTGTACGCCGAACAATCCGACGGGGGTGCTTCCGAAGAAAGAGGAGCTTCTCGAATTAATCTCTCACGGTGCAAATGTCAATTGTGAGCTTGTCATTGATGAGGCATTTATTGACTGGGTAGATGAAGACTATTCATTGATCCAACATGTAAAAGAAAATCCTCATATGATCGTCGTTCGTTCGATGACAAAAATGTATGCGATTCCAGGATTACGCCTTGGCTATTTAGTAGCAAGCCCGGTAGTTGTTAGTGAGCTAAAGAATATCCTGCCGCATTGGAACTTGAATGCCTTTGCCCTTGTTATAGGTACAGGTTGTTTAGATGAACATGTATATTGTAAACAAGCTATTGCCTATGCTAAAAATCAACGGGAAGCGCTACAGAGCTATTTACAAGAAAATGGTTGTCAGGTGACAAATAGTGTAACGAATTATGTATGTTTTGCATTGCCGAAAAATCAGCAAGCAGATGCATTTTTTACATATTGTTTATCAAAAGGCGTCGTGCTGCGCCATACAAAAAACTTTATGGGCTTAAATGGTGAATGGTTCCGTATTGGAATTAAAGATATTGCAGCCATGACATATTTACAGAATTGTTTGCAAGCGTGGTTTAACCTCTTTCAGCAGAAGTCTCCCACCTCTATAGGTGGTGAAATGAATACGGTTTTAAGTCTCCTTTCAGCGGGTGTCCAATCATCCGCTGAAAGAAGTTAAAGCCTCCGGCGGATGTCACGGAATCGGATAGGAGTGTTTAAAGGATGTTAGCCTAAAATCATCGCATCCATGCGATAACGGCTAACTGACCTGCATCACGCAGGCCTAAGCACAAAGCCGATTCCGGACGCAATTATGCCGGGGCATAATTGATTGCAAATTAGGGGTGAGAAAGGTGACAACTTTTTATTTAGTAAGACATGGTGAAACGATGTGGAATAAAGAGCATCGGCTACAGGGATGGTTAGATTCATCATTATCCGAGAATGGTGTTTTACATGCAGAAAAACTTCGTGATCATTTGAAAAATTTCTCTTTTTCAGCGGCGTATAGTAGTTCAAGTGGCCGTGCTAAGGAAACGTTGCATATTCTTTTAGGTGATCGGCAGCTTCCAATATTTTATGAGGATAATTTACGAGAGATCTTTTTAGGGGAATGGCAAGGGAAAACAGTCGAGGATATTATGACTACGCATCGCCTTGACTATGAATTATATACCGACTATCCTGGACAATTCGTCGCAACGCATACAGAAAGCTTTGGTATGGTAACAGAACGAGCAATGTTTACGTTAAAGAAAATTGCAGAAAAATATCCCGAGGACAATGTTTTAATTGTATCCCATGCTGTAGCGATTAAATGCGTCATTAATGCTATTTTAGGGCGCAGCATCAATCAGCTATGGGCAGAACCATTTATTAATGGTACAAGTGTCACGATTATTGAACATGTCGGGCAGCAATGGCTCGTTAAAGATATAGGGAACATTCAACATTTACAATAGGAGGCGTAAGCATGCCACTGATTTTCATTACAGGGGGAGTACGCAGTGGTAAATCTCACTTTGCTGAAAAAGCGGCTGTTACTCACTATCAAACAGAGTTTACACAAGCACAACGCCTTATTTATATTGCTTCTGGGGTAGCGTTGGACCGTGAAATGGAGAAACGAATACTGCGTCATCAGGCAGATAGACAGGCACAAGATATTGAATGGCTGACGATAGAAGCACCTTATGACATCGCTGATACATTACATCAACTGACCGATGGAGATGTTGTGCTATGGGACTGTGTTACGACATGGCTGACAAATGCTTTTTACGAGGGTTTTGATATGGGAACTCCTTGTGTGGAACAACCCGGCTGTTTAGAGGAGAAGCTAGATATTTTAAAAAAGGCGGTAGAGACGTTACTTGAGAAAAGGGTGACGTTTTTTATCGTCTCAAATGAATTATTCGATGAGCCTCCATATTCTAGCGAGGAAGTGGAATTATACCGACAAATGCTTGGGGGATTACATCAATGGTTCGTATCTATAGCGGATGAGGCGTATGAAATAAATTATGGTGTTATAAAGAAATGGAATTAATCAATAGCACTTTGAAAATTAAAAGAAGGTGGCAAGACGATGAAAAATTTCTGGCATAGCATACAACTTGCGTTTCAATTTTTTACAGTTTTGCCGGTACATAAAGAAATTCCTTTGTCGAAAGCAACTATTACAGGGATGTTCGCCTTTTTGCCATGGGTGGGGGTGCTCATGGGTACAGTAGTGGCAGCGGTTATATATGGTTTAACAGAATGGACGGCGAGCAGTGAAATCTTGCTTTCCTTTGTGATTATCGGATTGTTTGCTTTATTTACTGGCGGTTTACATTTAGACGGTTTTATTGATATGGGGGATGCTTATTTTTCGTATCGAGATCGTGAGAAGCGGCTTGAAATTTTAGATGATCCACGTGTTGGCGCATTTGGAGTGCTTTCAGTGTTATTTTTAGTGCTGGGCAAATTTGTGATACTGCATGAGCTATTCGTACAGCATAAGTTTGCATTATGGATGCCTGTGTTTATTCCGTTATTAACACGAGTTGGCATGAGCTTTTATTTTATGTCGCTCAAGTGCTCAAAGGAAAAGGGGCTAGCCTACTTTTTTAAAACACATATTAAGCCGGGATTACTTATCTGCTTTATGCTGTTAACACTAGTTATTGCATATAGCAGCTTGTTGTTTGTCATAGGCTTCTCAATTATTCCATTAGTATTGATAGCAGTATTAGCGATTGCCTTTTTAGTCTTTCGGCAATTTACTGTGCGCAACTTTGGTGGCGTTTCTGGAGATTTACTTGGGGCTTCAATTGAAGGAATGGAGGTTGTACTGTGGGTGACGTTGTTATTGTGCGCTTAATGAGACATGCACCAACAAAGGAAAATTTGGAGAAGCGTTATATCGGCTGGATAGATTCTTCATTAGCGGATGCATCTTTGCTGACTATTGTAGATAAAAATATCACGAAAGTATATGGTAGCGATTTGCTGCGCTGTAGGGAAACAGCTGAACATTATTTTCCGAATGCAACATACGTCTCTGATAGGAGATTTCGAGAGTCGAACTTCGGAGAATTTGAAGGGCACACATATGAGGACTTAAAATCAAATAGTCGTTATTGTGCATGGTTAGATGATCCCGTACTGTCACCACCTCCAAAGGGGGAAGGTTTTGATGCATTTAGTGCTCGTGTCATTGAAGGGTTCACGGCATTACCGAAAGACGAAGATGTTTATCATCTCGTTGTCCATGGTGGAGTGATTCGAGCACTTCTTGTTGCATTTGCACCAACTGAGCAAACTTTTTGGTCGTATCAAACACCACATGATAAAATGTTTTCTTTAATGTTTACAAGAAAGGCTTGGGAGGAGGGAGCGAGATGCATGTCTTTATCGGAGGAGCCTATAATGGAAAAACCGACTATGTCATGAAATTGCTTGCAGGACAAAATGTTGAGCTAGTAGATGGTGATCTACCTGATGGCACTCCTACCTGTGATGTACTAGTTATTAGAAACATAGAGAAGTGGCTCGTGACACAAGATCTTGAGGATGATGAACCTCTTGTTAGAACTATTTTGACAAGACTAAAGACTCTTGAAGAAAATTGTGCACTGTATATTATAGTGACCGATATGGGACGTGGAGTTGTGCCGATGGAAAAGCAGGCACGATTATTGCGCGATACATGTGGGCGTTTGTACCAGGCATTGTTCTCTGAAGCCGAACAAGTGGTACGCATTTGGTACGGTATTGGGGAACAAATCAAATGATATATATTTGAAAAATTTAGAAGGCTTTTCATTTATAATGTATGGTTTGATGATTGTTAAAATCTATGCTATGTATATTAGTTGATTGGAGTGGAGGCTGGGTGACTCCTTGGGGATCAGCGGCTCATCGGACGCCCCCAGGAAAACACCCAGCCGGAACGGAAATCAACTACACGTTATAATCAATAGCTAAATATAAAAGAAAAGAGGAAATGGAATGGATCGACAAAGATTGATGAAGTTGACGCTCACTGCCATGGTAGCAGCAATTTGTGCAGTTGGTGCAGTCATTAAAATTCCAACATTTATTTCAACTGCAGCACTTGACTCTGCACCTGCATTTTTAAGCGTTGTCTTTTTATCTCCAGTATTAGCTGGGATTGCGGGAGTAATCGGGCATTTTATCTCAGCCTTAACTACTGGCTTCCCATTAGGGCCATTACATATTATTATCGCAGTAGAAATGTTTATTGTTGTATGGATCTTTGGGGTTATGCATAAAAAAGGAATGCATTTTTGGAAATGGCCAGTAGCACTTATTTTAAATGGTGTTGTGGCACCTTTACCATTTTACTTTATCATTAGTCCGGCATTTTACTGGACGTCACTGACTAGTCTTCCATTGGCAACACTCATAAATCTAGTAATCGTTGCAGTTGTGATGCCGATTCTCTCTAAGGTGATTGTGCGTAAGGAAGGTCGAGTACATTGAGAAATGCAATAAAAGTCGGTGAGCTCATTGCTACGACAGATAATGCCGCGGCAATTGGCGAAAAAGCACAAGATGTTGTGTCTGCTTCAGACAAACTTACAGCATACTTCACTGCACGTGTTACTTTTTTAGAGCAGCTTGCTGCAAATGCTTTACCAAGCCATATATTACTCGCTAATTTTTCAGGGGATGCTGCATGGTCTAGTTATGTTGCAGGTATTCAGCAGGTTTTTGATGAAGCTGGACTAAGTTGTCCGCCAATAGACGGTAGTACAGAGTCCAATATGCAAACTTTACAATCAGGTTTGTCTATAACGATGCTTGGTGAGCAGCAAAAGCGCACAGTAGCTGAGCACGAACAGCTTAGTTGGTACACCTATGGACTACCGCTTGTAGGCAATGAAGTCCTTGCACAGCCTGAAGATGTCGCACAGCTGCAACCTATTTTTGAGGCGTGGAAAGAAGGAATGGTGCAGCAAGTATGGCCAGTTGGATCAAAAGGTCTACAAGCCGAATTTACTCGGCTTTTTGGCGAACATCAGGTCAAAAGTTCATTAGATGTCGAAAAGACGGCTGGTCCATGTGCAGTAGTTTTACTAGGAATTCACCCAGAAAAAGAGCAGATAGCACAAAAAAATTTTCCGAGAAATTTTGAGAAACTACGTAAAACTGCATTGTAATTGGGCTTGCTTCGAGAAAAAGTAGCACTTTACAACTTGCAAGGTGCAAAACGCCTATTGCAACAATAAACACAATATGTTAGATTTGTTTAGGAATCAAAACACAATATATAGTATTTTGGACAAGCGGTACCAATATGGTTTAAAAGGGAATTCGGAGAAAGAGTCATCTTAAGCCGAAGCTGTCCCCGCAACTGTAAATGCTGACAAATGATGAAAAGGCCACTGTGAAGAACGGGAAGGCTATCATTTGGAGGAAGCATGAGCCAGGAGACCTGCCACGTTGTTCAAGACAGCAACACATTCTTCGGGGATTGAGAAGTGGAGGCGAAAGATTTGTCACTTCTTTGTGTGCATGTCCTTCATTTCCATTTCCGATTTTACAGCGATCACGTAACCGATAGATGTTGCATGATCGCTTTTTGTGTTGCTGGAGAAGGAAAGGGAGAGAATGGTACATGACAATTCAAATCGAACAGCAAATTGCTAAGCTCAAAAAAAGTTACACGGAGGATGAACTCGAAAGTTTTGTAAGATTATCGGATCGATGGCTACGAAAAAACGATAATGCCACATTTGAAGCATGGGCAGATGCGATGATTTTACAAACGCTTAGCTTAATTGATGAAGAGGAGCCATATTGGACATTCGTCGCAGCTCAAATTTATTTAGAAAAACTATATGACCAATTTGCAATGCGTCGTGAAGTTTCAGTGAAGGATGTTTATAAGGTTTTCCCAGAACATTTAGCACACTATACAGAAGCTGGATTGTATCATGAAAGTTTAACAACAAAGTATAGTGAGCAGGAGCTACAGGAACTTGCTTCTTATTTAGAACAAAGTCGAGATGAGTTGTTTACGTATATTGGCTTAAAAACATTAATGGACCGCTATGTAGTCCGTGATTACACGAAAACACCAGTGGAACTACCTCAGGAACGATGGATGGTCATTGCGATGACTCTGATGCAAGATGAAACAGAAAATCGTTTAGAAAAAGTACGTGAATCTTACTGGGCATTGAGTAATTTATATATGACTGTTGCCACACCAACATTATCGAATGCAGGTAAAACACATGGACAACTATCTAGTTGCTTTATTGATACAGTAGATGATAGTTTACAAAGTATTTATGACACGAATACAGATGTCGCAACATTATCTAAGTACGGCGGCGGTATTGGTGTTTATATGGGCAAAATTCGTAGCCGAGGCTCATCTATTAAAGGCTTTAAAGGTGCATCAAGTGGTG
>Ga0209025_1004000_pt1 | contig 13222 bp, 11 predicted proteins | sample AraplaMF_Col_mLB_FD_184256 | JGI IMG/M metagenome (GOLD analysis project Ga0209025, IMG submission 184256) | Arabidopsis root microbial communities from the University of North Carolina, USA - plate scrape MF_Col_mLB (SPAdes) (version 2) | ecosystem: Host-associated > Plants > Roots > Endosphere... | reverse complement strand
AAGCTTCTATTCAAGTCCATTCGTTTCAAGTTGATTTTCGGGTTCCTCATCGTCATGCTCCCGCTTATTGTCTTCCTGCTCTACAACAATTTCTACGCCATCGAGGGTCCGCAATCAAATCGCGAAGTCCTTCAGTAATCTCACCGCCTTATATATGGGGAAAATTGATCGGAATTTAGAGGACTTGATAAGTACCTCTACAATTTATCAGCACAATTAGCTCGTCGCGGCCCCAAGCGGCTGAAACAACTGCAAATCCGCAGTTAATTGACTCGTTACGCTCACAAGCGGCTGAAACAACTGCAGAAACGCAGTTAATCGGCTCGTTACGGCCCCAAGTGGCTGAAATAGCTGCAGAAATGCAGTTAATTAGCTCGTCGCGTCTCCAAGTAGCTGAAATAACTGCAGAAATGTAGTTAATTCGCTCGTCGCGTCTCCAAGTGGCTAAAATAGCTGAAGAAACGCAGTTAATCGGCTCGTTACGTTCCCAAGTGGTTGAAATAACTGCAAATCCGCAGTTAATTGATTCGTTACGTTCCCAAGTGGCTGAAATAACTGCAAAAATGCAGTTAATTGGCTCGTTACGTTCCCAAGTGGCTAAAATAGCTGCAAAAATGCAGTTATTTCGCTCGTCGCGCCCCCAAGTGGCTAAATTAACTGCAAAAACGCAGTTAATTCGCCCTCTGCGGCCCCGATGGCCGTAAACAACTGCAGAAATGCAGTTGTTTACGACACGCCGCTCCCCCCCAGCACCCCTCCATGGGTGTGCTCAATTGAAAAGTGGCACCCCGCACACCGTAGCTCCGAAGAGGGGATGGATATGGGGTGGAGGAGCGAAGCGCCCGCCTTTGAAATTCCGTGTGAAGACCTATAAAAAATCCAATCCAATTCACACGAATTTCAACAGCGGCTGGAACCCCATATCCACCCCTCCTCAACGCGCCAATGTAGAAGTTCAGCCATCTACTTTTCAATTTGAGCATCATCCATTCCCATCCTCATATTTCCCCCCAGCATGTCATATACTGAACCAACCTTGCTTACGGTACAAAATCTTTGGGGAGGTCCTTTGGTATGCGAAAAGATTGGAAAAATGCTCTTTATTCCTATGTGAATCAATTCAACCGCACAGAAATCGATTATAGGCAGCCCGCAGATCAAGTTGTGGTGACAGATTTAGATCATTTAATGCGCAAAAGCAACCGCATGCATATGCTAAAGGAATGGTATCAAGCGCGGGAGTCAACGCCGCTTCGTAATGAGACGCGGACGAAGCTGCTGCGGACACGTGAAGGTGAAGGTGAGGTCGTCGTCGATCTGGAGTTCCAGACACGCCGAATCTATGAGAAGCGCCATATTGCCCACGTCGAAGAACGATTGGAACAAGAGCGCATTACGCTGAACAAGGATGGCAACACGTGGATTATTACCCGCATTGAGCAGAACATTCCTGAGCGTCATCCCGAGGAACGAAGAACGGAGAAGGAGGAGATTGTGAGTCACCCTGAACAGCAGACATCCGAGCATATCCCATCAATCCCTCTCTTAAATACAGACGTTCTCGGGATGTCCAAATCTTGGCGAGCGAAGTCTTATGCGAGGGAACGTGCGGTGCAATATGCGGATCAGTGGTGGAACGGAAATAACCCAGAATTTCTAGCCTTTGAAGTCGATTGCACGAATTATATATCACAATGTCTCGTTGCAGGGGGGGGACCAATCCACTATACTGGTAAAAGAGAGACAGGTTGGTGGTACCGGGGCATGGTGAACAACCAGGAAGCTTGGAGTTACAGCTGGGCTGTCGCCAATGCACTGAACAACTATTTGAATCATAGCGATTCGTATTTGCAAGCTGCTCCCGTAGAACGGCCGTCGGATTTACAGCTAGGCGATGTCATTAGCTATGATTGGGATGGCGATGGTCGATACCAACATAGCGCGATCGTCACAGCATTCGATGCAGGCGGAATGCCGCTTGTTAATGCGCATACGACGAATAGCAGACATCGCTACTGGGATTACCGGGATTCTTATGCGCATACGGAGCGTACACAATACCGTTTTTTTCATATTATGGATTGGTTCTAATGTCTAACAAACAATGAAATAAAGGGCCCAATCGGGCTACAAAACATGTTCTATTGCGGAGGAAAGTCATGAGCGGCATAAAGAAAACACGCGTAGGTCTTATCTACGGAGGCAAATCAGGCGAGCACGAAGTATCTTTATCCACAGCACTTGCAGTGATGAAGGCATTTAATTACGACAAATATGAGATCGTGCCTTTCTATATAACGAAAGACGGCGAATGGCGGAATGGTCCGCTCCTACAAGCGCCGGTAGAGCATTCGGGATTGTTGCAATATGAAGCAGATAAGAATAAACCGGCAGGATCTGCGATTATGCCTTTGTTCACGAATACAAGTCAACCAGCAGGAAGCAGCGGCGTACAGAGTGTTGATGTGATGTTCCCACTGCTTCATGGTACATTTGGTGAAGACGGTACGATTCAGGGACTGTTCGAGATTGCGAATGTGCCATACGTTGGCGCAGGGGTTCTCGCTTCTGCGGTGGGTATGGATAAGGTCATCATGAAGAAATTGTTCGCTCAGGCGGGATTGCCGCAGTGTATGTATCGTTACTTCACACGCAAGCAATGGGAGAAAGACGCGAGCTACCATACGATGGAGATCGAAGTATCGCTAGGTTATCCTTGCTTCATTAAGCCGGCGAATCTTGGTTCCAGTGTCGGCATCTCCAAAGCGCGTAACCGGGAAGAGCTCGTAGCAGCCATCGACCTTGCGCTTCGCTACGACCGTAAAGTCATTGTAGAAGAGTTCATTGATGCGCGTGAGATTGAAGTTAGCGTACTTGGAAATGAGGAGCCGAGAGCTTCGGTACCGGGCGAGATTACGTCTTCAAGTGAATTCTATGATTACCAAGCCAAATATACGGACGGAAATTCTTCGATGATGATTCCGGCGAACATTTCGCCAGAGCTGACAGAGCAACTTCGTTCACTTGCCATTCGTGCGTTCCAGGCGATTGATGGTTCGGGACTATCGCGCGTTGACTTCTTCGTGCAGAAACATGATAACCAGATCATGATTAACGAAGTGAATACGATGCCGGGCTTTACGCCTTACAGTATGTATCCGCTCATGTGGCGTGAGACAGGTGTATCGTATCAGGAACTGCTAGATACATTGATCGAGCTTGCGCTTGAACGCTTTGAAGAGAAGCAGCAGATCGATTTCGGCAATAACAAACCACAGACGGTTGTGTAAGGGGCATGTCGCAAGCATAAACGCCTCCGGCGTCCTTCTAAAGGACGTAAAGCGTTTAAGCGAGAAATATAAGAACAGTTTATCCGTGAAACTTATAAATTCTTATATTTTAAAATAAACGTATTTATAGTAGCAGGGAGGTGTTCGCTTCCCTGCTCTATTTTTAACCATATAAAGGAGGAACGTTTAATGGGATTTCAGACGGAGTTTAATTCAGTGTGCAAGTTCAAATCGGAGCAAGAATTGTACGAGCTGTTTGAATACGGCCGCGGTAAAATGGTGAAGAGCGGATTCCGCGTATTCCCGACAGGCCAGAAGGTCATTGCATATACACCGGATAACCAAGCCATTGCGATCGTGAAGATCGTCGCATCCATTGCAGAGATCAACTTCCAAGGGGAAGAAGTGACCGAGGTGGAGATGGAGTTAATCCGCAAGTTGAATGATGAAGAAGCGCGTGTGCAGACGGCGCTCGCGTACGAGATGTTTTTTGGCGATCTCGGTAAAAAGTAACCGGATATGGGCACACTTAGAAGTATGTGAATTTCAACGTACGATAAGGAGGCCCACGCGGTGAAGAAGGCAATGCAGGTTCGGATCGGCTACGTCGCGATGTCCACGGTCATTAAGAACGCATCGCCTTCGCGGACGATGACCTACAAGCAGTTCGAGAAGCTGGGTGACATCGAAGCGGGTTACCGTCGATTAGAACGAATAGCAGAAGAGAACCTGCACAATACGCTGCGGCTGCTGAAGCATAACCGAATGCATGACATTCATCTCTACAGGATGTCATCGAAGCTGATTCCCTTAGCGACACATCAATCCCTTCAGGATTGGGATCCTTTCCCCTATCTGAAGCCAGCGTTCTCGGCCATTGGCGACTATGCGAATCAAGCAGGCATGCGTCTGTCTTTCCATCCCGATCATTTCACCGTATTTAGTACCCCGCGAGAAGAGGTTCTTCGTCATTCAATTCGCGATCTAACGCATCATGTTAGGATGCTTGATGCAATGGGATTGGATGATCGCGCGAAAAATAATATTCATATTGGCGGTGCATACGGGGACAAAGCGACAGCAGGTGCACGGTTCATTCATCAGTTCTCCAAGCTTGACCCCACACTAAAGCGGCGAGTGACCCTAGAAAATGATGATAAGACATTTAATGCGGTAGAGACCCTTCAGATCAGCGAGAAGCTTCGATTGCCCATGGTGCTCGATATTCATCATCAATGGGTGAATAATGAAGGCGAACGGCCCCAAGATCTATGGCCGCGTATTCACGCGACATGGCGTGAGGAACATGTAGTGCTGCCGCCCAAAATTCATGTATCCAGCCCCAAGAATGATAAAGATCTTCGAGGACATGCCGATTATGTCCAAGTCGAGCCGCTGCTTAACTTTCTGCGGGCGATTGCTCCAATCACGACGCATCTGGATGTGATGATTGAAGCGAAGATGAAGGATGATGCACTATTCAAGCTTATGGACGATCTGAAGCAATACACGAATGATGGCGTTACGATAAAGGATCAAGCTAGCGTTGAAATTGAGGGATAATTTGGTAAAACAACCATATAACGTATAAAATACTTGAAATTCGCCTGTAAATAAGGTAATTTGGACAAAGGACTGGTTGTTAGCTGGTACGATTCGAAGAATGGACAAGCTAGGAATCGGTGAGAGGAGGAAAAGGAAGAAATGAGTCAATTATTAGCAGGTAAAAATATTGTAGTCATGGGTGTCGCTAACGATCGCAGTATCGCATGGGCGATTGCACAATCCTTAGCGGCGCAAGGTGCACGTCTAGCATTTACATATGAGAGTGAACGGGTACAGGAACGGGTAGGTAAGCTTGCAGCTACAATCCCGAATTCAATTATACTTCCATGCAACGTAACGGTGGATGAGGAAATTGATACCCTCGCAACACAACTAAAAGAAGAATTCGGCGTTCTTCACGGTGTCGTACATAGTATTGCATTCGCGAAGGCGGAAGAGCTTGAAGGATTATACGTGAATACATCCCGTGCTGGATTTGCGTTAGCACATGACATTAGCGCATACTCGCTTGTTGCGGTATCGCAGCGATTGTATCCGTTAATGACAGAGGGCGGCAGCATCATGACGATGACGTATCTTGGTGCAGAGCGTGCCATGAAGAACTATAACGTGATGGGTGTTGCGAAGGCAGCGCTTGAAGCGTCCGTTCGTTACCTTGCCAATGACCTCGGTCAATACAACATTCGCGTGAACGCGGTATCGGCTGGTCCAATCCGTACACTTGCTGCGAAAGGGATTAAAGATTTCAACTCGATTCTGCGTGAAGTGGAAGAGAAAGCACCGCTTCGTCGTACGACAGAAACGGCTGAAGTTGGTGATACGGCAATGTTCTTAATTAGCCCGTTATCCCGCGGAATTACAGGCGAAGTAATCTATGTCGATGGTGGGTTCCACATCGTAGGCGTGTAGCGTTTCGCCATTCAAGTTCAAGAGTTCGTTTCTACAACATAGCGCCTTTGAGACGCTTAGGAGAAACGGACTTTTTTGCTCTCAGGCTACAGGCCGTAACCATAATGATCACTTGAGATGTGCATGAGTTGGATTTTGCGCGCATATCGTAATCGTGACGAAACTTGCTGATCCCTAGAGCGTATACTTTGTATATGGATAGGAGATTCAATAGGAAAGTAGAGTGATAGCCTTGAATCAAACGAACCAAGAGCCGTATGTGGTTAGCAGTAAAAGTTTTACCGCCGTGGCCATTAATTGCGCTGCGAAGGCAGGAGAATGGATTAAGAGTAAATTAGGAAACTATGAAAAATTGGATATAAAAACCTCGTCGCACGATTTAGTGACCGAAGTGGATAAAGGTGCAGAAAAACTCATTCGCCGCTTAATCATGACACATTTTCCCGATCACTCTTTTCTAGGTGAAGAGAGTACGGGTGTCGGCGCAGCTGCAGCGACTTCCGCATTGAATGAAGTGAAGCAGTCCGATTATTTGTGGATCGTAGATCCGATCGATGGAACGACGAACTTCGTGCATGGATTACCGCTATATTCGGTATCCATTGCGTTAGCGCATAAAGGGGAAGTCATTGTAGGCGTGATCTATGATCCGGCGCGTGATGAGTTGTTCGTCGCGGAGAAGGGCAAGGGAGCATATGTTCATGGCGTGCGAATGAAGGTCTCCCAAGAAGAGAAGCTTGAGAGCAGCCTGATCGCAACAGGTTTCCCAACAGACCGAGATGTATTGCTGCCGCTCAATTTGGCAGGTATTCAAGCGGTTGCACCGCGCGTTCGCAACATTCGTACGATTGGGTCTGCCGCGCTTAGCCTTGCTTACGTGGCGACAGGCCGCTTAAGCGGATTCTGGGAGTTGAATTTGAATGCTTGGGATCTGGCGGCTGGCGTATTGCTCATTCAGGAATCCGGCGGCAAGGTGACGGACACCGCAGGCAATCCGTATCATCTTGGGGTGCGTCATGTCCTGGCAACCAATGGTCATATCCATGAGGAGTTGCAACAGGTGCTGGCAGAAGCCAATGTAACAGGGTTAGATCGTTAATTTCACACATCGATTGAGCTAGTCCGGTGAAGACTATATGCGTAGTAAGCTGCAGAACAACGCATATTTAGTAGACAAAGGAAGGGTTCTGAAACATGGATAAACAACGTCAAAACCAATCGGCTCAAGAACTAGAACAGCAGCTGAGCGACATGTTGACTGAAGGCGAGATGGAAGCGGTTGATCGCAAAGCGCAAGAACGCGCACAAATATCTCCGAAATACGAAATTCGAATTCAGACGGAGCTGGATCCCATTCGAGAAGAGACGAAGAAGTTCCGCAGCATGGCGAAGGAAGTCGACGGTCGATATGATCGATATGTGAAAGACAAAGAATAGCACACCAGAAGAGCAAAGAGGCTTACGTTTCTTTGCTTTTTTGTCTATGAGGACGGCGTGAGAGGGGATTTGGGGATGAACACAGAACAACCCGTAGTATCTATTCGTGATTTGTATATGGCTTATGGGACCAAAACCGTACTCCAGAACATTGATCTTGATGTCTATTCAGGGCAGATCATTGGTTATATTGGGCCGAATGGGGCAGGCAAGAGCACGACGGTGAAAATTATGTTAGGCCTTGTAACGGGGTATTTGGGTGAAATTCAATTGTTCGGTCAGGATATTGCCAATGGAGATCTGCAGTATCGGAACCGTATTGGCTATGTGCCCGAGGTCGTGGATATCTACGATAATCTAACGGCCAGTGAATATTTAACGTTCATTGGAGAGCTATACGGCATGACATGGGATCATGCGAACCGGAAGGCGCGTATGTTGATGGAGCAGTTCGGCCTTGGAACAGAAGTCTATCATAAATCGATCGCATCGTATTCCAAAGGCATGAAGCAGAAGGTAATGTTGATCTCCAGTTTGTTACATAATCCAGATTTGCTATTTTTAGACGAGCCCTTGAGTGGGCTTGATGCGAATAGCGTGATGGTCGTCAAAGAAATTCTGGCCCAGCTGGCGGCACAGGGGAAGACGATTTTCTATTCCTCGCATATTATGGACGTCGTTGAGAAGATTAGCCACCGAATTGTGCTGCTCAATGGCGGAAGGATCGTCGCAGACGGGACATTCGAAGAGCTGAAGGAACGCAATTACGAAGGAACCTTGGAAGAGATCTTCAATGAACTGACAGGCTTTCACGAGCACAAATCGATTGCCGAGGATTTCGTATCCATCGTGCAAGAGGTGTAGCGATGCAGGAATTCAGAGTGTTGAAGATCTTAGATCGTTGCCAATGGTTATTCGCGAAGGTAGGCGTTGATTATCCTGTCATGCGTAAAATTTTACAAGTGAAGCTTCTGATGGATCGTCGGCGAGTTCCGACGGTGCTCACGATGATGTCCAAGAAGAAGCAGCAGGACGATATGCTGACGGAGACGAACTATTTTGGCAAATCGTTATTAGTGTATGGGTTTATTGGGTGCATGATGATTCCGTTTCTGATGCTCGGCAACCAACCGATGCTCCAGATGAGCATTATCTTCAGTATGATGTTGTTCATGATGACGACTTCAATGATCTCCGATTTCTCTTCGGTGCTGCTCGATGTTCGGGATAAGTCCATTCTGAGTACGAAGGCTGTCCACCCGCGAACGATTAGTATGGCGAAGGCGCTCCATATCGGCAATTATCTGGTCATTATCACCGCTGTATTGATGGCACCGGTATGGATTGTGTCAATTATCCGGTACGGTGTACTCTTTGGGGTGGTTTTTCTCGTAGAGATTATTCTACTGGATCTACTCATTCTTGTTCTTACTGCACTGGTCTATTTCGGCGTACTCCGAATCTTTGATGGCGAGAAGCTGAAGGATATGATTAATTATGTGCAAATAGGCCTCTCCGTCGGACTCGTCATTGGTTATCAACTGGTGATTCGATCGTTCGATCTGGTACAGATTAATTTCAATTGGGTGCCGGCTTGGTGGAACATGCTGCTTCCTCCGATTTGGTATGCAGCGCCGTTTGCACTGCTCCAAGGAGCGACAGATTCGTATTTGATTGCGATGACGATCCTCGCGATTTGCGTTCCGATTCTTGCGGTGGCGGTCTATATCCGCCAACTGCCGAAGTTCGAGCAGCACTTAATGAAGTTAACCTACCAAGGGGGAGATGGAAAAGGCGCCTCTCGTCCAGGTCTGCAAGCTCTGGCGAAGGTGCTCTGTACATCGCGGGAAGAGCAAGCTTTCTTCCGGTTTGTACTGCGAATGTTCGGGAGCGAGCGGGAGTTTAAGCTCAAGGTCTATCCGTCGCTCGGGATCGCCTTCATACTGCCGTTTATTCTACTCTTCAATACGCTGCGGAGCGGGGGGTTCGCAGAGATGAGCTCGAGTTCGCTATACTACGCGATATATTTCGGTCTAACGATTATCCCGACCTGTATCGCGATGGCGAGGTTCTCTGGTCGGCACAAAGGTGCCTGGATCTATCATGTGGCTCCGGTTCAAGATATCACCGCATTCCACCGTGCTGTGACCAAAGCAGTCTTGCTCCGTATGTTTATGCCTGTGTTCTTGGTGCAAGCGCTCATCTTCATCCTGTTGTTCGGAGGCCATATCATTCTCGATCTCTTCATCGTCTTATTGAATGCGATCGTCTATACGAGCCTGTGCTATAAATATATGTCCAAGTCGCTGCCGTTCTCGGAACCCATGGCAGAATCCCAGCAAGCCGCAGGTTGGGGGATCGTGCCGTATCTGCTAATGATCGCTCCATTTGTCGTAGTACATTATGGCAGTACGCTGCTGCCGTATGGACCCTATCTCTATCTGGCCGTGTTAGTCGTGATCAGTATCTTGATTTGGACGGGGGGAAGAGGCAAGGGAAGACAGGTAAATATAAACGCTTAGCCCATGATAAAAGGTACATGCTCCACCATCGTTGATGGAGTAGGTGCCTTTTTTGCGTATGGGATTAAATTTAGAAAAATATGGGTTTACAACGAATTATCTTACGAGTAGAATTCTTATTAGTAAGATATTTTTTTGACTCGCAGAAAGAGGGTGGACCGCATCCAGAAGCAAGATATTCATCACATTTACAGCATGTATAACGTCCTTGGACGGCGATGGATGACGGATTGGAATAAGCGCACAACCATGAATGTACCTCACACGCATTTTATGGCGCTTGAAATATTGGAGCTGGAAGGGCCGCAACGTGCGACGGTACTCGCGAACACGCTTGCGATTACCTCTGGCGGTGTCACCGTGATGACCGACAAACTGGTGAAGAACGAGCTGGTGAAGCGTGTCATGCAAGAGGATGATCGGCGTGTCGTTATGCTCGAAATCACGGAGAAGGGTAGAGCGGTGTTATTCGAATTGCAAGAGCAGCGGACTATCATGATTGATGATCTCATGAAAGATTTGACGGAGTCCGAAGTGCAAGAATTGCTCCGCATTTATAAGAAGCTGCTTCATGCACATCAAGATTAGCGATTCAATCGGATTCAGCAGCAACGCTGTCGAATCCCATCATTTTTTGTAAGCGTATACATTATTGGAAAGGAGATCGGTCGATGGGCAATACGTGGGATGCAAGCTATGATGTCGTCGTCGTAGGTTCGGGCGCAGGGGGATTAGCGGCAGCGTTGACAGCAAGATTGAAGGGACTGTCTGCACTAGTTATTGAGAAGACCGCTTTATTCGGTGGCTCTAGCTCCTTATCGGGCGGGGCCATCTGGGTACCGACGAATCACTATTTGGCGGAAGCGGGTCTAGGCGATACGTGGGAGAAAGCACAAGCTTATCTGGATGCTACGGTTGGAGATCGTGTACCGAAGGTTCGGAAAGAGGCATATGTGAAACGCGGTGCGGAGATGGTGCGTTATTTGCACGATAATACGGAGCATGTTCGCTTCAAGTACATCCCGGGCTATTCCGATTATTATCCAGAAGCGCCGGGTGGATTTCCGCAAGGACGTTCTGTAGAACCGCTGATCTTCGATCTGAACAAACTCGGTGAAGAACGGAAGAATATGCGACGTGCCAATCTGCCAACGTATGGTATTGTCATGAATGCCTTTGAATTTCATAAAGTAAATATGATTACAAGAACATGGGTGGGCAAAACAACCTCGTTGAAACTCGGTATACGATTAATCCGAAGCGTTGTGACAGGCGCTCGTCTGTCTTCACTTGGTGAAGCATTGATCGGCCGACTGCGTAGATCGTTAATGGATGTGCAGGGAGAAGTCTGGGTGAAGACGGCTTTTCAAGATTATGTGATGGACGATGGGCGTGTTGTCGGCATTATTGCTGTGCGGGATGGCAAGCAGATGCGAATTGAAGCGAAGAAAGGCGTGATCCTGGCTTCGGGCGGATTCTCTCACAACCAGAAAATGCGTGAGCAATATCTTCCGCTTCCGACGTCGGAGAAATGGACTTCAGCCTCGGAAGGTCAGACAGGCGATTTGATCGAGGCATCGTTACGTATTGGTGCTACGCTGGATCTCATGGATCGGGTATGGGGGGCGCCTTCGGTTATACCTCCGGGTCAGGCACCGTATTTCCTAGTCGCAGAGCGTGCACTACCGAACATGATGGTCGTCAATGGCGCGGGTGAACGTTATTTGAATGAAGCAGTGCCTTATCATGAATTCGTGGATCAGATGTATAAGAACGATAAGCCGGAAGCACGAACGACACCGTCATGGATCATTATCGATAAGACGACGAAGAGCCGGTATATCTACTTAGGATTATTCCCGGGTCAGCCATTCCCTAAGAAATGGTTCGATAATGGTTTCATCAAGCAAGGAAATACGCCCGCTGAGCTGGCTCAAGCGATGGGGGTGCCTGCCAATAAGCTGACAGCAACATTCGAACGATTTAATCGTGATGCACGGCAGGGCAAAGATACAGCGTTCCATCGCGGCGATAGTGCTTATGACCGTTATTATGGCGATCCGACCTACCCAAATCCGAACTTGGCTCCACTTGAGAACGGTCCATTTTATGCTCTACCGATTTATCCGGGTGATATTGGTACGAAAGGCGGTATCGTAACGGATGAGTATGCGCGTGCCCTAGATTCGGCTGGGGTACCGATCCCTGGTTTATTCGCCACAGGCAACTGTTCTGCCGCCGTCATGGGAGAGACATATCCAGGGCCGGGAGCGACCTTGGGGCCTTCGATGACATTTGGCTATGTTGCAGCGTCATACATGGCAGACCATAAGTAAAGCAGAACCTGATTATGATATAATAAATCGATAGATTCATAGATTGGTGTCGAGGTGAAATGTAATGAAATATCAACCACGAACGAAGCGTAGAGCTATCGTGGCGACAGTGATGGCGTGTATGCTCTGCATGAGCTGGGCGGGTGGTGCCTACGCGGCCGTTCCTGCGGGAAGTGCAGTAGAGGCGAAGGATACTCAGGCTGCTGTGTCTGAGCTGCGTTATGTCGCACTCGGCGATTCGCTCACCGTAGGATTCGAGCCGCAGCTGCTCAAGGAGAAGAACCCCGTTCCTTATGGCTTCGTTGATCGGGTCTTGGAACAAGCATTGTACAAGGGTAGAGCGAAATTAAGTAATTATGGAATTCTCGGGTTAACGAGCGAAGGACTGCGTATTTACGTGAAGGCAATTCAATCCGGTCAGTCGTTCAAGTATGCCGATCTCAAGTCCGTCGCAGCAGATCCGCGGTCAGCTTCAATCGAGCAAGGAATTGCACAGGCCAAGGCTGATATTGAGCAAGCTAATGTCATTACGATTACGATCGGTGGCAATGATTTTGGTGCCTTACTGAACGAAATGAGTGATTTGGCAGATGACAAAGCTAAAGGTTTGGTTGATGGTCTGATCGAACAGTACACAACGAATGTCACGGAAACGGTAAAAATGCTCAAGGCCATGAATCCGAAGGCGACGATTATTATCGCAGATCAATATCAGCCTTTGCCGAAATACCAGCGTGAAGCGTTGTATCAGAAATTGATGACTGTCGCAGACCAATTTACAAGCACCATTGACGGCATGGCGAAGGCCCTATCGGATGACGGGACGGAGATCAAAGTCGCACATGTTGCCGAACTGTTCAAAGGCAGAGAAGGTGAGTTAACGCATACTAACTTGATGGAACAAGATATTCATCCGACGCAAAAAGGGTATGAGTTGATGGCGAAGTCGTTCGCAGAGTCGATCTGGGGATCCTATCGTGAACCGAAGGCAGACAGCACAGGAGCGACGACGATTGTTGTGAAAGGGCAAGAACTCGTAACAAAAAATCTGCCAACAGTAAGGAATAATCGGACATTCGTGGCCATCAAAGACATCGTCGATGCGATGGGGGCAACCTCCAAGTGGGATAACAAAACGTCAACCGCAACGATTTTCTATGGC
>Ga0209025_1003998_pt1 | contig 13230 bp, 9 predicted proteins | sample AraplaMF_Col_mLB_FD_184256 | JGI IMG/M metagenome (GOLD analysis project Ga0209025, IMG submission 184256) | Arabidopsis root microbial communities from the University of North Carolina, USA - plate scrape MF_Col_mLB (SPAdes) (version 2) | ecosystem: Host-associated > Plants > Roots > Endosphere ... | reverse complement strand
CATATCCCATCAGATAGCGCTTCGTTCCATCCTCTTCAAAGTCATAAAAATACCCGTAGAGCAGATTGTGTGCGGGTGACCCAATATCTCGTTTATTCGATCATGCGTGCCATCATTCCAAATTCGTTGAACGAATTCAGGAATTTCTTTGTAGGGATCGTTATGGATGGTGATACTTTTCCCAATGACCGTAGATTCGACTTCTTCCATCATGCAATAGTTCAATGCAGACTCCCCTTTGATTTGAATGTGAAAGGAGATTGGAGCGAAGGACTTCAGCTTTACATCCGTTTTCTTGGCTGCAGAAGGCGTTACCCCATGTAAACGTTGAAATGCCTTGGAGAAGGCTTCGGGTGATTCATACCCGTATTTGAATGCAACATCAATTACTTTACTATCCGATCCCGCCAATTCTTCTGCTGCAAGTGTTAACCGCCGATTGCGAATATACTCTGTAACGGTAAAGCTCGTTAGGGCATGGAACATCCGTTGGAAATGATACCGGGATGACAGCGCCGAACGGGCAATAGCATCGATATCAAGCTCGGTGTGCAGATGCTCCTCTATATAATCAATTGCGTTGCGCAGCATGATGAGTGCCTCCATATTCCTTCGCCTCCTTTCCTGCATTCAGTGTATCGTTGTGACGCATGTATGTCCTGTCTTTGTGTGCCCGGATATGTCGGCCATTCTTAGTGGTACATGATAGCGCTAATTATACCTGTTGGCGTTCGCCGTGCTCTATGAAAACAATTGCTTATTGCCTATAACGGGAAAGACTCTTGTTATATTTCAAAAGTTCTGGGACAATAATAATCAGATTATAGAGGAAGTTCAAAAAGTCCGCTGCGACCTTTTTGAACTATTTTTAAAAGCACTTATAAGCAAGTAAGACAGAATCTTGACGTGTTGAAAAGAGGGCACTAGATGAATAAGCAATCCATCTATGGATTAACATTGGATCAGTTGGCCGCTTGGTTAGAGGAGCGGGGACATAAGAAGTCACGGGCATCCCAAATATGGGATTATCTATATCGCAAGCGGGTCAAGGATTTCGCTGATATGACAGAAGTAAATGAAGCCAGCGTAGCACTGCTGTCCGAACACTTCGTTATTCATACGCTTAACGAGCATGTGAAGCAGCAATCGGCTGACGGCACAATCAAGTTCTTGTTCAAGCTGCAGGATGGCAACTTGATTGAGACCGTGTTGATGAGACACAAATTCGGGCTGTCGGTATGTGTGACGACTCAGGTTGGCTGCAACATCGGCTGCAGCTTCTGTGCGAGCGGACTGCTGGCGAAGAGCCGCGACTTGTCGAGCGGCGAGATTGTGGAGCAGATTATGAAGGTTCAGCACCATTTGGATGCAGTGGGTGAGGGTGATCTGGTCAGCCATATCGTCGTAATGGGTATCGGAGAGCCATTCGATAACTTTGAGAATATCGTAGACTTCTTGCGGGTTGTTACCGACCATAAAGGTCTGGCAATTGGAGCGAGACGAATTACGGTATCGACGAGCGGATTGGCGAATAAGATTAAAGACTTCGCAGATATTAATCTGCGGGTGAACTTGGCCCTGTCCTTGCATGCGCCGAATGATGAGCTTCGCACGCGCATTATGAAGATTAACCGCGCCATTCCGATTGCAAAGGTGATGGAAGCGATTCGGTACTTCATCAACACGACAAACCAACGGGTGACGCTGGAGTATATTTTGCTGAAGGACGTGAACGATCAGCAGGAGCACGCACTTGAGTTGGTGCAGCTGATTCAAGAGTGGAAGATGCAGGACGAGGTCAATGTGAACCTGATTCCGTACAACCCTGTTGATGAGCACAGCCAGTATCAGCGCAGCGAGCAGGAGTCGATTCGTGGCTTCTATGATGTCATGAAGAAAAATGACATTAGCTGCAGTGTACGGTTGGAGCATGGTACAGACATTGATGCAGCTTGTGGCCAGCTTCGCAGCAAGCAGATTAAGAAAGAAAGCGGTGCTGGTGCCGATCAGGCAGCTATGAGCTAAATAACATTTTGTAGTCAACAAAAGGCGTACCTACCAATGGGTAGGGCGCTTTTTTTCGTGCTGTCTATGAGAAAGTTCTTTGTCCGTCATGCTAAATTTTGCTACAATAAAACCACGTATTCTTATCGAAATTACATAGAAATAGTTTATATGGTGCTGTGCATGCGCAGCTTAATAGGGAAGTCGATGCGAGTTCGACGCGGTCCCGCCACTGTAACGCAGAGCTGACAATCAAGGCTTTTATCCACTGTTAACTGAGTTAACGGGAAGGTAGATTGTCGAGCGATGATGCGAAGCCAGGAGACCTGCCATATAAGTGCTCTATATTTCTCACGAGGATGGGAGGGGGATGTTTATTCGTGCTGCTAGTAGGAGATTACTAGTGTATTTAGCTGCACCGAAGTGGTTACCTAACATCTTTCTAACATGGAAAGGTGTTTTTTTATTGCCTTCATATCGACATATTAAGGAGATCAGACATTGAAGATGATTACGAACAGAATGTTGAAGAAGAGCTTGTCTGCATTACTAAGTATCGTGTTGTTGTTATCTCTTGTACAGCCACAAGTCATAAGAGCGGCTAGTGGGCAGGGTAATACACAACTAAATAACATGATTGAACATACAGTTCAATACTATAAAGATTATTATAATGATGCTTCTAATCAAGATGCTGTAAGTGATTCATGGTGGGAGCTTGTTGCTCTGTGGAGCGCGGGTCAAGATTTGCATGATGGGACTTGGAGATTACCTAAATGGGAAACAAAAGAGCCAAGACTTCGTCCAAATGCAGGAGGCACCGATCATATTCGATATATTTATGGCTTACTTGCGTTAGGAAAGAATCCGGCTCACGCTTGGGAAACGAACCGGAATCTGTGGGCGGAGCTGGCAGCTCAGCAAGATCCAGCAACGGGTGCTATCGGTGGAGTCAATAAACACATTTGGGCAATGATTGCCTTAAGCACCGGTGAAAAGCTTGGTCAGGATACGGGATCATGGAATGCCGCATCCAAGCAAAAAGCACTCGATTATCTGCTTAAAGCACAATATGCTGACGGAGGTTATGGACTGTCAGCTACTGGAAGCTCGGGTGATACTGACATTACTGGTATGGCGCTGCTTGCACTTGGTCAATACCAAGGACAGAGCGCGGTAGATGCGGCAATTGAACGAGCTAAGGAATTGTTGAAAAACCGCCAATTGGACAACGGAGGGTTTGATTCCGTTGGTACATGGGGATCCGGAGATAATTCCAATAGCTTATCTACATCCGTATCGGGATTGGTTGCTGCAGGCGATGATGTCTTGTCAGCAAAGTGGCAAAATTCCGGCAACACAGTTATTGATGCATATGCACGTTTTCAACAAAATAGTGGATCATTTAAATGGAAAGTAACGGATAACGCTACAAACCGGATGTCCACCGAGCAGGCTCTTGTTGCATTGCTCGATATCAAGCATGGAAAATCGGTATGGAGTCGCCTCGCGGAAGTGAAACTTCCACCGGATCAATCACAGATTAATGTGCAGGTAAGTGTCAAGGGGATTGAAGATGTCATTTATCAACCTAACCTAATTTCCTTGGATGCGACCATTAAAAAGCACACTGCGTTGGATGTATTAAAGTTAGCGCTGGATCAAGTTAATCCACCAATTCCCTACCTCACTTCGGGGAATGGGGATCAAGCAAGACTAACTTCTGTTGCTGGACAAAATGAAGGAAAGCTAGGCGGCAGCGATAGTTGGAAATACAAGGTGAATGGGAATGTTTCATCTGTAGGGGCAGGCGCATACGAGATAAAAGATGGCGATAATCTCTACTTCTACTATGGTCGCCAACCAATGATTTCTACAGTCTCTTCTATTCAACAGGGTGCCGTAAATCCGACGGTCGAAGTGCAGCTCGCGGGGGATACCTTTACGCTCCAAGCGTCGCAGATTGACAGTTGGCTCGTAAAGCCAGGAACGACTGGACTGAAACTAAAATCAGTTTCACTTCTTAATAGTCAAAAAGCAAAGCTTGTATTTGAAGGCCGTGCTGTTACTGGCGACCTAACGGTTCAAGCTCTTGGAGCTGCCGTAACGGGACAAGAGGAAAGCAATGGATTGGTAGTTAGCTTGGAAATTCCTAAATCGATTGGGACTGCCACATTGTCCGTAGAGATTAGAACCGTCGGTCAAGGAGATATCATTGCACCTGTAGCAATACCATTGTATGAAGGAGATACAGCCTTCACAGCTTTAAAAAGAGAACTCGAGGATCGAAACATTGACTTTGACTATAGTGGTTCAGGCAAATCGGTTTATATCAAAGGCATTGATCCACTTTGGGAATTTGATGAGGGGCCGTTAAGCGGCTGGATGTATTCCGTAAATGGGGTATTTCCGAATTATAGCGCGGGGATATATACATTGAAGGACGGGGACGTTCTCCGTTGGCAGTACACGACAGATATGGGTAAGGATATTGGTTCGATAAACGATCCAAGCCCGTCTGGAGACAAGACAATTGTAGTAGGTGAGAACGAAACCACGGTAAATGTGGGGTCGGAACAGGAACCTCTTTCAGAAAATAAAGTGACACTTGTATTTTCAAAGGATGAGCTGCCCCATGTAGCTTCCGTTACGAGCAGTACATATTTAGAAATCCAACCGAGTACATTTGTAATTTCTTCATGGGATCGAAAGCTCGAATTGCCTAGAATTTTAAGTGGAAGCGGTGATATTTTACTTTCTAGGCTGAATGAAGGCTTGTCCCCTTATAACAAAGAGGCAACAGAAATTGATTCCCGTATTAAGCTTGGCGGCGATCAAGATATTCATGTTGATAAGCATGCAACCCTTACTTTGAAGGGGCAAGGCAATAAAGAAGCAGCGCTCATGGATGCCAACGGATCAATCGTAATCATTCCTAAATATGATGATGAGTTGCTTAGATATGATGAGTTCTATTCATATGCCAATAGTGTAGGCGACCTAGTCATTAAGACTAAGCAATTGGGTGAGTTTCTAGCATATATCGCAAAAATAAAAGATACACCCGGCGGAGATAACGGCAATGGAGGAGTCGTTGATCCACCGGTAACTGGCTCAGTAACACTCTCTGTCGAGAAACATTCTATTGGGGAAGGGGACATTATTACTCCTATTTCTGTACCCCTATTCAAGGATGATACAGCGTTTACCGTATTGGAGAGACTGCTAAAGGAGAAGGGGATATCTTTACAATATGCGGGGTCAGGGGACTCGCTTTCTGTACTGTCTATAGCTGACCTAGGTGTGTCCGATAAAGGATCTAACAGTGGGTGGATGTACTCCGTTAATCAAAAGTTCTATGCTCACAGTGCAAACAAGCATAAGCTGGTTGATGGGGATGTCCTTCAATGGAGTTTCACCTGTAATTTAGGGCTTGATATTGGTGGATTACCATCAGGGGATTCTCATTTTCAGTTAAATGAACATACCAAGGAAGTTCTTGTGGGAACGGAGCAAAACATGCTTTCCTCACAAAAGTTGACATTAGAATTCAGAGCGGCAGAACTTCCTAAAATTCTGGCGAATCATACAATTGCCAACTTGAATATTGATAGCGGTACTGAAATTACCTCTCCTTGGAATAATGAATTGGAAATGCCACGGAGTTTGGAAACGAACGAGAGTACGCTGCTAGCTAAAATCAATGCTGAACTGTCATTGAATAACAAAGAGACTTCTCAAATTGATTCCCGTGTAAAAGTCGGCGGTGATCAGCATATTCAATTCAGTAAGCATGTCACTCTTACATTTAAGGGTCAGACGAATCAAGAAGCAGGATTTGTTAATGCAAGTGGGGTATTTACCCCAATCCCGAAATATAGTGATTCATCGGCACGAAAAGACGAGGTTTATTCATACGTTCAAGACGGAAATTTAATTGTTAAAACGACGCACTTTACTGAGTTCGTAACTTATCGTACTAAGGTCAAAGATGATGCGGGCAATGGGGGCGTTGTCAACCCTCCAACCACTAACACAATTACGCTATCAGTTGAAAAGCGCACAATTGGCGAAGGCGATATTATAGCACCAGTGCGCGTAGAACTTCAGGATGGAGAAACGGCCTTTACAGCAATGAAGAGAGCAGTCGACCAAAAAGGCATTTCTATCGATTACACAGGTTCGGGGCCTACGCTTTATGTTAAAGCTATCGACGACTTGGGAGAGTTCGATAAAGGTCCCGAAAGCGGTTGGGTGTACTCTGTAAACGGCAAGTTCCCGAACTATAGCGCTGGTATCTATAACCTGAAGAAGGGCGATGTCCTTCGTTGGCAGTATACGACGAACTTGGGTAAAGACGTCGGCAATAAATTTGATGGAGGTACAGAAACCCCAGGAAAGCCTGGATTGCCAGTTCAACCAGGGGGGGCAGGAACGGGCGGTGGCGCGCTTACACCGAAGCAGGCAGAAGAGTCTGCTAAGCTTAAGAGCCTTATTGACGGTGCTTCAGCATGGATACTAAGCAACCGCAAATTCACCGTTCAAGACAACTTTAATGATTGGGACGTCATGGCGCTGGCACGTTCAGGTAAGCAAGTTCCGTCTACGTATTACGCGATTCTAGAAAACTATGTAAAAGAGAAAAAAGGAGAATTCCGATTAGTTACTGACTATGAACGCATGGCTTTGGCCGTTACGGCAATCGGCAAGGATCCAAGTAATGTAGCAGGCTACAACCTCTTAGAGAAAATCTATAATAATGGGCGCATGACAAATCAAGGCACGAACGGTCTTGTGTTTGCTTTATTAGCCATGGATGCGAACAAAACAGTCGTTCCAAACGATGCACTCTGGACAAGGGATAAGCTGATTCAGCAATTGCTTGCTCAACAAAATACAGACGGCGGGTTCCCGCTTAGCAAAGAGTCTAATGCTGTGAGCGACATCGATATGACTGCTATGTCACTGCAGGCATTGGCGAAATATCAAGATCGCAAAGAGGTCAAAGCAGCCACAGATAAGGCTTTGTCTTGGTTGTCTTCGCAACAACTCGCTAACGGCGGATTTAAAGCATGGGGTGTGGAAACGAGTGAGAGCATCTCGCAGGTGATTATTGCGCTGTCCGGTCTTGGAATTGACTTGGAAGACAAGCGATTCGTGAAGAAGGATGGGGATTTGCTGAAAGGACTGCGCACGTATCTGAATACAGACGGCGGATTTGCGCATTCACGAGGCGAAGCAAGTAATTATATGGCTACACAGCAGGCATTGCTTGCGCTGACAGCCTACGATCGCCTGTTGACGAATCGAGCAAGCCTATATGTGATGACGGACGCCGCATCGACGGGCACGCAGAAGCCAAAGGATGAGAAAACAACGTACACAGACGAGGCCTCCATTTCTGCTTGGGCAAAAGAAGCAGTCCATAAAGCGACGGAACTCGGGTTTATGCAGGGTACGGGTAAAGATAAGGACGCATCCCAATTTGAACCGAAGCGGGAATTAAGTCGGGCTGAGTTCGCGGCATTGATCGTGAAATTTGCTGGTTTACAGCCACAAGGCACAGATTCAGGATTTACCGATGTAAGTGCTTCGTCTTGGTATGCAGGATATGTTGCCACTGCGAAAGAAAAAGGTCTGATTTCGGGTGTTTCGGCAAATAAATTTGCACCGAACCAGGCGATTTCGAGACAAGAGATGGCAGCTATGCTCGTACGAATGAAGGGTCTTCCGAAAGATGCAGATTCATCGGCAGGACCGAAAGATCAACAGCAAGTAGCTGAGTGGGCATTGCCCTACGTCAAATATGCCTATCAAGCAGGTCTGATGTCGGGTGAGGACGGTTACTTTAAACCACAGCTTCATGTGACACGGGAAATGGCTGCTGTTGTCATGGTAAGACTGCACGGCATTCAATAATTTGCACGATCAGAAAGAAGGAGAGCAATCTCCTTCTTTCCGTATGAGCGGAACTACATGATAGCAAGCTTGCATCATCAACGAGTATGCATGGCATAGAGGTGAGGACATGTCCGAATGGTTTGCGTGGATAAAGCGCAACAAACAGAGATGGATAGCTGGACTGGCAGTACTGGCCATTGTAATTGCCACGGTATGGGTATATGGCGGAAATGGCAGCCAGCCGAAGGATGAGAGGCTGGCTGGTCATACAACGGCACAAGAGCAAGAGCACCCGAGCCAAGCCTCTAAGGATCTGGCAAGTGAGACTGCTAATCTATCCGAACAGAAGCAGGATCAAGGGAATCCAGAATCGTTGCCTCAAGCAACAGCTGATCCCAAGTCTGATACAGTGCAGGGCATAGGAAGCAAAACAGGAGACACGGATAACCCAGATCACAAGGACACACGCTCTGATCCGTCTACTACAAGTAAAGAATCGGCGAAGGAGAAAGGCCAACAGAAAAATCAGGTTACTGAAACAACGCAGGGAAAAAGCATCGTAAGTAAAGCAACGGAGTCTTCTGTGAAATCGGATGTAACTCCAAAGGATAAAAAACCTTCTGGCACGTCTCCTTCTGCAAAAGAGAGCAAGGGGAATGCAGGCGAAAAGGAGAGCAAGGGCAGCAATAAGCAAGATGGACAGTCTACACCGAACAAAGGAGTTGCTTCTCAGCCAGATGCAAAGCCTCCACAGACTACTACCGTGCAGCTTACGATTGTGGGATCCTCGGATGTCGGTACGATCATGGGCACAGAGGAAATCGAAATTGGCGATTCGGAAACCGTAATGGATGTATTGAAAAAAGCGACGCGTGCTAAGAAGATTCAAATGGACTTCAGCGGTTCCGGTGCAACTGCTTATGTAAAAGGTATTGATAATTTATATGAGTTCGACAAGGGATCAGGGAGCGGCTGGATGTACAGCATTAATAGTAAATTTCCCAACCGCAGCGCAGGCGTATGGCCGATTCATCCTGGAGACCATATTCAATGGCTGTATACGGAGGATCTAGGCAAGGATTTAGGAGCGGGTACTGACGACGGACTATGGGATGGGGAAAGTTAAATGATACACGGCTTCTCCACATTACATCCGCGATTATGTTTCGCATATTTTGCCGTACTGCTGCTCTCATGCATGATGTTCACGCATCCTGTATATTCAGTCCTTACTTTACTTAGTATCGTTCTATTGAATCTATCCTTGGATGGAGGGAGATTGCTCAAGAAGGGGATTAAGGGATACTTAATTATGGCTATAATTATTTTCTTGCTCAATCCCTTCTTCTCTAGTCGTGGAGCTACGATTCTATGGTATGTATTCGACCGTCCGATTACATTGGAATCGATCATATATGGTGCTCTATTCGCATTATCACTGCTCAATATACTGCTGGCATTTGTCGCTTACAATCTCGTCATCACGCCGGAGAAATTATTGTACCTATTAACGCCAATCGCCCCGCGAACGGCCTTTATCATTACGGTAACCCTCCGTTTTGTGCCGCTGTTGACGAGACGGCTGAAGCATATTATGACGGTTCAACGTGTTCTTGGTTACCTGCATCCGAAAGCCAGCAAGAAGCACTTTATGCGCGAAGGCATGGAGACCCTGCATACGTTAATTAGCTGGTCGCTGGAAGAAGCGCTTCAGACAGCTAGCTCTATGCGTGCGAGAGGATATGGCGTTGGGAAGAGGACGAGTGCAGTATCCTACAAGATGGACAAAAGGGATGTCCTTGTATCATGGATCATGGTCGTGACAGGAGCCAATATTGTGATTGGCGGCTTGTTCGGCGTTAATCGGTTCCAAGTGTATCCACGGCTGCAGTCGTTGGAGTGGTCGCCACAGATTTGGCTGCATGCAGCATGTTACTTGGTATTTATCTTCATCCCGATCGTAATGAACGGAAAGGAAGAGCTGTTATGGCGCACTATCAGATCGAAGATGTAAGTTTTCAGTATCCCAATTGTTCAGAGAAGACGCTTGATCATATCACCATCACCATAGAAGAGGGAGAATTCGTGCTGCTGTGCGGCCCATCAGGATCAGGAAAAACTACACTGCTTCGCCAGCTTAAGCGGGAAGTACGGCCGGAAGGCAATCGGAGTGGCAGTATTTATTATAGAGGAATTGGTCTAGATCAACTTGATGAGCGACGATCCATTGAAGAAATCGGGATGGTATTTCAAGATCCAGACAATCAGATTGTCATGAATACGGTGTGGCAGGAATTGACCTTTGGCATGGAGAATCTCGGCTATTCTACCGCGCAAATGCAACGAAGAGTAGGGGAACTCGTACAGTTCTTTGGTATGGAGGAATGGCTTCATCTACCGATACATGAGCTATCTGGCGGGCAAAAGCAGCTGGTCAATTTGGCGTCCGTAATGACATTAAGACCGAGGGTACTGCTGCTGGATGAGCCTACTGCTCAACTTGATCCGATCGCAGCCAAAGAGTTCATCCAATTGCTCTCCCGAATTAATGAAGAATTCTCCCTTACGATTATAATCAGTGAGCACCGAATTGAAGAAGTTGTTCCCCATGCGACGCAGCTTGTCATGCTGAATCAGGGGCAAATTGCATATCTTGGCACTCCTGATCAGGTGATGAAGCAAATATGGAAGGATGAAGATGCATTATTTTTGCCGTATCTTCCATCTATCGGTCGGCTTTATTTGGAAATAGAGAAAGCCAGCGATGCCCGAGCTGTACCTATGAGTGTGAAAGAGGGAAGGAGATGGCTTGCTGGCAAGCAAGAACAACGGCAAGCTGCTGGGAAGAGCCTGTCTGAATCTGTGAAGGTTGATTGGGAGCAAGTAGAGCCATTGTTAACATGCAAAGAGCTGTATTTTACCTATGACAAAAATGCTCCCCTCGTCCTGAAGCGATTGTCCCTATCGATTCATGAGGGTGAATTCTTCGCCCTGCTTGGCGCCAACGGATCTGGGAAGTCCACCTTGCTGCAGCAAATTGCGGGCGCACATAAGCCTCAACGAGGAGACATCTTGTATGCGGGCAAGTCCTTGCTGCGGAAATCTACAGTAGAGCGAAGTCGGATGATTGGGTATGTCGCACAGAATCCGATGCTCTATTTCACTAGAGACACGGTGAGGGAGCAATTGATGGATCGGCTAAGGCGGTTAAGCGAGCATAGCAGCATCGAGAAGCTGAATGAACTCGTAGCACGCTTTGACGTCGAGTCTATTATGGATAAGCATCCGTTCGATATAAGCGGGGGGCAGCAGCAGAAAATAGCGCTCATGCTTGTCTTATTGGCCGATCCGAAGCTGCTGCTGCTGGATGAGCCGACGAAGGGACTCGATCCTATTTCCAAGCACCGGTTGGCTGAATTGCTTGAAATGATACGGGCGGGAGGCACCACAATTGTCATGGTCAGTCATGACATCGAGTTCGCGGCCAGCTATGCATCAAGATGTGGCTTGTTATTCAACGGCGCCATGGTCGCAGTAGAAGACACACGCTCCTTCTTGCAGAGCAACTACTTCTATACAACAACGATTCATCGCACAGTGGGAGATGTTCTGCCCGAAGCGATCACGGTGAAGGATGTATGGGAACAATGGGGAAATTAAAAAGAACGATCTACGTGGGAAGTATGGCAGCGGCCGTAGCCGTAATGGCAGTTGTCTTATGGATGGACAAGTACTACTTGCCCCTGAGCTTTATGATGATCGGGCTCGCGATGCTGCCCTTCTTCATTCGCTTCGAGCGAAAGACAATGAAGGCGGAAGAGATTCTGCTGATTGCGATGCTTGGTGCGATTGCGGCTGTGAGCCGCGTGCCGTTCGCGCCACTGCCTAGTGTGCAGCCGACATCCTTCGTCATTATGATGTCTGCGCTCGTATTTGGACCGGAGGTAGGGTTCCTCGTAGGTAGTATCGCCGCAGTGGTATCGAACATGTTTCTTGGACAAGGGCCGTGGACGCCGTGGCAGATGTTCTGCTGGGGCATGATTGGATTTACGGCAGGCCTGCTGCGAAATACAAGATTCATGAAGAGCTTGTGGGGCAAAAATATATTCGGGTTTTCATGGGGATTCCTGTTCGGTTGGATTATGAATCTATGGTTTCTGATCGGCATGTATGATCATTTGAACTGGAAGGTATTCGTATCTGCTTATGTCGCCAGCTTTTATTTTGATTTAGCACATGCATTGTCGAATGTTTTTTTCATTACGATTTTCTCAGCGATATGGATCAAGATACTGCTGCGGGTGAAAACGAAATACGGATTGCTGACCACGAATGACGGGAAACTGAAGGATATGTAAATATTCAAGCGCTATACTCTAAATCATAGTGCAAAGAGGAGGTTGAATGGTCTTGGACGATGTAAAACAATACTTGCCGACCGATAAATGTGATTATGATTCAATAGATCGGTTGAAGTCACTAAAACCGGAAGAACTCCAAAGGATAATACCGGAATTGCTAGAGTGGATTCAGGATATCAACTGGCCTGTTGCACCTAAGATTATCGAGATTTTGATTCCATTGGATAAGCTTCTGTTGCCGCAGCTCAGGGTCATATTGCGATGTAACGAATACGATTGGATTGAAAATTGTTTGTGGTACTTGGTTCGGAGGTTAAACTCAGATACACTTTTGGAACTGAGAAATGAATTGGTGATGTTGAGCAAAAGCACGAACCCGAACTTTATAGAGTACGAAATTCCTCAGATCTGCAAGGAGATCATGTCGACGCATTCTATGGAATGATGATGAACCGGATCATGTATATCATGATTTTTCAATCTGTTGCGAGGGGGTATTACTAATTGAGTAAGGACTCATTGGATCTGATAAAAAAGGAAATCTATCAGTTAATTAAGTCGATATCAGTCGATCTCAAACTAGAGAAGAAAATAGACGAAAAACAATTTGAAACACTTCTTCATCACTTGGATACATACAAATATCTAATTAGGGATCAAAATGTATTGTGCAGATCATTTGCAGGGGAAATATTTTATTTATTTAGTACGATGGTACTTCAAGCCAAGTATGTGAGATACGATGAACGACTTATGGATCTTATTTTTCAACTTAGATCGTCCCTCTTGTGTGTATTTGGTGAAAGTCAGTTCGATACATAAATTTAGTAATTTTACACCTTGACCCCTTGCACCTTCTTCGATTAACATAGGATCTATAAAGGGGAGTAGCTGTTACAATAAAGTCGTCATTACGAGGATAATCCTCCGGCTTTGTTGGCAACTTCGATTGTTAGCGAGACCT
>Ga0209025_1003996_pt1 | contig 13236 bp, 9 predicted proteins | sample AraplaMF_Col_mLB_FD_184256 | JGI IMG/M metagenome (GOLD analysis project Ga0209025, IMG submission 184256) | Arabidopsis root microbial communities from the University of North Carolina, USA - plate scrape MF_Col_mLB (SPAdes) (version 2) | ecosystem: Host-associated > Plants > Roots > Endosphere ... | reverse complement strand
CGCCGGAATTCACGATTACCGCCGATGCGCTTTATTCGAAGCTCAAGACCGGTCGGCGGCAGGACTTTTTCGCTTTCCGCCTGCCCACCGGCGCCAACCCCGTCACCAATCGCGTCGTCGAGGACGGCGTGGTCGTCGCGGGCAACGCCAACGGCACCGTCACCACCGCCGGGCAAATCCGCAACGAGCCGACCGAAAGCTTCCTCTATGGCCTCAACGGCAAATATGAGGGCGACAACGGGCTGACGATCGAAGCGGACGGCTATTACAGCAAGGGTACGATCGACCAGACGATCCAGATCATCACCTTGCAGGGGACCGCGCTGGTTCCGGGCGCATTCGATTTCCGCGACACCGCCATCCCGTCGCTGACGCTGACCGGGCCGTTTAACCCGACCAGCTATGCGTCGTACAACCCGGCCACGAACGGGGTGCGCAGCAATCGCCTTATCGGCCTGCTCGACGAATATACGGGGAAGCTCGACGTCAGCTACGAAACCGGCGGCGTCACGATTGCCGCGGGGGTCCGCTATACCGACCTCCATGCGCGCTCGAATGCCTTCCGCAGCCAGGTCACCCCGACCCGCGCCGAGATCGAGCCCTATCTGAAGCTCGTCGATGCGGGCGATTTCCTGACGGACATTCCGGGAACTTTCCCGCGCAGCTTTCTAAGCACCGCGCCGACATTCGACTATGTGTTCAACCGTGCACAGGCGGCCGAGCCCAATCCGAATGCGAACGGCCGTTCGACCTTGCTGCCCAATCTCCAGCGCGATTATGATTTCAGCGAAAAGACGCTCGCCGGTTACCTGATGGTGTCGGGCGAGGGCGAGATTGCCGGGATTCCGTATAAGGCGAACGCCGGCGTCCGCATCGCATCGACGCGGCTGTCGGTCGACAGCTATGTCAATGTCGGCACCGTCAGCACGCTGCGCACCGACAAGAATCGCTATACGAAAATACTGCCCAGCGCGAATATCGCGTTCAACGTCAGCGACGACTTCCTGATCCGCGTGTCGGGATCGCAGACGATGCAACGCGCGTCGATCGCCGACCTTGCACCCTCGACCTTCTTCAACGCTACCAACCTTTCGGTCACCGGGGGCAATGTGAATCTGGAGCCGCCGATCTCGACGCAGGCCGATATCAGCTTCGAATATTATACGGGCAAAAGTTCGCTGATCTCGGGCGCGGTCTTCTACAAGGACGTCAAGAATTTCATCGCGAGCTTTGTGACCACCGGCGTCGACACGACGCTCGACCCGCAGGGACGTGAACTGACTTTCTCGCGCCCCGAAAATCTGTCGAGCGCGAAGATCAAGGGCTTCGAAATCGGCATCCAGCAGTTCCTCGACTTCCTGCCCTCGCCGCTCGACGGTTTCGGCGTGATCGCAAACTACACCTATTCGGATTCGGAGGACAGCGCGGGCTTCCCGCTCGTCGCGGTGTCGAAGAACAGCTACAACCTCGTCGGCCTGTATGAGAAGGGCCCCTTCTCGGCGCGCATCGCGTATAACTACCGCGACGAGGCGGTGTTCGAATTCTCCGAAGGCCGGCCGAGCTTCGTCGGCTCGCGCTCGCAGCTCGACGCACAGGTCGGGGTCGACATCACGAAGAATATCGCACTGTCGCTCCAGGCACAGAATCTGATGCCCAAGAAATCCGCGACGACCGAGTATAGCAATTTCAACACGACCGCGCTCAACAGCTATGCCCTGTCCGAGCGGCGTTTCTCCGTCGGCGTGCGCGCGAAGTTTTAAAAAGAGGTCCCCGGACCGGCGGCCCCCGACCTTTTTCGGGTCGTGCGCCGCCGGTCCACCGGATCACAAGGAGTGTATCGGATTATGGTTTCGGGTGATCGGCGCGCGCGCCTTGTTTCGGTTCTGGCGCTCGGCGCGGCGCTCACTCTACCAGTTCAGGCGCAACCGGCGAAATTGCCCAAAATCCTGTCGGACCCTGCGACGGCGGCGGCAAACCCGCTGCCCGACTTCAGCTACGCCGGTTATGGCTTCGGGGTGGCGCCGATCCCCGCCGATGCGGGCACGATCATCGACGTGACCGATCATGGCGCGATCCCCGACGATGGGCTCGACGATAGCAAGGCTGTGCTGCGCGCGCTCGCCGCAGCAAATGCGGTGAAGGGCAAGGTGACGCTGCGTTTCCCGAAGGGGCGCATACAGATCACGGAAGTGTTGCGCATCACGCGCAGCGACATCACCCTGGACGGTGCGGGCAATGGCGCGGGCGGCAGCGAACTCTGGTTCCCGCGGCCGCTGAAGCTGATCGACAAAAGCCACGATTATGACGAGCTGCGCGAATATCTGGTGCGCGAGAAGAAGCAGCAGGTCGAGCCCGAGCATAATATCGACTATCTGTTCACCGAATATACCTGGGCAGGCGGGATGATCTTTGTCGCGCCTGCGGGCAGCCGGCCGGTCTCCTATGACGGGACAAAGGATGTCCGCGACCCGGTGCTCGCCAACGGTGTATCGGGCAAGCAATTCGCGCGCACGCTGACGGTCGACGATGCGTCGAAGCTTAAGGTCGGCGATGTCGTGCAGCTACAATGGTTCTCGGTTGACGGACCCAAAAGCCAGATATTGAAATCGCTCTATGGCGATACCGACCTGCCGATCGGCTCGCATCATTGGACCTTCCCGAACCGGCCGGTGGTCGCGCAGGCGACGCGCGTCGCGGCGGTGCGCGGCAAGACGGTCACGCTCGGCGATCCATTGCTTCACGATGTCCGTGCGGACCAGCCCGCGGTCGTCGCCGACTGGACGCATCTTTCGAATGTCGGCATCCAGAATCTGCGGCTGCAATTCCCCGAGGCGCCAGCATTCGGCCATCATCTCGAGCAGGGCTATAACGGCATCTATATGACCGGCGTGTTCGACGGCTGGGTCAAAAAGCTGACGATCGACCGCGCGGACAGCGGCATCCTGACCGACAATGCCGCGAGCCTGACGATCGCCGACATCACGACGACGGGCGACCGCCGCGCGCATTATTCGGTGCATGTCGGCGCCGTGCACAATGTGCTGGTCAAGGATCTGAAGGTCGAGAATCCGGTCGTTCACCCGGTGAGCATCAATACGCGTTCGACGCGTTCGGTCTTCCTGCGTTCGGTCGTCGACAAGGAGGCGATCATCGATCAGCACAGCGGATCGAACCATCAGAATCTGTTCGACGCGATCGAGATGCATATCGATCCGAAGCAGGGCAAGGACGGCTGGCATTACCAGCTGTGGGTCGGCGGCGGCGCACCCTATTGGAAGCCGGGGCATGGGCTCTACAACACGCTGTGGAATGCAAAGCTGGTGGTGCCCGAAAGCGTGCCCGCCGATGCCACGGTTGCGATCACGAGCGGCCTCGAAGGTCCGGGCGAGCGGATCGTCGGGCTGCATGCGAACCGCAATATCACGGTCAGCTATGATCCCGCGCCCTATATCGAGGGGACGGGGCAGGCGGTCGATGCGGCGCCGTCGCTTTACGAATATCAGCTCGCGCGCCGGCGGCGCTGAGGATTAGCGCCCCGGCGGCGGCGCGACCGACTGCCGCTCGACGAAGGTCGAGGCGAGGACGTTGCTCTTATCGTCGCCGCCCTTGGTGCCCGGACTGAGGAAGTCGGGGACGAGCGTCTGCGCGGCGCGGATGCCCATCTCGCGGATCGGCCAGCGCACCGTGCTGAGCGCGGGCCAGATATGCGTGGCCGTCGGACTGTCGTCGAAGCCGATAATGGACAATTCGCCGGGAACCTTGATTCCCTTGCCGTGCGCAACGCTCATCACGCCCGCCGCCATCTCGTCGTTCGAGCAGAAGACCGCGGTCGGCGGCGCGGGCAGCGAAAGCAACGCCTCACCGGCCTCGATCCCGGCGATATAGCGGTAGTTGCCCGGCGCATAGAGTTCGGCGGGCAGGTCGAGCCCTGCCTCGGCCAGCGCCTCGCGGAAACCCTCTTCGCGCTCGGCCGCCGAACGGAAGCCGACGGGGCCGCGCACGAAACCGATCCGGCGATGGCCGAGAGCGACCAGCCCGCGCACCGCCTCGGCAACCACCTCGCGGTCGTTCGACGAGATACAATGCTTCGCATCGTCGATCCGCGCCGATCCGATGCGGACGTAACGCACGCCAAGATCCTCGCAGAGCGCAGCAAGATCGTCATTCTCAGAAATCGGCGGCAGCAGCATCGCGCCGATCGGGCGCTGTTTTTCCAGGAAAGTGCGGACATCGTCGAGCATCTTGTCCGACCCGCGATCGACCGGACGGACGAGCAGCGCAAGATCGCTGTCCTTGATCGCGTCGAGCACGCCGCGCTGAAAATTGAGCACGGTCTGCGCATTCGGATTGTCGTGCAGCAGCGCGATCAGGAAATTCCGGCGAAAGGCGAGCGCGCGTGCCTGCGGATTGGGGACGAAGCCAAGCTGCTCGATCGCCTTTTCGACAGCCGCACGCGTCTTGTCGGTCAGGAATTCGGAGCGGTTGATCACCCGGCTCACGGTCTTTTTCGAAACCCCTGCAAGCGCTGCGACGTCGTTGATCGTCGGTTGCTTGCTCCCCGGCCCCTTATTCTGTGCCGCCATATTCTGTCTTTCCCCTGCAAGCCTCTGGCCCGGCTCGCGCTTTCCCTGCAGATGGACGCTCGAAAGCGTAAAATCAACCGCCCGGCGGGGGTGCCAACACCTCTTGACACCGGTTACCATCAAATCTAGCAAGGCAGCAAGCCAGAAATATCGAGCGAGGATGCGATCCCATGTTTTCCAAGACCTATTACGCCACCCATCCCGTAATGATGGAGGAGGTGTCGAACGCCGAACTGCGCGATCGCTACCTGATCCAGAACCTGTTCCGTGAGGGCGAGTGCGTCCTCAACTATACCCACGCCGACCGTTTCGTGATCGGCGGCGTTGCCGTCGGCTCGGCGCCGGTCAAGCTGCCCGCGCAGAGCGAGCCGCCGTCGGCCGCGGGGCATCCGTTCCTCGAACGCCGCGAGCTCGCGATCGTCAACGTGTCATCGGTGGAAGGCACCGTCACCGTCGACGGCGAGAGCTTCACGCTCGGCAACAAGGACTGCCTCTATGTCACGATGGGCGCGAAGGACGTCGAATTCGCGGGTTCCGGCGCGCGCTATTATCTGGCGTCGTGCCCCGCGCACAAGGCGTTCACGACGCGCAAGCTGGGCATCGCCGACGCCAATGCGCTCGATCGCGGCAGCCTGGCCGAATCGAACGAGCGCACGATCTTCCAGCTCGTCATTCCGGGTGTCTGCGACAGCGCGCAACTCGTCATGGGGCTGACCGTTCTCAAGGAAGGCAGCGTCTGGAACACGATGCCGCCGCACATTCACGAGCGTCGCAGCGAGATCTATTTCTATTTCGAACTCGACAATGTCGACACCGACCGCGTGATGCATTTCATGGGCGAAGGCGAGGCGACGCGTCACATCGTGATGCAGAATGAGGAAGCGGTGATCAGCCCGCCCTGGTCGATCCACATGGGCGCGGGTACCAAGGCTTATGCCTTTATCTGGGCGATGGCGGGCGAGAATCAGGACTATACCGACATGAACGTCCTCGACATCTGTCAGCTTTCGTAATGGCGGGCCTGTTCGATCTTTCGGGCAAGGTTGCGCTCGTCACCGGTGCCAACACGGGCATCGGGCAGGGGATCGCGCTCGCGCTTGCCGAAGCGGGCGCCGACATTGCTGCCGCCGGCCGCTCCCCCGCCGACGAGACCGTCGGCAAGGTGCGCGGGCTCGGCCGCAAGGGCGAGAATTTCGCCGCCGACCTGTCGAGCGTCGGCGCCGTGCAGCCGCTCGTCGATGCGGTGCTCGCCGAATTCGGACGCATCGACATCCTCGTCAACAATGCCGGCATCATCCGCCGCGCGGACGCGGTCGATTTCACCGAGGCCGACTGGGACGCGGTGATGGACACCAATTTGAAGACGCTCTTCTTCCTCTGCCAGAGCGTCGGCCGCCACATGATCGCGCGCGGTTCGGGCAAGATCATCAACATCGCCTCGATGCTCACCTTTCAGGGCGGCATTCGCGTGCCGAGCTATACCGCATCGAAATCGGGGGTCGGCGGGCTCACCAAGCTGCTCGCGAATGAGTGGGCGGCGAAGGGCGTGCAGGTCAACGCGATCGCGCCCGGCTATATCGCGACGAACAACACCGCCGCGTTGCAGGGTGACGAGACGCGCAACCGCCAGATCATGGAGCGCATCCCGGCCGGCCGCTGGGGCGACCCCAGCGACATCGGCGGCGCTGCGGTCTTCCTCGCGTCATCGGCGTCGGACTATGTGCAGGGCCATATCCTCGCCGTCGACGGCGGCTGGCTCGCGCGATAACAATATAGGCCACCCTCCGGCACGGACGGGGTGAGCGGGGAGTGAGATGACCGAAGGCCGCCTTGTCTTTTTCGGCGAACTGCTGATCCGCCTGACTGCGCCCGGCAACGAATTGCTGATGCAATCGCCGTCGCTCGCGCTCCATGTCGGGGGCGCCGAGGCGAACGTTGCGATAGGTCTCGCCCATCTGGGCCACGATTGCGCGATGGTCAGCCGCGTCCCTGCGAATGCGCTGGGCCGCGGTGCCGTCGCCGCGGTGCGGGGTGCGGGCGTCGATTGTTCCGACGTCTCCGATGCGCCGGGACGAATGGGGCTCTATTTCCTCAGCGTCGGGGCGGGCCTGCGCGCGTCGGAGATCGTCTATGACCGCGCCGGGTCGAGCTTTGCGGCGACGGGTGCCGAGGATTATGATTTCGACCGGCTGCTTGCGGGCGCGGGTCTGCTCCACCTGTCGGGGATCACTCCCGCGCTCGGGCCGCGCTCTGCCGAAGCCGCGCTCGCGGCGGCGCGCGCGGCGAAACGGCTCGGCGTGCCTGTCAGCTTCGACGGCAATTATCGTGCGATGCTGTGGGAGGCATGGGACAGCGATCCGCGCACGATCCTGTCGGAACTGATCGGCTCGGCGGACATATTGTTCGGCAATCACCGCGACCTGTCGCTTGTGCTCGGCAAGGTGTTCAGCGGTGAAGGCGAAGACCGGCGGCGCGAAGCCGCCGAGGCTGGTTTCGCAGCCTTCCCGGGCCTCAAACTGATCGCCTCGACCGCGCGCCATACGGCCACGGCCGACCATCACCGCATCGCGGCGCGCGTCGACCTGCGCGATGGTGGTTACCAGACCCCCGAGATCGACGTCACCGGCATCGTCGACCGCATCGGCGCGGGCGATGCCTTTGCTGCAGGCGTCCTCCATGCGCATCTGTCGGGCAGCGGTGCGCGTGCAATGGCTGAAAGCGGTCTCGCGCTGACCTGTCTCAAACATTCGCTGCCGGGCGACGCGAGCCGCTTTGGTCAGGCCGATATCGACGCCTTCCACGGCGGCGGGCTCGATGTCCGGCGCTGAACGGGTCAGCCGCCGTACCTTGATCGGCGGCGGCCTTGCGCTTGGCGTCGCGACTGCCTTTCCGGCGAAGGCCCGCCACGATCGGGCTTCGATGATCGAGACACCCGATGGTCTATATGCAAACGTCAATGGGGGTGGCGGGCTTCCCTATCGTTTCGCCGGCATCCGCTATGCGCGTGCTGCGCGCTTCGCGGCGCCGGTCGCCGTGCTCAGGGCCGAGCAATTCGGTCCGGAACCGCAAGCCCCGTTGCGGCCTGACGGGCGGAAGGACCGCGACATGGTCTTCGGCCCGGCGTGCCCGCAGCAGGGCGACCGATATCATCCGCAATCCGAGGACTGCCTTTTTCTCAACGTCTGGACACCGTCGCTAGAGGGCAAGGCGCGTCGCCCGGTCATGGTCTATTTCCACGGCGGTGCCTATTCGACCGGCAGCGTCACCGACCCCGTCAATGACGGCGCCAGACTCGCGGCGCGGGGTGATGTCGTCGTCGTCACCGTGAACCACCGCCTCAACGCGCTCGGCTATCTGTATCTCGCCGGGCTCGATCCGCGTTTCCCCGATAGCGGCAATGCGGGGCAACTCGACCTGATCGTCGCGCTCAAATGGGTGCAGCGAAATATCGCGGCGTTCGGCGGCGATCCGGGCAATGTCACCGTTTTCGGACAGTCGGGCGGCGGTGCGAAGATCGCAACGCTGATGGCGATGCCTGAAGCCAAGGGGCTTTTTCACAAGGCGATCACGATGAGCGGGCAACAGGTCACTGCCTCGGGACCGCTTAACGCCACAAAGCGGGCGCAGGCGTTTCTGGCCAAGCTGGGCACGGGCTTCGATCCCGCGACCGCTCCGGTCGAGCAGCTTGTCGCCGCGCTGTCGGCGACCGACCCGATCCTTGGTGGCGGCGTCTATATGGGCCCGGTGCTCGACATGAAACATCTGACGCGCCACCCCTTCTGGCCCGACGCCGCGCCGCAGTCGCTCGGCATCCCGATGATGCTTGGCAACACGGTGATGGAAACGCGCGCCTTCTATGCGCCCGAAGGCAAACAATTGTCGGGCCTGAGTTTCGGGAATCTCGCGGCGCGGATCGCGCCAGAGATGCGCATCGATATCGAACCATCGTGGGTGGTCGGCCAGTTTCGCAGCCGATATCCGCAGGCTGCGCCGCTCGAGCTGTTCCACCGCATCGTCACCGCCGCGCGCAGTTGGCGCGGGCAGGTCGAGGAGGCGGAGGCGCGCGCGCGCGCGGGTCATCCGGGCTTCGTCTACCAGCTCGATTTCGAGGGCGCGAAACATGCCGACGATATCGCGCTCAGCTTCGGCACGGTCCCCGATCCGACCCCCGCGCAGCAGGCGATGAGCGATCGCGTCATGGACGCTTTCGTCCGCTTTGCCCGCACGGGTGATCCGGGTTGGCCGGCCTATGATCTCGATAGGCGGCGGACGATGATCTTCGATACGTCGAGCCGCGTAGAGAATGATCCGAGAAAATGGGAGCGCGAGCTGTTCGCGCGCGTGCCCTATATCCAGCCGGGCAGCTAGACGATCCTGTGCCCGCCGAGCCAGTTCCACAGCAGCTCGGGCCAGATTGCAACGGGTAGCCCCGCCGTTTTCATCAGTCCGAAGCCATGTTCGCCGCGCTCGAAGAAATGCGCTTCGACCGTTGCTCCAACGGCGCGCGTCGCTTCCCGTAGCCGAACGCTGTTCTCGACCTTCACGACGCTGTCGTCCTCGGCGTGGAGCAGCCACAGCGGCGGCTGGTCGGCGCGGACATTGCGTTCGGGCGAGTAAAGTTTCTCGCGCGCCGCGTCGGCGTTGGCGCCGATCAGTTTCTCGCGGCTCACCGCATGCGCGATCGCCGGGTCCATCGATACCACGGGATAAATGGCCGCGAGGGCATCGGGCCGCGCCGGCAAGGCGTCGGCTGCATCGACCGGATCGTAGACCTTTGCATCGAAGCGCGTGAGCAGGCTCGTCGCGACCTGCCCGCCCGCCGAGAAGCCGCCGAAGGCGACGCGGGCCGGGTCGATCCCGTCGGCCTTTGCGCGGCCGCGCACCAGCCGTACCGCACGCTGCGCATCGGCGAGCGGCACGTCGGCGCCGTTCGTCCAGCCGTCGCCGGGCAGGCGGTAGAAGAGCACATAGACGGTCACGCCGCGCGCTCTCAGCCAGCGGGCGAGTTCATAACCTTCCTTGTCGACCACGACGTAGCGATAGCCGCCGCCGGGCGCGAGGATCACCGCCGCGCCATTGGGCTTTGCCGGGCGGAAGATGTCGAGCCGCGGGCGCGCAATGCCTTGCAGCATCCGGTCGCTGGCGTTCGGATCGTCGCTCCGCTGTACGACCTGTTCGACAAGCCCGGGTGGAGGGTTGATATGACCTTCGGGCCAGAGCGCGATGCTTGCATCGGGCGCGAGACCTGCCGGCCGTGTCCATACTGCTTGCCCCGCTGCCGCGCCCGCAAAGGGCAGCGCCAGGCTGGCCGTCAGCAGCGCGCGACGGTCGAGGCTCATGGTGCGGGGGCCTTGTTCGGATAGGCGATGATCAGCACCAGCGGCGCGCCTCCGGTCTGGCGGATGCCGACCCTGGCGCCCTTGTAGAGCCACGCCGCCATGCCCGCCTTCAGCTCTTTCTCTTCGCCGTCCGAATGGACGACGCCGGTGCCCGAGATGACATAATAAATCTCGTCATGATCGATCGGATGCACGCCGATCGCGGCGCCGATATGCAGCGCGCGCTTGCGGAATTCGAAGCTGCGCGGCGCAGGGACCGAATCGCTGATCCGGTAGGCGGTCGACATGCCGATCGCGCCGTGCGGCGGCGCCTCTTCGCGGACCGTCGCCGCTTCGTCGATCACGACCATCGCAGGCGCGCCGGCGCTCGCGAGTATCAGAGCAAGAAGCGCGTTCATCGTCAGTTCGCCGTTCGCGAAGCGCGGTCGCGTGCCGACAAATGCTCCTGCGGCATGGGCGCGGTCTGGCCGGGATAGCTGCCCGATTTGGGTTCCATCGTCGCAAGGTCCCACTCGGCTGCGACAAAAGGCGCCCGCACCTCCTTGACCGTGGGATAGCCGCTCACTTCCTTTTCGTCGTCGATCACCTCGCCGCGCCCTTCGGCGACGAAAAAGAGCACGCGAATCTCTTCGGCGTCGCGCGCCCAGGGCCGCGCGCCGGCGGTCGACAGCACCGAGGTTTCGACGTCGCGCACCGGCAGGACATTATAGCCTCCGACCGGCGCGAGCGGCGCCTTGGCACGGATCAACTTGGCCTGCGTCTCGCCATAACGGCCGAACTCGGGCAGCGGCTGGCCGTGACGGTCGACCGCCAGATTGTCCTTGCCATAATATTCAAGGTCGCCGTCGCCGCCGAGCATCAGGAAGGGCAGGTCGGGATCGGTGTCGTTGCCGCCGCGCATGACATTGCCGATCGCGGTGATCTGTCCAGTCACATAGTCGTGCCCGACCCATTCGAGATTCATCAGGTTATAATGCACCGCGCGATGCTGTGGATTATAGATCAGATTGTTGATCATCAGCGCCTGTCCGCCGCCCTTGATCAGCGGGTTGCGCTCGACATTATGCGCCCAGACATTGCGATAGAAGACGATGCCCGTGGCATTGTCGTGGATCAGCGACCCTTTGCTATGCTCGCCCTTCGGATGGCTGGCGTCGGCGAGGCCTTCGGCCGCCAGATTGTTCGAAAAGGTGATGTTGTGGCTCGTGCCCCGCCGCCACTCATCGACATTCTTGCCGGTGAAACGCGGGCCGGAGGCCGACATATTCTCGTCGATCCCCCACATGAGCGTGCAATGATCGACGATGACATTATGCGCCGCGACGGTCGAAAACGTGTCGGCTTCCCACCCGCTGCGCTTCGGCTGGCCGTCGACGCCGGTATAGATGCGCAAATGGCGCATCACGACGTCGTGCGTCTTCACATCGATCCCTGTGCGGATCAGCGTGACGCCGGGGCCGGGCGCCGTCTGGCCGGCGATGGTCAGGAACGGATGTTTGATCTCGATTGTCGTGCGGCCCATGTCGATCACGCCGCCGACCTCGAACACGATGATACGCGGCCCCGGCGTCTCGATCGCGGCCTTCAGCGACCCCGGACCATCGGGGGCGAGCGTGGTCACGCGCAATATCTGCCCGCCGCGTCCGCCTGGGGTCTGTGCCGCAGGACCGACCGCGCCCGGAAAGGCCAGCGGCGCCGCATCGGCCGCGATCGCCGAGCCCGATGACAGGCTAAGGGCTAGAAAAAGCGCAGTTATCCAGGGCTTTTTAGCCATCCCGTCTCTCCTCATCATTGGGGTATTGACATGTTCGTCGCAATCCGCAATCTTTCTGACACCGGTTACCCCAATCGGTCAACGAGAAAATATTTCCAAGGGAGAGGGTCTGATCCGGTTCGTCGCGACACGCGGCGGGCCATCTCACTCTCTGAAAAATCGACGGACGAAGCGGTGTGCCAAATCGCTTTGTCCAGCAAAGTAACCGGTGTCATTCCTTGCGCGAGCGGGGGCAACGGGGCGATAAGGGAGGATGATAATGGCAATTCATGCAATGCGGAGCATTCGCACTTTGACCCGGCTGGCGTGCGGTGCATCGCTTGCCGTAATCGCGGCCGCGCCGGCCTGGGCGCAGGACGCCACAGCCGCCGACGAACCCGTAGCCAGCGCAGACGAGATCGTCGTCACCGGCTTTCGTGCGTCGCTCGGCGCCGCGCTCAACGTCAAGCGCGAGTCGGTTGCTGCGGTCGATGCGATCGTCGCCGAAGATATCGCCAAATTCCCTGACCAGAACCTCGCCGAATCGCTGCAGCGCATTCCCGGCATCACGATCCAGCGCGACGGCGGCGAAGGCCGCGGGATCACCGTCCGCGGGCTCGGCTCGCAATTTACCCGCGTTCGCGTCAACGGGCTCGAAACCGTCGCAACCTCGACCGACGGCGCGTCGGCGAACCGCGACCGCGCGTTCGATTTCAACGTTTTCGCCTCCGAGCTGTTCAGCTCGATCGTCGTCCACAAGACCGCTTCGGCCGAACTCGACGAAGGGTCGCTGGGGGCGGTGGTCGACCTCAACACGGGCAATCCGCTCGCCGGCAAGGGTGGCTTCACCGCGGCGCTGTCGGCGCAAGGCAGCTACAACGACCTCTCCGAAAAAGTCGGGCCGCGCGTTGCGGGGCTGCTGAGCTGGGTCAACGATGCCGGCACGCTCGGCTTTGCCGTGTCCGCCGCCTATTCGGACCAGAAGACGCTCGAACTCGGCAATAATAGCGTTCGCTGGGCGCAGGCGCGCTTCGACTCGGTCGACGGCACGCCTTGCTGGACCGCCGCCAATGCGGGCGGCACCTATATCCCGAGCGCCGCATGCAATGCCGTGTCGCTCGCCTTTCACCCGCGTATCCCGCGTTACGGCGAAATCGCGCACGACAAGAAACGCCTCGGCCTCACCGGGACGATTCAGTTCGCGCCGAGCGATGCGACCAAAATCTCGATCGACGGTCTTTATTCGAGCTTCAAGCACCAGCGCCGCGAGCGTTGGGCCGAAGTGCTGCTACGCAGCAACGAACGTTCGATCAACGTCAGCGACTATGAAATCGACGACGACAATAATCTGATCTCGGCGACGCTCGACGACGCTTGGGTGCGCACCGAACATTATCTGCGCAAGGCAAAGACCGAATTCTGGCAGGTCGGCGCGACGTGGGACCAGGACGTCAGCGATACGTTCCGCTTCACTCTGCTGGGCGGCCTGTCGAAATCGACCGCGTCGATCCCGCTCGAAACGACGATCGTCTTCGACGACCGCGATGCGCAGGACTATCGC
>Ga0209025_1003993_pt1 | contig 13243 bp, 10 predicted proteins | sample AraplaMF_Col_mLB_FD_184256 | JGI IMG/M metagenome (GOLD analysis project Ga0209025, IMG submission 184256) | Arabidopsis root microbial communities from the University of North Carolina, USA - plate scrape MF_Col_mLB (SPAdes) (version 2) | ecosystem: Host-associated > Plants > Roots > Endosphere... | reverse complement strand
CGAGGAAGTGCATTATGCCATCAGGAAGAACGCATACGAAAATAAACTTAATATCCCTTCCGGTTGTTTTGTTTATGCTCTTTTCGTATGGATTAACAAATTTTGATTTTTTATTAACTTTTGCAATTGGCTTTTTAGTAGGTACTACATTTTTAACGCCCGATTTAGATACGTATAGTAATGCGTATAATAAATGGGGATTCCTGCGTATATTTTGGTATCCGTATAAGAAGGTCATGCCGCATCGTTCCTTCTTTACACATACAATTATACTTGGTGATGCGATTCGTATTGCATACATGTTAATTGTGTTTTCTCCGTTTTTATTCCTATTAAATATAATCGCGCTTGACGGGAATTTAATAGAAATTGCGAAGAAGCATGAAGTTGAAATTGTAACGTTTGTAATGGGAATTGTTGTCGCAAGCACGCTTCACATTATAGCGGATAAAGTGAACACGCGACGTAAGAAAATGATGAGAAAAAAGAAGAAGCGTAGAAGATAAAAAAACGTCCCAAAAGGTATTTTGGGACGTTTTTTCTTATTAAAAGGTTTTTTCCTTTGCCATTATACGTGCTGTTTTAATCAAACGTTTGTTTAAACTTAAGATTTCAGTATTTTAATACCTTTGACGATGTTCCAAATGAAGTAGTATAAGCTAATAATGCCGCAAATACATAAGACAATCATTGCTCCAATACCAAGTGTTACGTCTGGTTGATTCGATCCAATCCCCATAATTCCTAGAATAATAAATCCAATGAATGACGCGATGCTTGGAATGATGTGTGTCCATAGAGCGCGTTTTGCGTGTGGTTTCGTTTCGGAATCGCCCACAATCCACACAATGATTGGGAATAAGATAGGGGCAAATAATACGCTAAAGTATGATAAAGCTGCTAATATTTTGTTTCCGTTCATATATATCACCTCATAAATAATGTCCGTTGTTATACTTTTATTATGCAGGAAATGTGTTGAGCTTCCTATCGATGAACATTACAAGAACGTGACGCTTTTGTAAGATTTCTAGATTAAAAATGAAATTTTCAAAAAAATCTTCCGTAATGGAAATTGTTGTGATAGAATTAATGAAAACGTTTTCTTAAACGTTTTTTTATTTTAGACTTAAAGGTATGATGACCTGATAGTCTATTGATGAGGTTATTCTATTTAAAAGGGGATTCTTTAGGGGGAGAGAACAATGAACACATGGACACAAGTTTATGATCCGTTCGGAAACATTTGGATTTCGGCAGCGGTCGCACTTATTCCGATTATCTTTTTTTTCTTAGCTTTAGCAGTTTTCCGCATGAAGGGGTATGTGGCAGGGTTTATTACAGTTGTACTTACAATTTTAGTGGCGTTATTCGCTTATAAGATGCCGTTCACAATGGCGATGGCAGCGACCGGATATGGTTTTTTATACGGGCTATGGCCAATTGCTTGGATTATCATTATGTCGGTATTTTTATATAAAATCTCTGTGAAAACAGGTCAATTTGATGTCATTCGTGCATCTGTATTATCCATTACGAATGATCATCGTTTACTCGTTATTTTAATCGGTTTTTCATTCGGAGCATTTTTAGAAGGAGCAGCAGGATTTGGTGCACCAGTAGCGATTACAGCAGCGCTTCTTGCAGGTCTTGGGTTAAATCCTTTATATGCGGCTGGTCTTTGTTTAATCGCAAATACGGCGCCGGTAGCGTTCGGAGCGATGGGGATTCCCATTACAGTTGCTGGACAAGTAACAGGTATTGATCCACATAAAATTGGACAAATGGCTGGACATCAATTACCGTTCTTATCATTATTTGTTCCATTCTTTATCGTATTTTTAATGGATGGGTTTAAAGGGGTAAGACAAACATGGCCTGCTCTATTTGTAGCGGGTAGCTCATTTGCAATTACGCAGTTCATTACAGCGACATTCTTAGGACCAGAACTTCCGGATATTACGTCAGCACTTGTAAGTTTAGTGAGTTTATCGTTATTCTTAAAAGTTTGGCAGCCGAAAGAAATTTATCAGTCTAAACAAGCAAACAGTGAAGTAGCTGCGACAACGACAGCAACATCTATGCCGAAACTAACGGTAGGAAAAGTCGTAAAAGCATGGTCTCCATTCATTATTTTAACTGTGATGGTAGTCATTTGGAGCCAAAGCTTCTTTAAGGCGTTATTTGCTCCAGGTGGCGCACTAGAGAGCCTCGTGTTTAAGTTTGAAATTCCCGGCTTACACAATTTGGTGATGAAAGCAGAGCCAATTGTAAATAAACCGACGCCTTACGAGGCAATTTTGAAATTGGATGTATTATCAGCAACAGGAACAGCAATCTTAATTGCTTGTATCATTTCTATCTTTATTTTGAAAATGAGTGCAAAAGATGCGGTAGCGACATTTAAAGAAACGTTAAATGAACTTAAAATGCCAATTCTATCGATCGGATTCGTACTAGGATTCGCATTTATCGCAAACTATTCGGGCTTATCTTCTACATTAGCGTTAGCACTTGCAGGAACTGGCGGACTATTCCCGTTCTTCTCACCATTCCTGGGCTGGATTGGGGTATTCTTAACAGGGTCTGATACGTCAGCGAATGCACTGTTCTCGAATTTACAAGCGATTACAGCACAGCAAGTCGGTGTATCTGAAGTGCTTCTTGTTGCAGCAAATACAACGGGCGGTGTAACAGGAAAAATGATTTCTCCGCAATCGATTGCGATTGCTTGTGCGGCAGTTGGACTTGCTGGAAAAGAATCTGATTTATTCCGCTTTACGGTGAAGCATAGTTTATTCTTCGTAATTATTGTTGGTATTATGACGTATGTACAGGCATATTATTTAACGTGGATGATTCCATAAATAACAAAAGAAATAAACTTTGCATTTTTCAGATTATCGTGTATGATGGGAAAGTATTGAAAATTAAATCAGTGATAAACTAGGGGTGCCTAACGTATGCGTAGGCTGAGAGAGAAGCGCGTGAACTTCTTAACCCTTTGGACCTGATCTGGCTCGTACCAGCGTAGGGAAGTTAACGGCTTTACATAATGATGTCTTTATGAGCCAGGTCCTTATTTTTTTATGGACCTGGCTCTTTTTATTTTGGCATACGCTGGCCATATCTTGTCCTTGTCACGTACAGGGGGGCAACAAAGGTTATGAAACAATCTGTTTCAGCTGAGCAAATTGAATTGAAATCGAGTTTACCAGGAAGTAAGAAAGTGTATGTGGATGGACCACGCGCTGGTATGAAAGTACCGATGCGTGAGATTGAACAAAGTGAAACGAACGGCGTTCCGAATCCTCCAATTCGAGTATATGATACGAGCGGTCCTTATACAGATCCTGCGTATAAGGTGGAGTTGGAAAAGGGGATCCCAACGCCGCGCCACTCTTGGATTATGGAGCGCGAGGATGTAGAAGCATACGAAGGGCGCGAAGTGAAACCAGAGGATGACGGTGTGAAGGTGGCTTCAAAACATACACCTGTTTTTCCGCAAATGGATCGCCAGCCGCTTAGAGCGAAGGAAGGGGCCAACGTTACACAAATGCATTATGCGCGTAATGGCATCATTACATCTGAGATGGAATATGTTGCGATTCGCGAAGGAGTAGAGCCTGAGTTTGTTCGCAAGGAAATCGCGGAAGGCCGTGCTATTTTACCAGCGAATATTAACCATCCGGAAGCAGAGCCGATGATTATCGGACGTAATTTCCACGTGAAGGTTAATGCAAATATTGGAAACTCCGCTGTATCTTCTTCTATCGCAGAAGAAGTAGAAAAGATGACGTGGGCAACGCGCTGGGGTGCAGATACGATTATGGATTTATCTACAGGTAAAAATATTCATACGACGCGTGAGTGGATTATTCGTAACGCGCCTGTACCAGTCGGAACTGTACCGATTTATCAAGCGCTGGAGAAAGTAAATGGAATTGCAGAAGATTTAACGTGGGAAGTGTATCGTGATACGTTAATTGAGCAAGCGGAGCAAGGCGTTGATTACTTTACAATTCACGCTGGTGTATTACTTCGCTACATTCCGATTACTGCAAAGCGTGCGACAGGTATCGTTTCGCGCGGTGGTTCGATTATGGCACAGTGGTGTTTATTCCATCATAAAGAAAACTTCCTGTATACTCATTTTGAAGAAATTTGTGAAATTATGAAGCAGTACGATGTTTCGTTCTCTCTTGGAGATGGACTACGTCCAGGTTCGATTGCAGATGCAAATGATGAAGCACAATTCTCTGAGCTTGAAACACTTGGTGAATTAACAAAGATTGCTTGGAAACATGATGTGCAAGTGATGATTGAAGGACCTGGGCATGTACCGATGCATTTGATTAAAGAGAATATGGAGAAAGAACTTGATATTTGTCAGGGGGCGCCATTCTATACACTTGGGCCGTTAACGACAGATATTGCACCAGGTTATGACCATATTACCTCAGCAATTGGAGCTGCTATGATTGGTTGGTTTGGGACGGCGATGCTTTGTTATGTAACGCCGAAAGAACATTTAGGTTTGCCGAATAAAGATGATGTTCGCGAGGGTGTTATTACGTACAAAATCGCTGCACATGCGGCTGATCTGGCGAAAGGGCACAAAACGGCTCATCAGCGTGATGATGCACTTTCAAAAGCTCGCTTTGAATTCCGTTGGCGCGATCAATTTAATTTATCTTTAGATCCTGAACGTGCGATGGAATATCACGATGAAACATTGCCAGCAGAAGGCGCGAAAACGGCTCATTTCTGCTCAATGTGTGGACCGAAGTTTTGTAGTATGAGAATTTCACATGATATTCGTGAATACGCAAAAGAAAATGATTTAGAAACGACAGAAGCAATTGAAAAAGGAATGAAAGAGAAAGCGAAAGAATTTAAAGACACTGGTAGTCATTTATACCAATAACACGTTACACCTCTTTACTTGATTGATCACACTGTAGTACCTAACTTAAATATAGAAGAAGCCCGATTTGCTTAGACGGTAGCAAATCGGGCTTCTGTCGTTTATAAGGCGAAGAAGAGGTGTACCCAGTAGTATAAGAGGAATAATGTGACGACTGTTGTGAGAGGAATAACGATAAGGGATACACTTAAATAGTCTTTCCATTTTATTTTAATTTTGTTTTGTTTCAGGATATACATCCAAATGAGGGAAGCTAGCGTACCGATTGGTAATAATAGTGAACCGATGTCACTACCAATAATGTTTGCGAGATAGATAGTTTTTAATGTGACTGGGTCTAGTCCCATTTCGGTTAATGTGATTGTCCCAATCATAAGTGCAGGATGGTTGTTGAAGACGTTAGAGAGGAGGGAGACGAGTCCACCCATTGCAAAGCTAGCATAGAGTAGATGTTGACTTACCAATGGCTCAAGCCAATTTACAAGCGCTGCTGTTAATCCTGCGTTGTGGAGCCCGTAAATAATGACATACATAGAGAAAGCGAAAATTAAAATGTGCCAAGGTGTCTTTTTCAAAATATCGACTGGGTTTGTTCGTAAGTAGTACCATCTCCAGATGAGAAGAACGAGTGAACCGAGTACAGCAACAATTTCAATTGGAATTGATAAGAAGGATGCAACGAATAGAAGGCAGCGCATAAGGAAGACGAAGCCTAATACTTTTAACATGAATTTTGTACGTTTTTGTTTCGTATCAACTGAATTTTTTCCTTTTAACGGATGGAAGTTTTTCGTGAAGAAAATTTCTTCGATATCATATGAAGAAACAGGTAATCTTTCTGGTAGCTTTTTCTTTAACACTGTATACATAAGCCATGACATAAACAATAGTCCTAATGTTGCAGGTACAAACATCATAGCTGTGTGCATATAAAGAGTCATATTCACAATATTTAATGCGATTAAGTTTACGATATTACTTACACCAATTGGTGCACTAGAAGCAGTAGCGATTAAGGCACCGCTTAATAAATAAGGAATTTGTTGATGCGGTTTTAATTGAAGGTTTTTTAGAAGAAGAATTAAAATTGGAGTTGTAATTAAAATACTACCATCGTTATTAAATAAAAGAGTCATAAGAAAACATAATAACTGAATATACCAGTATAAACGGCGACCAGAGCCTTTTGCTAAGTTTGCAAGTTTCGCCGCGGACCAGTGGAAGAAACCGAAGCTTTCTAATATAACTGCCATAACGATGGTCGCTAATATTGTTATAGAGGCACCGCCAATTTTACTAATAATATCCATGACGTCTGGTTTTGATACAAGTCCAGTAATCAAGATAATGCCAGCGCCAATTGCTGCTGGCCATGCCTCATTTAAACCACGAGGTCGCCAAAAGATAACAATCATCGTAAAGAAGAATACAATAATAGTAATCCATATTTCAATGCTCATATTTAACCTACCTTTCTACTTTACCTTGAACCAATGTAGCTTGTCTCAAGTTTGTATTGATAGTATATTCAGCAAAAAATAGGAAGAACTAGACGTATGATGGAATAAAGTGAATATGTGTTTTTCAAGTGAAAGGACAAGTGTCACAAATGGTGAAATAACTATTGTGAGAGTAGTCTATAAATTAGTGGGACGGTAAGATAGTAAATGAAAAATATATGGGCAATTATGGGAGATATACTAGCGCAGCTCAAAATATATCAGCGATTTTTAAAATATATCGACTTATCGACAAAACATGACAAAAGGAGCCTATCCCAAAATATCTTTTGGAACAGACTCCAAGACTATATTATTTTTCCTTCAAAAAAGTTCGATCCTTCAAGAATAAATTCCAGAAGAAAATAAATCCTGGTAATAAAATTGCAATCCCAATTGCGTATAGAATAAGTAATGCATAGAATGTTTCGACCGTTGTAAAGCTTGTAAATACAGTTACATCAGGATAAATAATATACGGTAAATGAGCGACACCGTAAGCGTAACTGGCAAATGCATATTGAGCGACAACTGCTAAAACAGCAATGCGTGGGTATCCTAGTGTGCCATACTTCTTGTTTGTCCACCAAAGAGATGAATATCCGATCACGAATAAAACGATAGAAACTGTAAACCATGGGAATTGCTTTATGAGTCCTTGCATAAGCCAGTGTGTTTCTGGATCCATTACAACGAGGGCGATAATCGCCGTAACGAGTGTTGCAGGACCAAGGATGATGGCGTTTCTTCGATAAACTCTATACGAATCTTCTGAACCTTGCTCTCTCGCAAAATCAGCAAGAAAGAGAGAAGAGAGAAATAGTTCCGAAGTTAGCCCGAAGAGCATATAGCAATAGATAACCGGGCTAGAAAGAAGTTTTCCATACAGTAATACTTCTTTTCCTTCAGACATTGTAATATAAGCTCCCTCTGTAACAGGTAAAACGGTAATTAATAAGGCTGGAATTAAGAGCCCGGTAATACCTGAAATAACCCGAAGAAGGTACTGATATTTTGGCACAGAGTAAGCAAATACCATGAATGTACTGCGAATTGCAATGAGTATTAAAATTAACATAACTGGTACGAACATCACTGTTGCAAGGGTGAAAGCGGCTTTTGGAAAGAAACCGAGAAAAGCGACAACGACAAAGACGAGAAATGTATTTGTTACTTCCCAAGTCGGTGATAAGTATCGGTTGGCAAGCTTGGCAGCGAGCGTTGGATGTTTTGCGTATACCATGCCCCAAAAACCTGCTCCAAAATCGATAGACCCTAATATACTGTATACGAAAATAAGAGCCCACAAGATGATAATTGCAATACTTTCCTCATGCACGAGAATCGCCTCCTTCGTGATGTAAATCATTTGTAAGCGGATGTTTCTTAAAGAATGTCCGCAGTACAAAAACAGTTAAAATACCGAGTCCAATATATAAAATGATGAATAGAATAAATAAAGGACCGACAAAGTCAGCGCGTGTAGAAGCGTCGACTGTACGTTGCATACCATAAATAGTCCACGGTTGACGACCACTACAGCTGAAAATCCATCCAAATTCAATACCGAGCATCATAATTGGTCCACATGCGGCAGCTCCCCAAAGAAGCCACTTCGGTAATTCTGTTCTTTTTTTTCGGTAAACAAAGTACCAATATAAGAGGGCAATTGCTGCAACTGCAAAGGTGAAGGCAGCGGTGCCGACCATTAAGTTGAATAATGTATGTGTGTAAAATGGTGGCCATGTTTCTTGTGGGAATTCATTTAGTCCTTTTACGACGGTGCTAGGGTCTAGTCCCACTAGTAGGCTAAGCATGTTCGGAATTTCTAGTGCATAGTTTAGTTCAAGTGTGTTAGGATCCACAACGCCGCCAATTGATAACGGTGCATGTGATGTCGTTTCAAATAAAGCTTCAGCAGATGCAAGTTTTTCAGGAGAATGCTTATGTAAAGCAATTGCCGATTCGTGTCCCGAAAGCCACATCGTAGCACCTGTAATAAATGTCACGACGAGTCCTAACAGTAGTCCTTTTTTATGATACGCCACTTCACGTTTACTTAAATTTTTCTTTAATAATTTAAATCCAGCGATAGAGGCAATGACAGCAGCTCCAGTTGCATAGGCTGTAATCACAACGTGGAATGCACTTGTGCCAAAACTCGGATTAAAGAAAGCCTTCCACGGATCAACGTTAAAAACGGATCCATCTGGCCCCATTGAAAAGCCTGCGGGTGTATTCATCCATGTATTTGCTGATGTAATAAGCACGGCAGATGCAGTGGCACCAATCATGACGAAGAATAGCGAGATTAATCTCATGAATGGAGGTAGTTTGTCAGCAGCATATACATAAATGGACATGAACAAAGCCTCTAAAAAGAAGGCGAAAATCTCAATTTGAAAGGGAACAGAGATAACCTGCCCAACAATTTTGGCAAAACCAGGCCAAAGAAGTGAGATTTGGACACCAACGATTGTTCCAGTGGGGATGGCTACACCGAGAAGGATAGCAAATGCTTTCGTCCATCTTTTCGCCATAATAGCGTAGTCGGAATCTTTCTTCCAGTGATAGAGTATTTCACTTATAAAAATCATCAATGAAAGTCCCACGCCAAGTGTTGCAAAGATAATGTGGAATGCTAATGAAGAACCGAAAAACGCTCTTGCTAATGTTACCGTATCCATATGTAAACTCCTCTTCTTTTTTGCCATTATTTTCTGATTGAATTGGAAGATTTATTCAAAAAAACTACCAAAAATATATATGTATTTAAAAAGTGGATATGGTAATATAATGTTTGAATATTCTAAAAAGAAAGAAGTTAATTTTTAATAATATTTTGTTTGTTTTTTAGTAAGGAATATTTTATAATCTTTTATGCGAACATAAGTTCTATTTTCCGGGGTGAAGAAGTTTATGTGAAATGGAGAGGATGTTTTATGTATCCTGAAGTCATTAAAAAGATGGCATTTTCAAAAGAGCATAGAGATTTATTATTGAAGCTGTATAATAAAGAGATTACGCGTCGTGAATATGATCGACTTGTGGCATCGCTATATAGACCTTCTAAAGAGGCTTGTGAAGGATAAGGAACGGGAGACAATCTAATGGATTGTCTTTTTTAATTTTACGTATGTTCTGGTAAAATTAAGGCTAGCCTTATTAGGGAGGTGAATAGATTGCGGAAACGTTTATATATAGGGATTGGAGTTATTCTCTTAATCGCTTTAGGTGGAATTGTATTTTGGTCAGCTATACAAGGAAACCGTACAGAACATTTTATTTTGAGGCATATGGTGAATGAAAATGGGACGCTTGCTACATATCGTTTAGGGGATACGAAGGCAGGTGCGGGTGAAGCGAAAGGCCGTGAAGCTTTATCAGAATCAGCAGGATTATGGCTACAATATACACTCGATAAAGACGATCAAGCGTTATTCGATGAACAAGTTAAGGTTATTCAAAATAACTTTGTACATAAGGATCAAATCGTTGTATGGAAAATCTCTGAAAAGGGAGACATGCAGTCGGCTACCAATGCACTTATAGATGATCTTCGTATGATAGAGCAATTATATCGTGCTTATGAAATGTATAAGGAAGAGCGTTATAAAAACTTGGCTGATCAATTGAGTGATGCTGTAATGCGTTATAATAAGAAAGATAATTATTATGTTGATTATTATGATGCAGATGCAGGAAAACAAAATAATTTTGCAACGACATCATACTTAAATCCGCACGCATTCTCTTATATGAAGAAGTACGGCAAAGTTTCTGATCAGCAATATCAGGAAGTCGTTCAATTTTTAGCGGATTATCCGAGACATGGCTGGGCATTCCCGAAAGAGTATAAAGAAGATGGTACATTTACGTACGACAAAGAAGTGAATATAATCGACCAATCATACGTTGCCTATCACAGGAGTTTAGGTGGTCTTTCATCAGATGCTTATTTGGAATTTATAAAGAAGAAATTCCAGGAGGATGGAAAGCTATACGGTCGTTACAATTTAGAAACGGGAAAACAAACTGTAAACTATGAATCGCCAGCCGCTTATGGACTAACGATTATGTACGTACTACAAACAGGTGATACAAAGTTTGCGAAGGAATTATATGATCATATGGTTACATTCCGGAATGATAATGTATTTAGTAGATATTACGGTGGATACGTAACAGGTGAAAATAATAATACGCATATTTTTGATAACGTATTGCCGCTTTTAGCGGAAATGGAATTGGAGAAGAGTAAGAAATAGAAGGTGCCATCCTTTTCGGGTGGCACCTTTTATTTTTGTCGTTATTTGATGATAAGCCGATATAATTTTACGTCCTAATATTAGAGAAGTAGTCAATCACGAATTTGCGGAATTGCTGAGCAGTTTTCGATAAATAACGTTTTTTCGACCAACTTAAGCCGATAGTTCGCTCGCAATTCGGTTCAATAATACGTAACTTATTTAATGCTAAAGTAGAGTTTTTTAATAAAGTTAAACTTGGGACGAAAGCGATGCCGAGACCTTGCTTAATAAGGTCGCTAATTACGGTTGGTTCATCTACTTCAAAAGCGATATGCGGAGTGAAGCCAGCTTCCTTGCAAAATTCATCTGTTAAGTGCCGAAATCCGTAACCAGTGTTCATACTAATAAACGATTCGTCTTTTACTTCATGCAGATGAATACTGTCGCGTCCTGATAAACGATGACCTGAAGGGACGACTAAGAAAATTTCTTCTGTAATAAGTGGTTCCCACATAATTTCCTCGCCTTCAATTGGCACAGAAGAAATGCAAAAGTCAATTTCTATATTATCTAGTTGTCGTTTCATAGAAGGAGTAGATGCGAGAAACTGTTGGAATCGAACGTTAGGATGTTCTAGTAAAAAAGAACCGAGTAGTTCTGGTAATATTCTCGGAATAGAAACTGCCAGTGTAATAGAGCTTTGTTGTAATTCAGCTAAATCTTTAATTTCTCGTTCCCCTTCACTTAATTCATGAAAAATGCGCTCTACTCGTTTTAAAAATACTTTCCCAAAAGAGTTTAATGTAATCTGTCGACCTTGGCGATCAAATAGCGGGACGCCTAAGTCTTTTTCTAATCTAGCAATTGTTTTGCTGAGCGAAGGTTGTGCGATATGCAATTCCTCAGCCGCTTTTGTCATATGTTCTAATCGTGCGACTGTCTGAAAGTATTTTAGTTGCAGAAGTTCCATTTTGACTCTCCTTTCTATAGACCAAAAGGAATGAATTAATAATTAAAGATGTATTATACAGTATGGAAAGTGGCGTGTATAGTAAATCTGTTAAACCATTGTAATGTTGTGAAATTAGGAGAAGGAGTATGTTTCATGAAGGGAATTCAACTTATATTTAAAGATTGGAAAGCGATGTGGCACCATAAACATGGACGTATCGCTTTAATTTTTTTATTAATCGTTCCTTTAATTTATTCAGGATTCTTTTTAGCTGGATATTGGGATCCATATGGGAAATTAGATAAATTACCTGTTGCGATTGTGAATTTAGATAAAGGTGCTGCAATGGATGAAAAAACAATTCATGCAGGAAACGATTTTGTAGGAAATTTAAAAGAGAATAAGGAACTAGCTTTTCATTTCGTATCAGAAAAACATGCTGATGAAGGATTAAAAGAAGATAAGTATTATATGGTTGTTACAATTCCAGAGGATTTCTCTAAAAAGGTAAGTACACTTATGGATGAGAAACCAGAACCAGCGCAGTTGCAGTACAAAGTGAATCCAGGTAAAAACTTTGTAGCAGCGCAAATTGGAACGACAGCTGTTGAAAATATGAAAACAAAAATTTCAAATAGTATTACGAAATCTTATACAGAAGGTGTCTTTTCAAAGTTTCAAGACTTAGCACAAGGATTGAGCGATGCAAGTAGTGGTGCTGAGAAGTTACATGAAGGAACGACATCTGCAAAAAATGGGGCAAATCAGCTTGAAGATGGTATTCATCGTTTAAATGAAGGGACATCAAAAGTGAAAGACGGAAGTGAAAAACTTGCCGCTAGCCAATCAGCCTTAACTGGCGGAGCAAATGAGCTGAGCCAAGGAGCGACATCACTTCATAGTGGGATGGAGTTATTGACGCAAGGTGAAAAAACTTTACAATCAGGGATTAGTGAATTAAGTGCTGGTACAAATGAATGGGTGAACGGAAATGAGAAACTTGCTGAAGGGCAAGTGAAAGCGGACAATGCAGCAAATAGTATAAAACAACAATTAGAAGAGTACGTGAAAAGTCATCCGGAAATGCAGCAAGATCCTGCTTTTCAAAAGATCATTGCTACTTCTAACGGATTAGCTAAAGCAACAAACACTTTAAATAATAGCCAACAACAATTGACACAAGGTGTGCAGAAGATTGCGGATGGTCAGCATAAGGTTGAAGAGGGCATGAATACATTTGGAGTTAAGTTAAATGAGGCTACTAATGGAACGAAAAAGATTGCAGATGGTGCAGCGAATTTAGCTAATGGATTTACGAAGTGGGGAAGTGGATTTACATCATTACAAGAAGGTGTAAATCAGCTTGCGAGTGGCGGAACAGAGCTAAATCATGGTGCTGATCAGTTAACGAACGGACTAGTTAAACTTGAAGATGGCGCAAAAGAACTTTCTACGAAATTGGGAGAGGGTGCAGAGAAGATAGCGGATGTTCGCAATGATGATGCACGCAATACGATGTTCTCAGAGCCGGTTCAATTAGTGAAGTCGACAGTTTCTGATGTGCCGAATTACGGTTCAGGTATTGCACCATATTTCTTATCACTTGCATTTTATG
>Ga0209025_1003990_pt1 | contig 13250 bp, 10 predicted proteins | sample AraplaMF_Col_mLB_FD_184256 | JGI IMG/M metagenome (GOLD analysis project Ga0209025, IMG submission 184256) | Arabidopsis root microbial communities from the University of North Carolina, USA - plate scrape MF_Col_mLB (SPAdes) (version 2) | ecosystem: Host-associated > Plants > Roots > Endosphere... | reverse complement strand
TGTATCTTCTTTTATTTGTGTAACTTTTACGCCGTTACCAACGCCACTTTTTGCGTTTTTACCAAGTGCGACATTAAAGAACTTTGAAAACTGCCCCTCTTGCGCCGTAAATGTCACAGACTTTCTACGGTATGGTTCCCACTCCCCATTCACTTGTCTAGCACGCGTTGTATCGGTATTTGCCATATTTGAAGAAATGACATCCATTCGCAAACGCTGTGCTGTTAAAGCTGAGGCAGTGGTATTCATTCCATGAAAAATAGACATTTATTACTTACCTCCTTTAATAACAGTATTTAATGTATTTAACTTACCGTTCATACGTTCAATTAATGCGTTGTAATAAATTTGATTTTCCGCTAATTTCGCCTGTTCAGCATCCATATCCACTGCATTACCGTTATTTCGATAACGTAAGCCATTAACATTATTCACACCAGGTGTTGATTGTCGAATCTCGAAATCATAATGTCTACTATCAGTACGATATGCCGAAATTGACATTTGTTGTTCTTTCTCCAACATATCCTTAAAACTTACACTTTTCGCCTTATAATTCGGCGTATCGACATTCGCAATGTTATTAGCGATTGTTTTATGATTCAAAGTTGCATAGGAAAGTCCGTTTTCCAGGCTACTAATAGTTCCTCCAAACAAATCCAAAACATTCACCTCATTTATGTATTTCATTTTTTATCCAATATCACAATTGTAATTAATATGATACGTAGTGTCTATTGTCTTTTGTCACTTTCTAATAGTGAATATTACCCATTTTTATTCACAAATAACCAGGACAATACTTCCGCACCCCTTGCTACGACAGGCTTCGCAGAGCACAACACATTTCTAGTCAATTTACACTATTTCGACAGTGTTTACGGTTTTAGAATTGAATTTCCCCCTTTTTTTAACAAAATAACGGTAGACACAATGTCTAAAACAGAGTTCCTTTTTACTATTAAAGTACAAGTTGGGAATATTACACAAAATTCAGAATAGTAGTTCTAGACTGGATTATAAGTAACCATTGGAGTATTTGTTTTTTTCACTTATGCAAAAAGTAATTCGCATTTAAAAAAACTAATTTAGGGAGAAAGCAATGATAATTGCGTTTACGAGGGTTAAAAACTTACCTATGGAGATGAGGAAAAGGATTAAAACATAGATGATTCCTCCCCCCTATTTAGTACTATATCATAGTTCGACTTAATTAGAGTATTATAAACCAGCTGAAAATTTCGTCGAATTCTTGTCGAATTACGAAAAAGTTCAAAAAGGCATCTGAAACATAATTATTTCAGATGCCTTTCATGTTACTAATAAAATTTAGGTGTGATAATCAATTATACCTCGGCATAATTGCGTCCGGAATCGACTTTGCGCTTAGGCCTGCAAATGTTTTTTTGTGCGAAAGCGTAGTGCTAACGTAGCGGCAGCAACAGATGTTTTTTGCGTGAAAGCGTAGTGGCAGCGGCAACACAGCACCGATGCAGGTCAGTTAGCCGTTATCGCATCGATGCGATGATTTTAGGCTAACTTCCTTCATTAACTCCTTTCAGGTTCCGTGTCACCCGCCGGATGCTTTAACTTTTTGCTGAAAAGGGACTTAAAACCGCATTCATCTCACCACCTATAGAGGTAGGAGACTTTGAGCTGAAAGGAAGTTAAATTAATTATGGATCTTTTGGCAAAACTAGCGGTTGATTTCCGTTCCTGCTGGGGCTTTGTCGCTCCCGCTTCGATGTTGGTCACGAAGGCGTTATTACAGGAGCTTTTAGCCTTCGTTACTCTATCACTGATCCCCAAGGAGTCGCCCAGCCTCCACTCCAATCAAACTCCTCACATCGCGTGTATTCATAAAGATGTCCTTCGCCATTTTGTTTTTAAGCACATTACCCTCGACATAATTACGTTTCGGCTAACTAATGTTTTTTGCTCGAAAGCGTAGCGGTTTCAGCAGGGTGTTTGGAAACCCACCGAAAAGAAACTTAGATCCACATTCATCTTAACTCTTTTAGGAGTGGAGACTTCTGTACCTGTCGCTGCAAAAAAACACTTACTAAAAGAAATTAAAACGGCATCCGGAAAACTTCATTCCAGATGCCTTAAACCGTTCCCAAAGAACGTTTTATTATTATTTCATTTTAATTTCAGCTAATGCATTTAAGAATTTATCGTTTAGTACTTTAATGTAAGTACCTTTCATACCTAGAGAGCGAGATTCGATTACACCTGCAGATTCTAGTTTACGTAATGCGTTTACGATTACTGAACGTGTAATCCCAACTCGGTCTGCAATTTTTGAAGCAACAAGTAAGCCTTCATGGCCGTCAAGCTCTTCAAAGATATGCTCAATTGCTTCTAACTCACTGTATGAAAGAGAATTAATTGCCATTTGTACAACAGCTTTGCTACGAGCTTCTTCTTCAATTTCCTCAGATTTTTCACGTAAAATTTCCATACCAACTACTGTTGCACCATACTCAGCTAAAATTAAATCATCATCCTCAAATTGTGAAGATAAACGAGCAAGAATTAATGTACCTAGACGCTCACCACCACCAACAATCGGAACAATCGTTGTTAATGCGTTTTTGAATAGCTCTTTGTTTTCAACTGGGAAAGCAGTATGTTCGTCATTGATATCTAAGTTTGAAGAAGTTTCAGAAATTGTAAACAAGCTATGTGTATATTCTTCTGGGAATTGACGCTCTTCGAACATCTTTTTCATACGTTCGTTTTCAATTTGTTGGTGAATTGAAATGCCTAAAAGCTTTCCTTTACGGCTTACAATATAAACATTACTGTCTATGATATCTCCTAATGTATCTGCCATTTCTTTAAAGTTTACTGGCTTACCAGCAGATGCTTGGAGCATCGAGTTAATTTTACGCGTTTTTTCTAATAAATTCATTATATGTTCCTCCTATAAATAATCCGAAGAGTATTTACTTAATATTCTAAAGTTTTTTACAACTGAACAAAAACTATTCAGCCTTCTTACAATATAAACTGTGACAAATCTTTGTTTTTTACTATACCCGCAAGTTTTCTATCTACATATGCAGCATTGATCGGAATACTAGCAGGAGCAATTTCTGCAGCTTCGAAGGATAGTTCTTCCAACAAACGTTCTAAAATCGTGTGTAAACGTCGAGCCCCAATATTATCGGTCTCTTGATTGACCTCGGTTGCAATTTCTGCAATTCGTTCAATCGCGTCTTCCGTAAAGTTTATTTCCACGCCTTCTGTTTCTAATAATGCCTTGTATTGCAAAATAAGCGATTGGTCTGGTTCTTTCAAAATACGCACAAAATCTTGTTTTGTTAGTTTTTCTAGCTCTACTCGAATCGGGAATCGACCTTGCAATTCAGGTATTAGATCTGATGGCTTCGACATATGAAACGCTCCAGCAGCAATGAACAGCATAAAGTCTGTTTTTACAGCACCGTATTTCGTCGTTACTGTAGAACCTTCAACGATAGGTAGAATATCACGTTGCACACCCTCACGTGATACATTCGCAGAGGAGTTACTATCCTTACTAGCGATTTTATCAATTTCATCAATAAAAATAATACCTGATTGTTCAGCTCTTAAAATAGCTTCTTGGGCAACTTCATCTGCATCTATCAGCTTATTCGCTTCCTCGATTGTTAAAATACGGCGCGCATCTTTCACTTGTACACGGCGTTTCTTCTGCTTTTTAGGCATCAAACTAGATAACATATCCTGCATGCCATTGTTTGAAGACATATCCATGCCCGTTCCTTGTAACGCATCAAAAATAGAAGGATTTTGTTCAGTTACTTCAACTGTAACCCATTCGTTTTCTAATTTACCATTACGTAAATCGATAGCGATTTGCGCACGTTTGGAGCGTACTTCAGTTTCTTCAGAGGAATCGTCATTGGACTGCTGTTCTTTCCCACCAAATAACATTTCAAATGGATTTTGCATAGACTGTTTTTTTCGTAAGGAAGGAACCAATAACTTTACGATGGCTTCATTTGCTAATTCTTCTGCTTGGTCTTTCACAGACTCCATCATTTCTTCTTTAACAAGACGATGAGAAGCTTCTACTACATCACGTACCATTGACTCGACGTCGCGTCCAACGTACCCTACTTCTGTAAACTTTGTTGCTTCTACCTTCACAAATGGTGCATTCGTAAGTTTTGCAATTCTTCGTGCAATTTCTGTTTTTCCGACACCCGTTGGTCCAATCATCAAAATATTTTTCGGAATTACCTCAGCCTTCATCTCATCACTTAATAATGAGCGACGATATCGATTACGAAGTGCAATAGCTACCGCTCGCTTCGCTTCATTTTGTCCAACGATATAACGATCCAAATGCTCAGTAATTTGTCTTGGCGTTAAATTATTTTTTGTCATTAGTTAAGCGCCTCCACGATAATATTATGATTCGTAAACACACAGATTTCAGCAGCGGTTTCTAATGCCGCTTCTGCAATTTCGCGAGCAGACATTGTATCACCCGCATATTTTTTCAGAGCACGACCTGCTGATAATGCATAATTACCCCCAGAACCAATTGCCAAAATCCCATCATCCGGTTCAATTACTTCTCCAGTACCTGAAACAAGAAGGAGCGTACTTTTATCCATTACAAGTAGCATGGCCTCTAATTGACGTAACATTTTATCACCGCGCCATTGCTTAGCCACTTCAACCGCTGCACGTTGTAAGTTGCCATTGTATTCATTTAACTTTCCTTCAAACATTTCAAAAAGTGTAAAAGCATCGGCAACCGATCCGGCAAATCCGGCTAACACCTGCCCATTAAACAGACGTCTGACCTTCCTTGCTGTACCCTTCATCACAACCGCATTCCCTAGGGTTACTTGACCATCACCTGCCATAGCGCAACCTCCATTATGATGAACTGCAAATATCGTAGTCGCATGAATTTGTCCCATTTGCCTTCCTCCTTAGCTTATTATGCCCTTGGATGAGCATTCATATAGGTTTGACGAAGATGCTCTTTTGTTACATGTGTGTAAACTTGTGTAGAAGTTAAATGAGCGTGGCCTAATAACTCCTGCACCGTACGTAAATCTGCGCCATTATTCAATAAATGTGTGGCAAAAGTATGGCGAAGCATATGTGGATATATTTTCGTATGGAGCGAGGCATTATCAATCATTTCAGTTAAAATATGACGTACACCTCGAGGAGTAAGTTCCCCACCGCGCATGTTGACAAACAATTGCTGATGACTTGTGTTTTTCATCAATCGTGGACGAGCTTGTTCTATGTAATCCTGCATAGCTAAACTCGCAAATTGCCCGAATGGAATAATACGTTCTTTTCGCCCTTTTCCCATTACTCTAATAATTGAATAATGAAAATCAACATCTTCTACTTGAATAGAGGTGAGCTCACTTACACGAATACCTGTTGCATATAACAGCTCTAATATAGCTGTATTTCTTAATGATTTCAAATCATCGCCAACATTCGCATCAAATAGCTGCTTCAATTCTTCTTCGTAGAAAAAACTAGGTAAGCGTGATTCTTTTTTTGGATGATAAAGTGATCGAAACGCCCCATCATCTAATCCGTACTGTCTATTTAGAAAGCGATAGAAAGAGCGTATTGAGGAGATCTTCCTTGATACCGATGATCTTGCTCTCTTTTCATCGTACAACTTTGTTACATAAAGACGCGCATGTATATACTCAACACTAGCTAAATCATTTACGCCTTCCATCTGCAAAAACGCTAAAAAATCTAGTAGATCCGATTCATATTCTCGCACTGTATGAACAGAGAAGTTTTTTTCAATTTGGATATAAAGCATAAACTGCTCAAGTGCATCTTGGGACGAAACTAACATTAAAAGATTCACCACCAACGAATTATTATAAACCTTCTCAAAATTACGGCTCATTACCATAACGTGGGGTTGGTTTCCGTTCCGGCTGGTCGCTTTCCCGGGGGGCGTCCAGTCGGAACGGAAACCAACATATATACATAGCATACGTTTCAACGCCATCGCTAATGTTTGGTAATGGACCCAAATACTTACACCTTTCAAGAATGTACAATTACGTTTATCTCTTAGGTTTGTCACTTTGGGTATCGAAAAGTAGAAAACATACATATTGACACTATACCTATCTTCATCATATAGCAAGTGGAAATGTTTATATTTTGAGAAAATCTCCATACAAAATAATAAAATACGTGTAAATTAGCATTTTACCTACAAAAAGAAAAAGCCTCTAAGAGTATATCAACTTTTAGAGGCTTTTTGCAATCAAATTGTTTGTGAATTCACAAAATTACGAATTGTGCTTATTGCACGTGTCGCATGCATCTCTGCACGCTCTGGTTTTGAACGACGGCCTGGTGGTAGTTCAGGGAAAATTCCGAAGTTTACGTTCATCGGCTGGAAGTTTTTAGATTGTGCTTCTGTTATATAACGCGCCATACTTCCCAACGCCGTTTCGAATGGGAAGATAATTGTTTCTTGTCCCAACGCTACTCGAGCTGCATTTATACCAGCAATTAATCCACTACCAGCAGATTCAACATATCCTTCGACACCTGTCATTTGACCTGCAAAGAAAACATTTTTTCGCTCGCGAAGCTGATAAGTTTTCTCTAAAACCTTTGGTGAATTAATGAACGTATTTCTATGCATAACCCCATAACGAACGATTTCAACATTCTCTAATCCCGGGATTAATTGCAGTACTTCTTTCTGTGGTCCCCATTTTAAATGTGTTTGGAAGCCAACAATATTGTAAAGAGTTCCTGCTGCATCGTCTTGACGTAATTGAACAACAGCATATGGTCGTTTCCCTGTTTTTGGATCTTCTAAACCTACTGGCTTCATCGGTCCAAATAACATTGTTTTCTCCCCGCGAGCAGCCATTACTTCGATAGGCATACAGCCTTCAAAGTAAATTTCCTTTTCAAATTCTTTTAATGGCACAACCTCTGCTTCGATTAACGCTTGACGGAAACGATCAAATTCTTCCTTTGTCATAGGACAGTTTAAATAAGCCGCTTCCCCTTTATCGTAACGAGATTTTAAATAAACTTTTTCCATATCGATGCTATCTTTTTCAATAATTGGTGCTGCTGCATCATAGAAATATAGATAATCTAACCCTGTTAAGCCCTGAATTTTTTCAGCTAAAGCTTTCGATGTTAGTGGTCCTGTTGCGATTACAGTAATGCCTTCTGGAATTTCAGTGACTTCTTCATGAATTACTTCGACAAGAGGATGATTTTTTACTGATTCTGTCACATAACCCGCAAATTCATGACGATCCACCGCTAAGGCACCGCCTGCTGGTACTGAACATGCATCTGCTGCCTTCATAATAACAGAATCTAAAATACGCATTTCTTCTTTAATCACACCTACTGCATTTGTTAATCCATTTGCACGTAGTGAGTTCGAACAAACAAGCTCTGCAAATTTATCAGTATGGTGAGCTGGTGTTTGTTTTACCGGACGCATTTCATAAAGTTTAACTTTCACACCACGTTGAGCAATTTGCCAAGCAGCCTCACTGCCCGCAAGACCTGCGCCTATTACATTTACTACTTGTTCAGTCATGTTCTTACCATCTTTCTATCATTGAGTAGGTGTCTCTTCATAGTCACATTTCGTACACTGAATTTGCACACCTTTTTTAATTTTTTTCTCTACTAATAATGCACTACATTTCGGGCATGGTCTACTAATTGGCTTGTCCCAAGAAACAAATTCACACTCTGGATACTGATTGCAACCATAGAATAAACGCTTAGTTTTACTCTTTCTTTCTACAATTTCGCCTGTTTCACAGGAAGGACATTTTACACCAATAGGTTTCATAATAGCTTTTGTATTGCGGCAATCTGGGAAGTTTGAACAAGCCATAAATTTCCCATATCGTCCAAGCTTATAGACCATTGGAGATCCACAAAGCTCACAATCCTCGCCGGCAGGTTCATCTTTAATAACAACCTTTTCCATAGCCTCATCTGCATGTTTTACATGGACCTCAAAATCCTTATAAAACTCATGTACAACTTCTTTCCACTGACGATCGCCTTCTTCAATATGATCCAAATCTTGCTCCATTTGTGCTGTGAATTCGATATTTATGATATCAGGGAAAAACTCTAGTACGAGTTGGTGTACGATCTCTCCTAACTCTGTCGGCATAAATCGTTTTGCATCTAATACGACATAGCCACGGCGCTGAATTGTATCGAGGGTCGGTGCATAAGTGGACGGGCGCCCTATACCTAACTCTTCCATTGTCTTTACAAGACGCGCCTCTGAATAGCGTGGTGGTGGCTGTGTAAAATGTTGCTTCGGTTCAATTTCAAGCGATTTTACTTGATCGCCAACTTCCATTTCAGGTAGAAGCTTTGTTGTTTCTTCAGTTTGATCATCTGTACCCTCAATATATAACTTCATAAAGCCAGCAAATTTAACTTGCGAACCGTTTGCACGGAATAAAACATCACCATTTTGAAGATCAACAGCGACTGTATCAAGTACTGCTGGTGCCATCTGACTCGCGATAAAGCGCTCCCAAATCAAACGATATAAGCGCAATTGGTCACGACTAAGCACTGCTTTTAATTCATCCGGAGTTCGCATCGTGCTAGTTGGACGAATAGCCTCATGGGCATCTTGTGCATTAGATGCTTTTTTAGCCTGCTTCGATTCTGTAGAGATAAATTCTTTGCCGTATTTGGATTCAATGTATGCAATAGCCTCTGTTTTTGCCGTATCCGAAATACGTGTTGAATCGGTACGCATATACGTGATTAAACCGACTGTCCCCTCTTTTTTACCAACATCAATACCTTCATATAATTGTTGCGCAAGCATCATCGTCTTCTTAGCACGGAAATTTAACTTACGTGCCGCCTCTTGCTGTAATGAAGATGTTGTAAAAGCAGGTGCAGCGTTTCGTTTTCGTTCTTTTTTAGATACATTAACAACTTCAAAACTTGTACCTTTAACATTTTTTAAAATAGATTTTACTTGTTCTTCATTTGTTAATTTAATTTTTTCTTTGCCATTACCATAATAAAGCGCATCGAATGTTTTCTTACCTTTTTCAAAAGAACCTTCAATTGTCCAATACTCTTCTGGTTGGAAGTTTTTAATTTCATTTTCACGATCAATAATCATACGTAGTGCTACAGATTGAACTCGTCCTGCTGATAATCCCTTTTTAACCTTTTTCCAAAGAATCGGACTAATGTTATAACCAACAAGTCTGTCCAATATACGACGTGTTTGCTGTGCATCTACTAAATCCATATTAATAGGACGTGGATTTTTAAAAGAATCTACAATCGCATCCTTAGTAATTTCATTAAAAACGACACGACAATCTGAATGAATATCAATATTTAACGCAGTCGCAAGGTGCCAAGCAATCGCTTCTCCCTCGCGGTCTGGATCGGCCGCTAGAAAGACTTTCTTCACTTTTTTAGCCGCAGACTTTAAGTCCTGTAAAACAGGCCCTTTACCACGAATCGTAATATATTTAGGTTCATAATTATTTTCAGGACTAACGCCCATTTGGCTACGTGGTAAATCACGAACATGCCCGATAGACGCCTTTACTTTATATTTTTTCCCTAAATATCGTTCAATTGTTTTTGCTTTTGCTGGTGATTCTACAATCACTAAATAATCCGCCATCTATGTCTCCCCCTTAGAGAGGTCTATTGCTAATTTTTTAAGTTACCTGTTGCAAAATGTATAACAGATTTTAAGATAATGCAACTTTTTTTCAATTTTTGTTAGAAAAGAGAGTAAGTGTTTCAACGATTTCATGACCATTGCACACCGGAATAGCCCCCTCTAATAGTAGTTTATTTGTGCCTTTTGATTGCTCTGCATTAATTGGACCCGGGACAACAAATACATCTTTTCCTTGATCTAATGCATATTCTGTTGTAATAAGCGTTCCACTTCTTAATGCTGCTTCGGTTACAACTAAAGCTTTGGACAATCCGCTAATTATTCGGTTACGCATTGGAAAATGCCATTTTTCAGGCTTCATATACGGAGGGTACTCTGTGACAAGTAACTGATGCTCCGCCATAAGCTCAGCGAGAGACTGATTTTCCTTAGGATATATATAATTAAACCCGTGTCCAAGCACTGCAATTGTGGAACCACCAACTTTTATGGTTGTCTCATGAGCTATCGTATCTGCTCCTCTTGCAAGCCCGCTTACGACTGTATATTCGTGTTCAACAAGTGGCGGGACGATTAGGTCCATAGCAGTCTTTGTATAAGCTGTAGCCTTTCTAGAGCCTATTATAGCTACTTGTTTTTCTTTCGTTAATAGAGAATACCGACCTTTCACATACAATACAGTAGGTGGACTGTTTATTTCAAATAATTGCGCCGGGTAAACAGGATGATGAAAAGGGATAGGGGAAATATTTGCCCGTTCATAAGCTTCCTCAAATGGAAATGTCACAATTTGTCGGAAAATCTGGGATATTTCCATTGCTCTTTGAGATGATATTTGCAGCGCTTTGGCAATCTCGTTGGGGGGCGCTTCTTCAAAATAACTTAGTATATCCACCGGGGACAATAATTGCTGAAGTTTTTGAAGTGGTAATGGGTATATATAATGTAGAGCTAGTAATCTCTGTGTATCGACTGAAAAAATCATTTAAAAGCCTCCTTTTAATAGAAGAAATTAAATGACCGCATCTTTAATGACACAGCTTTTTTAGGAAAGGTCCTTTTACAGTAAGTAGGGAGTTAGCTATTTCATCTCTTGAACTCAATTCCATTAAAAGCTAATTAAAGCCACGCATATATCAATTATGCCTCGGCATAATTGCGTCTGGAATATGCTTTGTGCTTAGGTCTGCAAATGTTTTTTTGTGCGAAAGCAGCGGCAGCGGCAACACAGCACCGATGCAGGTCAGTTAGCCGTTATCGTATGGATGCGATGATTTTAGGCTAACATCCTCTAAGCATTCCTTTCTGATTCCATGACATCCGCTGGAGGCTTTAACTTCTTTCAACGGGTGTCCCAAACGCCCGCTGAAAGAAGTTAAAGAAAAAGATGTAGCCACAACGTGCTACATCTTCCATTTTAATGGGTTTTACACTTCTCGTATAGCCCTTTTTCTTTGATTACTTTAATAAGTGTGTCACCAATGACAGATGGCGTTTCCGCTACTTCAATACCAGCAGCATTCATTGCCTTAATTTTCTCTGCTGCTGTTCCTTTACCACCTGAAATAATAGCACCTGCGTGACCCATACGTTTACCTGGAGGTGCTGTTTGTCCACCGATAAAGCCAACGACAGGTTTTGTCATATTTGCTTTAATCCACTCAGCCGCTTCTTCTTCAGCTGTACCTCCAATTTCCCCAATCATTACAACTGCATATGTTTCTGGATCGTTGTTAAACGCTTCCAAAACATCGATAAAGTTTGTACCGTTGACAGGGTCTCCACCGATACCTACAGCTGTAGTTTGACCAATACCAGCTTGTGTTAATTGATGTACGGCTTCGTATGTTAACGTACCAGAGCGAGAAACAACTCCTACATGCCCTTTCGTATGGATATAACCTGGCATAATACCAATCTTACATTCATCTGCCGTAATAACACCCGGGCAGTTCGGGCCTACTAGACGTGTCTTTTTACCTTCCATATAACGTTTAACCTTAACCATATCAAGGACAGGAATATGTTCAGTAATACAGATTGTTAATTCTAATTCAGCATCTACAGCCTCTAAAATAGCATCTGCCGCGAATGGAGCAGGTACATAAATAACTGAAGTTGTTGCGCCTGTTGCAGCTACAGCTTCCGCCACAGTGTTAAATACAGGTACTCCTTCGATTTCAAGTCCACCTTTACCCGGTGTTACACCAGCTACAATTTTAGTACCATAATCAAGCATTTGCTTCGTATGGAAAAGCGCAGTTTCGCCCGTAATCCCTTGTACAATTACCTTAGTATCTTTATTAATAAATACAGCCATTGTTCTCCCTGCCTTCCTTAGCCTACTAGTCCCACAATTTTTTGTGCACCGTCAGCCATTGAATCCGCTGCAACGATGTTTAAACCAGATGCATTTAAAATTTCTTTTCCAAGTTCTACATTTGTACCTTCTAAACGTACAACTAACGGCACAGCTAAGCCAATTTCTTTGGCAGCTGTCACAACACCCTCAGCAATAATGTTACACTTCATAATTCCGCCAAAAATGTTTACGAAAATGCCTTTTACTTGTGGATCAGAAAGAATAATTTTGAAAGCTTCTGTTACTTTTTCTGCCGTTGCACCGCCACCTACATCTAGGAAGTTAGCGGGGCTTCCGCCATAATAGCTAATTGTGTCCATTGTAGCCATTGCAAGACCAGCTCCATTAACCATACAGCCAATGTTGCCATCTAGTGAAATATAGCTAAGGTCATATTTTGATGCTTCGATTTCCTTTGGATCTTCTTCATCAAAATCACGTAATTCGACAATATCTTTATGACGATATAACGCATTTGCATCGAAATTAAATTTAGCATCTAATGCCAAAACATCTCCTTGTCCAGTTATAACAAGTGGATTAATTTCTACAATTGAAGCATCTTTGTCGATAAATGCTTGATACAAACCTAACATTAATTTAACAGCTTTCCCTACTAGGTTAGCTGGAATATTCATATTAAACGCCATGCGACGTGCTTGGAAACCTGTTAATCCAACAACAGGATCCACAACTTCTTTGAAGATTTTCTCTGGATGTGATTCCGCTACTTCTTCAATATCCATGCCACCCTCTTCAGAACCCATCATTGTTACACGGGATGTTGCACGGTCTAATACTAGACTTAAATAGTATTCTTTTTGAATATCAGAACCCTCTTCAATATATAAGCGTTTTACTTCTTTTCCCTCTGGGCCTGTTTGATGAGTTACTAAAATTTTACCTATTAATTCTTTTGCGTATGTACGCACCTCGTCAAGGTTTTTAGCGATTTTTACGCCCCCTGCTTTACCGCGTCCACCTGCATGAATTTGCGCCTTGACTACTGTCACATTAGAGCCAAGTTCTTTCGCTACTTTCACTGCTTCATCAGGGGAAAAAGCAACTTTTCCGTTTGGTACAGCTACACCATATTTTCTAAGAATCTCTTTCCCTTGATATTCATGGATATTCATAATACATCCTCCCATCAAACATTTGCATAAAATTGTTTTACTAACATAA
>Ga0209025_1003981_pt1 | contig 13264 bp, 11 predicted proteins | sample AraplaMF_Col_mLB_FD_184256 | JGI IMG/M metagenome (GOLD analysis project Ga0209025, IMG submission 184256) | Arabidopsis root microbial communities from the University of North Carolina, USA - plate scrape MF_Col_mLB (SPAdes) (version 2) | ecosystem: Host-associated > Plants > Roots > Endosphere... | reverse complement strand
TCCAAATTTAAGTTTTCTTAAGTACGGTATAAAAATAGGCGATAAAATGACTGCAATGATAAATGCTGTAATCATAGCAACTAAAATTGACGGTTCAAGCATTATACGCCCTCCTTTCCAAATCACTATTCTTAGTTATCTAATAGTTTAATTCTTTTAAATAGAATTATTTATTAATAAAATAATTTTTGGCAGTACAAAAAAGAGGAGATTATCCTCTTCTTTGCAAAATAGCCTCTTTAGCTTCTTCAACATCATCAAAATGAGTTACATTCGTTCCAACAATTTGATATGTTTCATGACCTTTACCAGCAATAACAATAATATCATGTTTTTTAGCATGCTCAATCGCAAATGTAATTGCTTTTTTACGATCTTCTATTACCGTTATATTATTATGCTCCAAACCGGTTTTCATGTCTTCTAAAATTAAAATTGGGTCCTCTGTTCTAGGATTATCTGATGTGAAAATAGCTTGGGTAGAAAGGTCCGCTGCAATTTTCCCCATTAATGGACGTTTTGTACGGTCTCGATCGCCACCACAGCCAACAACAGTATACACATCATTTTTTGCAAATTGCTTAACAGTTTTTAATACGTTCTCTAAACTGTCAGGCGTATGTGCATAATCTACAATAACAGTAAAATCTTGCCCTGCATTTACAGCTTGGAAACGACCAGGAACACCATCAAGTGTTGCGATTGCTTCCAGAATTGTCTCAACCTTAATATCTAAAGCAATCCCTGCGCCAATTGCTGCTAACACATTATATACATTGAATGTACCAATTAATTTCATTTCGACTTTATATTGTTCATTTAAGAAATGTAATACGAATCTAGTTCCTGAATTTGTTAATTCAATCTCATCAGCAAATAAATCATAATCCTTATTCAAGCCATAAGTTAAAATATTCGCTTGTGTATTCGTCATATATTCCTTAGAAGCTTCATCATCACCGTTTAAAATAGCGAACTTTCTTTTTTCAGAAGGGAAGCTATTTCCCAATTGTGAAAATAAGAGTCCTTTTGCTTTTTTATACTCTTCCATCGATCCATGGTAATCTAAATGATCCTGAGAAAGATTCGTAAATACTGCGATATCGTATTCACAGCCATGAACTCGACCTAAATGTAATGCATGAGATGAAACTTCCATAACTGCTGTATCTACGTTTGCTTCAACCATTTTCGCAAACATCGATTGAAGCGTTAAACTGTCTGGTGTCGTATTTTTTGTTTCAAATACTTCATCGCCAATTTTCATTCCAATCGTTCCAATAACACCAGTTTTTTGTTTATTGTGTTTAACAATTTCTTCAATAATGTAAGATGTCGTTGTTTTTCCATTTGTACCTGTAATGCCAACTAAATTTAATTTTTGAGTTGGATTTTGATAAAACATATTTCCAACAACAGCCATAGAACGAAGTGTATCTTTCACATATGCAACAGGTACATTCGTCTCAACTGGTTTCTGTGCCAAAATAGCTACAGCACCATTTTCTACTGCTTGTTTCACATATTGATGTCCATCAACTGTATAACCATCGATACAAATAAATAAGAATCCTGGTTTTACATTTCGGGAATCCATTTCAACCCCAGTGATTTCTGGATTTTCAGTTGGTATTTTCACTAAAGGTTGCAATCTTGATAGTAAAGTATGAAGTTTCATAGCAAATCCTTTCATTTGAACTAAATCAATTTTTTTTCTTTGATTTAGTTTCTTCTTTCGTTCCTAAATAAATTCTGATTTTAGAGCCTTCTTTCAGCTTAACACCAGCTTTAGGTGCTTGGTCAATGACAACATTGCCACTACCACTATATTCAATAGTAAAAGTATCTAGCAATTGTTGCAAATCTTTTTTCTCTAAACCAATTAAATTTGGTAATTTATATGTCGGAATATCCCCATAAACAAATTCTCTTTCAATTTGATTTTTTCTTGGAGGAACCCCTAAAACCTGCATGCTATCACGAATAATATTTCCTACGATTGGCGCTGCCACGACACCACCGAATTGAACTGTTCCCTTCGGATTATCAACCGCAATATAAACAACGATTTGTGGATCATCTGCTGGAGCAAACCCAATAAATGAAACAATAAAACTATTATCATCATAACGACCATCTTTTACTTTTTGTGCCGTTCCAGTTTTTCCACCTACACGATACCCTTCAACAAATGCTCCTTTACCTGTACCCTGTGCTACGACACTTTCAAGGGCAAGTCTTACTTTTTTCGAGGTCTCTGGTGTTATCACTCTTTTTTTAGCGATTGGTGTTTTCCGACTAACAACTTCATTCGTAACAGGATCTACAAACTCTTTTGCAATATATGGTTGATATAATATACCACCGTTAATTGCCGCAGAAACAGCTGCTACTTGCTGAATCGGTGTTACCGATACACCTTGACCAAAAGCAGTTGTTGCAGCTTCTACGGGTCCAACTCGATCCATACTAAATAAAATCCCTCTACCTTCTCCTTGTAAATCAATACCAGTTTTTTGGCCAAAACCAAAATTACGAATATATTGAAAAAGTCTATCTTCACCTAAACGATTACCTAATTCAACAAAGCCCGGGTTACAAGAATTTTGAACTACTTCTAAAAAAGTTTGTGAACCATGTCCACCTCTTTTCCAGCAACGTAGCCTAGCACCGGCAACCTCTGCAGCTCCATCGTCATAAAAGTGATCTTTATTAAGATCAACTAATCCTTCATTAAGCGCAGCAGCAAGTGTAATAATCTTAAAAGTAGAACCTGGTTCATAATTTGACCATACCGGTAAATTACGATTATATATTTCTGGTGACACATTTTTAAAATTTGAAGGATTAAATCCAGGTCTACTACTCATTCCAAGTATTTCGCCAGTTTTTGGATTCATCGCGATTCCAATCATGGCATCAGGATTATATTGAGCTGTTGCATTGTTCATTTCGCGTTCTAATATTGTTTGGATTCGAGAGTCGATTGTTAATTTTAAATTCAGTCCATTAACAGGTGGAATGTAATCATCTGCAATATTAGGCATTCTTTGTCCTTTTGCATCTGAATAAAACTGTACACTACCTTTTTCACCACTTAATTGCTTATCGTAATAAAGCTCTAATCCATTCAACCCTTGATTATCAATTCCCGCGAAACCAAGTACATGTGAAAGATAGTTACCAAATGGGTAGTAACGTTTTGAATCTTCAGCTATGTAAACGCCTTCTAGGTTTAAATCCCTAATTTGTTTAGCTTTTGCATTTGTAATTTTAATTCCTTCTGTACGAATATGTTCCATACTGGATCTTTTCGTTAAAATTTTATACAGCTTTACCTCGGAGATTTTTAGGATAGGGGCAAGTTTTTTTGTCACAATTTCTGGATCTTTAATTTGTCTAGGTACGACTAATACGGAAGGAGCACTTTTATTTGTTGCAAGTGCAACACCATTACGGTCCAAGATTTCTCCACGCTTTGGTTCAAATGGAATATCACGACTCCATGAGTTTTTTGCACGTTCAGATAAAACATCACCTAACACAAATTGTACATAACCTAATCTTGTCGCAATAATAGAAAATATTAATAAACCACCAATAAAAACAAAAAATAAACGTTTACGAACGGTTACATTTGATACTCGCATTTAAACGAACACTCCTCTACTACAATATGTTCGTTTCAATATATGCTTGTACCAAATACAATAGACCTTGAACTAATTCTAGAATCCTAGAATTAGTCCAAGGACCATAAAAAAGTCTACTCTTGTATCTCTACTTTAACTTGTTTATCTTTCTCAACCTTTTCCTGAGGTTTATTCAATTCTACACTTAAAAAGTCACGATTTCTTAATTCTGCATTTTTCTTAATACTTTGGCTTGTAATATAACCGGAGCCTTTTATCGTAAGCTTTAAATCAAATAAATCACTCAATCGATTCACATCAACTTTTGACCATCCAATAACCGAAGGCATCTTATTTTTGCCGTTCGTTCTTAAATAAATTTTTGTTCCTCTTACAACTTGTGTTTTTGAAGTAATTGATTGTCCCGTTACTTCATCGCCACTTCCAAGTGAGATCGGTTTTAAGCCCAATGACGTTGCTAAAGATTTTGCTTCATTTATAGAAAGTCCTTCTAGATCAGGAATTTCTATACTATCTTTATCAACTAATACATCTATATCTGCATTTTCTGCAGGTTCTACTTTCATATACTCTAGTGCACCTTTTGTAACACTTCTAAAGATTTCTGATACTGGGTCTGAACCTAATTCAGTATCTTTTAATTTAGGACGAAGAACTGCAACATAAACAACAAGCTCAGGATCTTTTGCAGGAGCCATTCCAATGAAAGAAAATAGATTTTCACCATGCCCCTTAATATACTTCCCATGCTCATCAACAACCTGAGCAGTACCCGTTTTACCAGCTACAGTATATCCTTTGATTGCATAGTTATGTCCAGTTCCATTTGGAGCTGTTACAACAGTTTCTAATAGTTTTTTTTCATTTTTTGCTGTTTCAACAGTAATCGGATTCCCAGCGACTTCTGAATCATAATCTTTAACAATTTTACTCGTATCATGATCAACTATTTTATCAATAATATAAGGTTTCATCATTCTACCATTATTAGCAATTGCACTTGCAGCCTGAATAATTTGAATGGCAGTTACTGTTGAACCTTGACCGAAAGCAGTTGTTGTTTTTTCTAATGGATATTTGTATACTAAACGACCACTTGATTCACCAGGAAGATTAATCCCTGTTTTTTGAGTAAACCCGAAATTTTTATAATATTGTAAGAAACGTTCAGGACCTAACTTTTCGTTCAATAGAATTGATATTCCAACGTTTGAAGAACGCTGAATCCCTTCATCAAATGTAATTGATCCCCAACCGTTTCTATTTACATCATGTACAGTACCTCCACCAGGTACTTTATATCTTCCGGATTGAAAATAATCATGCCCATTGTATACACCCTCATTCATTGAGGCCCCAAGAGTAAATATTTTCATCGTTGAACCGGCTTCAAATGCATAAGAAACTGGGTCATTTGTATAGTTTGTAATATCATTAATATTCGGGTTAAAGCTCGGACGGTTGCCCATCGCAACAATTTTACCCGTTTTTGGATCAGACACGATCGCCATGATTTTCTCAGGTTCATACTCTTTATCCACTCTAGTCATTGCATCTTCTAGTAAACTCTGAATCTTTGTATCAATCGTTAAATAAATGTCATTACCGTTATGCGGGGGATCCACTTTTTCATTTTCGTAAGGTAAAATATTTCCTTTGCGATCACGTAAAAAGCTTTTTTTACCATCCTTTTCGTTCAATTCATCATTTAATGATTTTTCAAGACCCATTTCACCAACTAATTCACCATTATCATTTGTCGTCGTATAACCAAGTGTATGAGATGCAAACACCCCATTTGGATAATAACGTTTTTGTGAGGGAGTAAAAACAATACCAGGTAGCTGTAATTTCTCAATTTTTTCTTTCTTACTTTGAGAAATATTTCTTCCACCTGGTCCAAGTTCAACTTGATATTTTGGTTTCCCTAAGATTGATAATAGTTCCGACTCATCTACATCTAAAATAACTGACAGTTGTTTTGCTGTTTTTTCCTTATCAACCACATGTCTTTTCATTTTAGAATTTTTAGAAGCACTCGGATCTAGTACAGCAGACACAGTATAAGAAGTTACTTCTTCAGCCAGAGGAACACCTTTTGCATCATAAATGGTACCTCTTTTTGCAGGAATTTTCTGTGATGTATTATAATTTTCATCTGCAAATGCTTTTAAATTTCTTCCTTCTACTGTGTCTGCTAATTGTAAATAACTAATTCTTGCTATGAGTGAGATAAAAAATGCTAAAGTTACAAGAAAAAACCATCGAATTCCTAAATTCGTATACTTATTCTTTTTCTTACTCATAATATGATCTCCTAGTTGCTAGAATCTGTGAACTTCACATTATTACTATCGATCTTCAATCCCAATTCTTTAGCTTTTTGCCAAATTCGATCATAAGTACTTAGTTCGTCTATTTTCATCTTTAATTCAGAATTATGTTGTTTTTCTTTTGCAACTTCATTTTTCACTTGTTGGATTTTAATATTTGTATCAAAAATTGCCGCTTGTGTTTTTACAATTTTCGTTCCAATAAAGAAGCATGCAAAAATAAATGAAACATAAAGGAACTTTTCAATCGGTGTTACTTTAGATAATTTTTTCGTTTTTACTTTTTTCTTGATAGAAGGTCTAAGTTGCGAATCAGTAACTTGTTTTTGTTGTAACTTCCTAGCCAAATTACTCATTGTTTTCCCTCCTTATAATTTTTCAGCTACTCTTAACTTTGCAGATCTTGCTCTTTTATTTGCTTCTAATTCTTCATCAGTTGGTAATAGTGGTTTACGAGTAATAAGCTTTAATTTCGGCTTAAATTCATCTGGAATAATCGGTAATCCAGGTGGTAATGGCGGAAGTGAGCTCGCCTCTTTGAATATCGTCTTACAAATTCGATCCTCTAAAGAATGGAATGTAATGACACTAATTCTTCCAGTTGGCTTAATCAATGTGATTGCATCCTTTAGTGCTTCTTCAAATACACCAAGTTCGTCATTTACAGCAATTCTTATCGCTTGGAAAATTCTTTTTGCTGGATGACCGCCCGTTCTTCTAGCAGGAGCTGGGATTGCATCCTTGATGATTTCGACTAATTCAAAAGTTGTTTCAATTGGTTTTTTAGTGCGTAATTCTTCAATTTTTCTAGCAACCTGTTTAGAGAATTTTTCCTCCCCATATCGGAAGAAAATTTTTACAAGTTGTTCATATGTCCATTCATTGACAACCTCGTAAGCTGATAATGATTGTTCTTGATTCATTCTCATATCTAGTGGTGCATCCTGATGAAAACTAAAACCACGCTCAGCAACATCTAATTGTGGTGATGAAACACCTAAATCAAATAAAATCCCATCAACTTCATAGATTCCTAAATGATGAAGTTCTTCTTTTATATGTTTAAAATTACTTTTTACAATTGTTAATTGTTTTTCATACTCTTTTAAACGTTCTTTTGCATGTTTAATTGCAGTCTCATCTTGATCAAATGCAATTAACCTTCCTTTAGAAGATAACTGTGATAACAAGTATTCACTATGACCTCCACCACCAAGGGTACAGTCTACATAAATACCATCTTTTTTTATATCTAAAGAATCAACAGTTTCTTTTAATAAAACCGTAATATGCTCAAACATGTTGCTCACCTCAATCTTAAATGTAAAAGCGCCACACTTTTAGTCCCTATAGTGGTGGACGCTCAACGAACTAGAACTTTCGATTTTTAGATTTAAAGGTCAAATCCAATTAAATTTTCAGCTAGTTCTCCAAATGATTCCTCAGACTCATTCATATATGTATTCCAAGTTGTTTGATCCCAAATCTCTATTCGATTTGTTACGCCAACTACTACGCATTCTTTTTCTAATTTTGCATATCCACGCAATGTAGGTGCTATATTAATTCTCCCCATCTTATCCATCTCACATTCCATAGCTCCAGAGAAGAAAAAGCGAGTAAATGCCCTTGCGTCTTTTTTTGTTAGTGGTAGTGTACGCAGTTTGTCTTCAATTACACTCCATTCAGCCATTGAATAGCCAAATAAGCATTGATCCAACCCTCTTGTTACAATGAAGGTTTCACCAAGCTTGTCTCGAAATTTGGAAGGAATAATAAGACGTCCTTTTACATCGATATTATGTTGATATTCACCGATAAACATCCTTCCCCCCCACTTTCTAACACAAACTTACCACATTCCCCCACTTCTTACCACCTTTTCTATGAAATTCTTTAAAAAAACGAAAAATCCTGCTATATACATAGCAGGATCGAATTTATTTTCTAATTATAGTTCTACGACTTGATGAGCATAATCCCAAGATAACGTTAACTCACAAAGCCCATGAACAAAGTCTGGTCCATATTTATTTATATAATAATAAATATTAAGTACTCGTTCTTGAGGTTTACCATTTGGCGAAACGGAATGAATAATTCTATTCCATTTTGCAATTTGTTCTTCATGACGTTTAAGGATTGATTCTTCAATTTTTCTTTCTAAAAGTAATATTTGTTCTTCTATTTTCAAATAATTCTTTTTAGAAAAGTCGTTTAAATTAGGCGCCACTTCATTTGTTACTTCTTGAAGAGGTTCATGTAATTGCAACAATGCTTTTCTACTTTGATCGAAGACATCTTTATAGTCAACATTAATCTGTGCTTTTACCCACGCATTTTTCTTCTCTTCTAGTGAACTTTGAAGTGATTCATCAATCCCTAAAGAAAAATCATCCATTGCTGATACAATATTTCTTTCGTAGATTGTAAACATATGCCTTAAAAATACAGGTGGCATTTCTAAATCAAACACTTCAAAAATGTCCTTTAACTCTGCCCAGTATGCGACTTCACCAGGTCCACCAACGAACGCAAGTGTAGGGAATAAATATTCCTGCATAATTGGTCGTGTTACAACATTATTGCTGAGTAATCTAGGTTGTTCAATTGCTAAACGAAGGAGTTCATCTTTCGTAAACTGATAGCTTTTGTTCTTTGTTTGAAGTACACCTTCACTTTCTCCTACTTCCAACAACTGTCTACCTTCATTACTATGGTAAAAAAGATGAATACTCTGTTCTGAAATTTGAAGTGTTTCTTGGTATCCAGATTTAACCAATTTACTTTTCGTATCTTTCAGAACACTTCTAACAATATCTTGTTTTGAAACCATTTTTTCGAACATGAATCCTTCTAACTCTCTTATATTCGGATCATCTGCATCAATTAAAACTAACCCTTCCTTTGCAAACAATTTGAATAATAGCTTTGCGAAGAAATCAACAAAAGTAACAGACTCCTCGAGTGTCTTGTTTAGTTCAAGTAGAAGGTCGTTCGTATAATTTGTTTCCTCAAATGTCTTTACAATTTTCTGGATCCAATTCTTCATTTCCTTCTGATCGAGGATGGTTTTTGTAGCTGAGAAAGCATGATTGTTTTTATGATAGTAGGTTTGTTTTTTGACTTCCTGTTCAGTAATGGTATGAATATGATTAATCTCGTCAATATCGTGATCTTCTCCAGCTATCCAAAAAACCGGAACAACCGAAATATTATATTCATTTTCATATTTTTTCGCTAATTGAATGATTGAAATAATTTTATGTATCGTGTATAACGGTCCAGTTAATAATCCAGCCTGTTGACCACCTATTACAACAAAAGTATCTTCGTTTCGTAATTTTCTAAGGTTTACTTGTGATTCAATACTCGCATGATGCTTCTGATGGAAAAGTTCTAAAGCATCCACTAATTCTTGACGATTATATGATCGGTTCATTACATTTTTAATTCTGAATTCCATGTCTTCTTTTTTTAATGGATTTGCACCAAAGAAGGAAGAAATCGACTCTTTTCCATTTAAAAAATCATTCAACAATTTATTTTGACCCACTAAATGGACTTTACTAATTTGCATTAAGAACTTCCTCTCTCGTTCTCCAATTAAGCTATATATTCAGATATGCTCACAGTCAATCCTGTTAACAAGGTAATACAATGAAGGATAAAAAACAATATAAAAGAAATCCTCCAGAAACCTTTAATAAGCTTAAAAAATCGAATATCTCTTTTTGCTTTCCATTGAAGAATAATACTTATAAATAAGATAACTAATAATAGATTAATCAAAATCCAACCTGTCGCAGTTGGAAAAAACATATTTAACATAAAATAAAAAGAACTAATATATAGAATTGTAGTGAAATCTAAAGTAAAAAGCAAAAGTTTACGCTTATTATGCTTAAAAAAAAGTTTTAGAAACATATATATAAATATTGTTGAAACTATTGGAAATTCAATTAAAAATGAAATGAAGAAAATGAAAATTTTTTCCAATAAGAATTACCCCTTTTTCTTCTCAAGTCCTTTTATTACATTGTACACAAGTTCGACCGTTGGCACATTTATTTTTTTTTGAATAGCAAGATTGTTTACATAGCCAAGCATGCTATCAATCTCTGTCTCTCTCCCATAGTAAAGGTCTCGATTCATTGATGAGTAATTCATTGATGTTTTATTACAGATTTCGATCACTTTCTGCCATTCTACTTTTACATTTAATTGTAATACTCCCGCAACTTCATTAAATAATAACTTACTAATATGTTTAAAATAATCATTGGTCATTAACTCACCATTTCTTATATTAAAAATAGCAGTTAAGGGATTTATCGTACAATTTATCAGACATTTCTGATGTAATATGTATAACCAATTATTCTCAAATTGTAGAGGAAACTCTTTCGTATGTAATGTTAATATTTTTTCTTGCGCTTCTTGGTTACCTTTTATCTGGCCAATTTTAATCGTACCTAGACCGGTATGCTTGATCTCATTAATCGAATTTTTTAATGCACCGTGTTCAACAATTCCGATAAAACAATTCTCAATTGATAAATCTTTTACATATTCAATATGCGACATACCATTTTGCAAGAATAAGATAGTATCACCTTTAAAATTGTTTATGACTGACTTTATTTTTTCTAAATGATATTGCTTCACACAAATGATTAAAATGTCGCAAGGATCAATATGTAAAGATAATTTTTTGGCATTTATACACATTTGAGAAATATTTTCATTTAATAAAAGTAAGATACCTGATTCATTAATTTTTGCTGCTTGTTCTTCCGTTCTTGTATATAATATAATTTGATGTTCTTGCTGATGGAAATACGATGCTACAAGCAGTCCAATCGCACCGCCACCTATAATTCCAATTTTCATTTTTGTCTCCATTCAATTAAGTATTCTAACGGTATTCATTTTAACCAAAATAAATTTCCAAGTAATCTATCTTTTTTTAAAATGTATAGTACGATATAATATAATTATATTTCAAATATTAAAAATTTACATTCAATTTAAGGGGGAGCAACATTTGAGCATCAAGATCGAACGCTTACAAATAAATTTTAAAACACTTGAACAATTTCAGCAATTTTCTGGTTATGGATTACAAGAACTTTCTATGCTAGAGGATCTTGAATCAAATTTAATCGATAATGAGTTCCAATCACCATTTTATGGTATTTATTTAGGCAAAGCTCTTATTGCTCGTATGAGCTTGTATACGCATAAAAGTGAAAACGAAGAAGTAATTGAGATTAACAAAATGGAAGTACTTCCTTATTATCAAAAAAATGGATACGGAAAAGAATTAGTTGCTTTTGCTAAATCATTTAACAAACCAATCAAAACAATACCAAGAGCAAATTCAAATGAATTCTGGAAGAAACAAGGATTCACTGAAACAGATTCAGAGTTTGTCATTTGGCAACCGAAATAATCATAAAAAAAACTCAACACCTCAATAAAGAGATGTTGAGTTTTTTTATTCCTTTTTAGATTTCACTTTTTTATCTGATGTTCCACTTGTAACATTTACAAATTTTCGTTTCTGGTCTATAAATTCAAATAAATTTTCATACTCACTTTCAAGTTCTTTTACTTTTTCAAGCAATTGTTGTCTTTCAAGTTTTAATTGATCATTTTCTTGTTTTGAAATTAATAATTTCTTTTCGAGGGATTGAATTTCTCTAACAGGAAATGACTCTACTTTTTGTTTTACACTTTCTAAAAATTGAAACACAGCATTAAAAGATACTTCATGTTCGTTTTGTTCATTTATAACTACTTCTGTAGACTCTACTTCAATTTGTGGTTCAGGCACTACATCATTTAGTTCACTTTTATTAGAAGATTGTTTTTTACTATTTACTTTCGCATTTTCAATCTCTTCCTTATAAAACTTTCGGACGAAAGAATTCCAACGATAGCCACACGCAGCTGCAGTTCTCGATAAATTTCCAGCTACAATTTTAAATGCAGTTAATTGAGTTGACCCTTCATTTATCGATTTTAAAACTACTTCAGCTAAGTAGTTATCCTCCTCTTTTGTCCATGCATCCTGGCGATTTGCAACCATTTGCAATCCCCTCCAATTTCTTATGCAATAAGCAGATTTTACTATAATTCATATGCAAAAAAATATAAAGGTAGAAGATTACTTTTCCAATTTTTTTGTAAATTGTTCAATATTTTTTAAATGATCATCTGAAAACCATAATGGAAGAGCTGAAATAACTTCCTCTTCCATACGGGTTTTTAATTTTTCCTGAACCCATTTTCGAGTAACGATCTTTTTATTTTGATGGTGAATATGCGTTGGAATACTTCTAGCTAAGCTGATAAAACTTTCATTATGTAACGATATAAAATCCTTACATAACTCATGTATATACCCGAGTTTTTTCGCTTGATATGCAGTATATATGTTTGAGGAGGATAGAAGAGTGATCCATTCTTGGTGATTCATTTTCTCTCGTAGAATGGTGCCACCACCCCATGAAGTAGGGATACCCATCTGCCCTTGAATAAAGCCTATTTTTGCATTATGGTTTGCAAAGCGAAAATCGAATGCACTTGCCAATTCACAACCGCCACCTAATGCAAATCCATTAATATAACAGATCGTAATCTGGGGTAGCATTGCTATTCGATAGATCACTTCACACATTTTTAAACAATATGCTTCTAACCCTTTACGATCGTCTTTAAATTTAATAATTGTTTTTAAGTCGCCACCAGTACAAAAATATTTTAATCCTTCACCAGTTAATATGACTAACCTACTCTCGGATTTATAATGAATGTCGTATATGATTTCTAATAGTTTATCAACCATCACTTCGTCAATACAATTCCCATTATTTGGTCTATTCAAAAAGATATAATCTATTTTATCCCGTTGATATGTAATAACTTCAGACAATTACATCCCTCTCTCTATTTACCGATTATTCTCCCTATTACAATATACGTTTTACATACTGTAAGTAGTATAAAAAGATGAAGGTAAGAGATTTAAGCATAGATGGAAACAACAATATTATGGCAGCATCGTCGTAGAGGTAATATATGAGGATTTCGGAGTTTACGGAAAAAAGGAAAAAGCACATAGTTTCCTATGTGCTTTAAATGACTAGCTTATTTGCTAAGTACTTGTTTTCCTTTGTAGTGTCCGCATGATTTACATACGCGGTGTGCTAATGTTAATTCACTACAGTTTGGGCATTCAACCATTCCAGGTACCGCTAATTTAAAATGCGT
>Ga0209025_1003974_pt1 | contig 13270 bp, 10 predicted proteins | sample AraplaMF_Col_mLB_FD_184256 | JGI IMG/M metagenome (GOLD analysis project Ga0209025, IMG submission 184256) | Arabidopsis root microbial communities from the University of North Carolina, USA - plate scrape MF_Col_mLB (SPAdes) (version 2) | ecosystem: Host-associated > Plants > Roots > Endosphere... | reverse complement strand
TAAATTTGCTGTCCCTGCATTTATTTTCTTAAGTGGATTTGTTTTATTTTACAATTATATACAAAAAGATTTAACAAAAGAGCTGGTCGTTAGTTTTTATAAAAAAAGAGTAACGCAAATTCTCATTCCTTATCTCTTTTTTTCTATCTTCTATTATGTTGCCATTCAATACTTTTTGACGGGTGATTTATCATTAACATGGAATGCACTATTTAGTGTGGAATTTCTTAAAAAACTTTTAATTGGAAAAGCGTTTACACATTTATACTATATTTTTATCATTGTACAGTTCTATCTGATGTTCCCTTTATTCCTTTTTATTTTAAAGAAAAAACCAGCCCTATCCTCTCATCTGATTTGGATTGGATTCGCCCTTCAATGGGGCTTTATTCTGTTAAATGCAGAGTTTTGGCAATATCCATATAGAGGGAGTATCTCATTTACTTATATTTCCTATTTCTTAGCAGGTGGATTTTTAGGTATCTATTTTGAAAAGTACAAAAGATTGATCCAACTAAAAAAAGGGGATTTCCATATTGCTATCCCTTTTATCTGGATTATATGGCTATTTTCTACTATTTATAATGTATATTTATATTATTTTGCTTTCTCATCTCAAACCTATTTAACTAGCACTACTATATTTGAAGTTGTTTTTCAGCTACAATCTATAACAGCAAGCATTGTCTTATTACAGCTTTCCTTCTGGATTTATAACAAATGGAATAAAGCGTGTGTCAATTGCTTGATTAGTCTAGGCACACTATCATTTGGCATCTATCTTTTACATCCATATTTCCTTTTCCTTTATCTACAAATTCCTATGAATGGAAATAGTATTTTATTTCATGTATGGAGTGTCGGTGGTTTTCTTGTTGCCCTATTCGTCACTTGGGCTGTTGTATTTTTAATAGGAAAATATTTTAAATATCATTGGATTGCGTTTGGACCGATTCCGAAAGAGTTTCCATACAAAAAATAAGTAAAACAAAAACTCGTACACGCGATAGTGGCGTGTACGAGGTTTTTCTAATTATTTGCTTGATTGTGCAAATTGCATTCTGCACATCAACCCTCTTTCCTATCAAGTTTGCAAAAACACCTCCAAAAAATCCTCTTCAGAAAAAACATCAATATTATTTCTTCTTAGTAATGCAGTAGTTACGCCAACGCCAAGTAATTTTGTACCATTGAAATCACCATTGTAAATCATTGCACTGCCACATGATGGACTATACTCTTTTAATACAACCTTAGTTGCACCTATTTCGAGTGCTTTATGTAATGTTGCATAAGCACCCTTTAAATATAGCTCCGTAACATCACGACCAGATATTTCAACCACTTTTGCTTTTCCATCTAGAACGTCTTCACCATCTCCACCAACAATTTCAGCGGGCTCACGAGGCGTCGAAAAACCTCCCATAAGTTCAGGGCATACGGTTAACGCCTTATTTTCTAACACAAGCTTTTGAATTCTTTCATCTAAACTAGCTGTTCCGTTATATCGTACCTTTAATCCCGCTAAGCAAGCACTTATTAAAATCATACTCACACCTCATTTTAGTCATATCATATAAGGAAAACTTTAGCTCATTAAAAGAGTCTGTCAACAGCTATTACAATGCTAAAACTTACTTACCCTACATTATTCTCTTTTTATAGAGTAATATTGATATTTTGAAACTGTTGTATATTATTAGTAGGACAACCATTTTACTGGGTTGTACCTACTTGATTATCTAAATTTCTTTTATGAATTCATTCTATCATTAAAAAAGGAGAAAAAAGACTTGGTTGAGTTTACAATTTGTTTTCTTAAAAAAGGTGACCAAATATTATTGCTAAATAGGGATTTCCCACATTGGATGGGAGCTTGGAATGGGGTTGGCGGAAAGATTGAGAAAAATGAAACGCCACTTGCTGGTGCATTACGAGAAATTAAGGAAGAAACAGGCATCGTACTGAGCGATATTACATTCAAAGGGAAAATTTCATGGACGGATGGAACAACCGACTTTGGCTGTATGTATGCTTTTATTGCTGAATTGCCAGAATCTTATCCATATGTAACACCGATTAAAGTCGCGGAAGGTATTTTAGATTGGAAACATCTATCGTGGATTTTTCATCCCGAAAATGTAGGAATAGCAGATTTAAAACATTACTTACCGAAAATGCTAGATGAAACAACCAACTATGAATATATATTTACATATAAAGATAGTGAATTGATTGACATCACGAATACCCCATTCGTCCAAACTGTTACTGTCTAAGTAAAACAAGACCTCGTACACGCGATAGTAGCGTTTACGAGGCTTGATTTATTATTTTCTTGGTCGTGCAAATCGCATTCTGCACATCGACCAATTCAACGTTGTATTTTGAATTTCATCATAGATGTTCCACAGGCTATCGACTATCCGTAATTCAACATTACGTTTAAACATTTCCTCAAATAAATTTTCTACTTCAAATTTAGCAATAGGATATTGTGTTGTTTCACTCGTATAATAACCAGCATTTTGATCTTGTAGCGTAAATCCATTACCATCAAACTCGTATAAGTAAAGTTTCGTATTTTTCATCGTCTCAAACCACTTGCTTTCAATTACGACAACATGTGAACATGAGGCTGATGCTATATAGGCTCGTTTATCCTGTTCGGTTGTATCGGCACCAATATGATAGCAAACTCGTGGGCAATTTCTAGGGGTTAAAAAATTTGGCAAACATGTATCGTTAATTGCCCATACTAGCCCTTTCTCTGGATCTAAATCTAGTCGATCAGGTAATCGGGGATGGAATACGGTAATATCGTTTTCCTCACTCACATGAAATATACGCACATGCTCCCCTCCTTTATTTTCTTAATTTAAATACGATAAAATCTGCACAATGCAAATCTTCCTCGAATTGTGGATACTTTATTAACATCTCTTTTGAAGGCCTTGGTTCAATAACGCCCACTATAGAAAAGCCTGCTTGAATAATTGCTTTCATATAGCTCGTTAATGTACGGTGATAAAATACAATTTTTTCATCAGATTCAAGCGGAAGCTTTTGATCATATACTCCTTCATAAAAATAACGTTGAACCTTCCAATACTGTAGGTCAAGCCGTTCATTTCTTATCCATCCACTATTCGGCGTAACAAAGCACGGGTGAAGAATTGAAAAGATGAAAGTACTATTAGGTTTTAAAAGACGATACATTTCACTCAAAGCTGCCTTATAATCCTCTAGATCTTGAAGGACCATATTGGAAACAATACAATCGAACTGTTCATCTGCTAAAAAATCTAGTTCTTCACAATTTCCATGTTTATATTGTATCGGAACTTCCTCATATGTTCTTTCTCTAGCAATTTCTATCATCTTTTCTGAATAATCAACTGCTGTGACAATAGCCCCTTTCTGAGCAAGTATTCTACTTAAATAGCCTTCTCCGCACCCTGCATCTAGTAGCCTTTTTCCTTTCACCTCTTCTAATAATGAAAAGATGGCTGGATTTAATAATACTTCACGGTGTATACCACCATGTTCATCGTAGTTTGCTGTGAACCTTTCTGCATGTAGATTCCAGCGTTTAATCGCCTCTTCTGTCGGTACTGTTCTTGCCATATAATTTCCTCATCTCTGTATAGAATCGTAACGTTACGTCCCTTGTGCACTTTACTATTTTTTCATATACATCCAAAAAGTTATAGACTTTTATTTTATTTTTTTATATCATTTAGATTGAGGCACGCCATCTTTAAGTAAAAATTCAAGCCAGAAATTCCCAATTGAATTTCTGGCTTTTCTTATTTAAGAGCTAGATTGAGTTTTGATAGGTAAAGCATTGTCTAAAGTGTCCTGTCGTTTAACGGTGATCCATCTTCCACATAACATGATAATTAATGCAAAAAATACAATGACTCCTGCAAAGACAAGTGCTACCTTATAGCTACTATAAACCGCCACAAGCTGACCCGCGATGATCGGTCCGATAATTTGTCCAAAAGCATAAAACGTTGTTAACAATGATACGACTGGACCGCTTTGCGTTGGGTATAGCTGACGTGCATAGGAGGTCGTTAACGTCACAATGCCTACAAATGTTAAGCCAAATAAAAATGACGATAATAATACGCTCCATACTGTTTGTGAAAATACCGGTAACAAGATGCCTACTACTTGCAATAAATATGCGACAAACAAAATTTTAATGGCAGAGAATTTTTCTAATAATACTGTCCAAACCGGTGCTGACGGGATAGCCGCTACCCCAACAATGACCCAGCTATACGAAGAGTATGCTTGTAGTGAAGGAATATTGTGAATGATATCGACTAAAAAAGTGCCTGTAATAATATAGCCTAATCCCTCAAAACCATATGCGACAATTAACCATGGCATAAAGCCCGTTGTCATTTTTGCATCAGAGGATTTAGCAGTTTTCACACTATCTTGTACATGCAAGCCTCTCCAAAGTATATATGTCACCACTAAAAAAACAGCAGATAAAATTCCTAAGCCAACCCATGTACCTTGCCAAGCAAAACGTGCTTCAATAGCAGGGACTAATAAACCTGAAATAGCAATTCCTAATCCAATACCGCCAAATAAATACCCTGACCATTTTGTAAGTGAATGCTTTGCTAAATAGTCCATAATAATACTACATGTTAATACAAAAATCAGACCCCCTGTAATGCCCGCAATTAGACGAAGCACAAGCCAAACACTATATATTTCAATGATTCCCATAAGAACTACTGAAAGGACATTCAAGACAACACTTAACAATAAAAAGTTCTTCTTTTGGCGATTGATAAATCCGGCCCACAATGCACCAATGAAATAGCCAATATAATTACTCGATGCTAAAAATCCTGCAACTTCAAATGAGAATCCGACATCATGACGCATAAATGGCAAAATTGGCGTGAATGCAAACCGGCTAATCCCCATAGCCACTACAAGTAATAGCACCCCACCAAATAAAATTCCGATGTGCTGTCGGTTCATCTTGTCCCCACCCCCTAAAAACTTCTTGTAATTAAAAGGATACAGAGTGAAAATTAATAAATCTAATATATAATTTATATAAAAATATAAAAATTTCTTATAGAAGGTGGGATACATATGAATTTACATGCTCTTAGACTGTTCACAAAAGTAGCAGAGCTCAATAGTGTTTCGAAGGCTGCGCAAGCCCTAATGATTAGTCAACCTGCCGTTACCATTCAAATGAGAAATTTAGAAAAAGAACTTGGCCTAACCCTTTTAGAATCTAAAGGTAGAGGAATTACCTTAACACCAAACGGAGAATATTTATTTAAGCAGGCGCGACGGTTATTTGATTTAGAAATAGATATTGAAAATAAGTTGGAGCAATTAAAAAATACAGGTAATGAAGAATTACAAATTGCTTCTACCCATGTTCCATCCCATTTTTTATTACCGAAATGGCTGGCAAAGTATAAACAAGTCTATCCGACTACTCATATTCACATAAAAACGGCTAATTCCCAGCAGGTTATTGAAGAATTGCTTCACTATAAGGTTGATATGGCTTTTATCGTAAAAGAGGATGGCCATCATCCAGATATTAATTATCAATTTCTCATGAATCTCGATTATTGGTTTATCGTCCCCTATGGTCATCCACTGGCAGATCAGAAAGTGACTTTAGCGGAATTAATGCAGCAGCCATTTGTTTCACGAGAAGATGGTAGCTCTACGAAAGAATATTTAAACGCTTTATGTAAGGTTCATAAAATTCCACCACCACGAGTAGGGCTACAACTGGACGGCATCAATGAATCTATTCACGCCATTGCAGCTGGGTATGGTACGATGCTCGCTCCATCCATAGCCGCTTCTAGCTTTATTCAACGTCAGCAAGTAGCGCGAGTTTTTATAAAAGACATCGATATTCAGCGTCCTATTTATCTTTGCACAAGAAAAAATGAACAAAATACCTCTTCGACCTTTAATACTTTTATTAACATCATCAATGATTCAATTTCATAACAATTATTTATCAAAAGTTTGAACTACACAAAATTTGTATAATAACAAGTTTTTGTGTAGTTTTTCATTTTTTAAAAATTTCAATCCGACTATATAGCAAATATCTCATCACCATAACGTGGGGTTGATTTCCGTTCCAGCTGGGCGCTTTGTTGCTGTCGCTTCGCTTTCGCACAGTTAAAACATTTGTTGCTGTCGCTTCGCTTTCGCACAGTTAAAACATTTGTTGCTGCCACTTCGCTTTCGCACAGTTAATACATTTGTTGTTGGTCACGAAGGCGTTATCACAGGACGTGATGCATTTAGCCTCCGTTCCCCTATATCGCTGATCCCAAAGGAGTCGCCCAGCCTCCACTCCAATCAACTATATTAATATATGTTTTACAAATGCCATCCCAATTTTGGCGATGATCCATCTCAATGCTTATAAAACCTGTAAAAAAATAGTGAACTCCGTTTAAAAAACTTAAATAAATCTATAAACATTCGCTTTTTTATAGACAAAACAGGTTTAACGACCTATAATAATTCTTGAATTCACTAATATACGAACATTAAGGTGGTTTTTATGACTGAATATACGTCAATTTTCAAAGGGACAGCTTTTTCTAGTAAGTCTCCTACTGAAGTTCAAATTTTAAAGGATTATTTATTCTTCGTTAATGCTGACGGGATGATTGCGAAAACAGTATCTCCTGAGCATGCAGACTATCATAATCTACTAACTACATATCAACATCAAGAAAATTTCCATCAATTAGCCGATGGACAATATTTCTTACCAGGCTTTGTCGATTTGCATGTACATGCACCGCAATGGGCACAGGCTGGAACTGCATTAGATATTCCACTTTATGACTGGCTGAACACATACACCTTCCCTATCGAATCCAAATTCTCCGATTTAGAGTTTGCACAAGAGGTCTATGACGATTTAGTAAGTACTCTACTTGCAAACGGAACTACTACATCGCTCTATTTTGCAACTGTCCATAAAGAAGCAAGCCTACTATTAGCGAAAATTTGTGCTGAAAAAGGTCAACGAGGTCTAGTCGGGAAAGTTGTGATGGATGATCCTGAACAAAATCCAGACTATTATCGAGATGCAAATACTCAATCTGCACTAAAAGATACAGAAGAATTTATTGTAGCTGTGAAGGAATTAGCCAAATCAACGAAACAAGGTGTTTATCCAGTTGTAACACCACGCTTTATTCCAAGCTGTACAGACGATGCACTAAAAGGCTTGGGAGAATTAGCTGCTAAATACGATACACATATCCAGTCACATTGTAGTGAAAGTGATTGGGAGCATGGCTACGTAAAGGAACGATTTAAGAAAAATGACGCCTTTGCCTTACATGATTTTGGTCTATTAGGCGATAAATCTGTCATGGCGCATAGCAATTTCTTAAATGATGATGATGCACAACTATTTGCTGAAACGGGCACAGCGATTGGTCATTGTCCAATTTCCAATGCTTATTTTGCAAATAGTGTCATTCCAATTGCCCGCTTCCGTGCAAAAGGCGTTGATATCGGTTTAGGGTCAGATATTTCTGGCGGTTTCTCACCTAGCCTATTCGATAATGCTAGACAAGCAGTCATGTCATCTAGAATGCTAGAAGACGGCGTCGATACATCTCTTTCTGCTGAAAAACGTGGTGTCTCAAATTCACGTATTACGATTAATGAAGCATTTTATTTAGCAACAGCAGGTGGCGGAGAAAGTTTAAGTCTACCAATTGGTCGATTACAAGAAAGCTACACATGGGATGTACAAATTATCGATACTAAGTTACCTTCTGCCAAACTTCCTATTTTTGATGATAAGGAAGATTTACAGGATATTTTCCAAAAAATTATGTATCTTGTGCGCCCTGAAAATATCCGTGAAGTTTGGGTACAAGGAAACAAGGTTCACGCTAGAGCATAAATAAAATTCTAAATTTACAACTTTGAGGTGTACATCTAAGTGGAAACGCAACATAACAATTTAGCTAACGACAAAATAAAAAATCAGCAGTTAACAGTTTTACCAGATGAGAAGGTGTCATACGGTCAATCAGCCCTACTCGGTTTACAGCACGTCATGGCGATGGATGTCTACGTAGTGCCCTTCTTAATTGCCATATTAATCGGTTTACAATCAGGTCAATCAAGTGCATTAATTCAATCGACTTTCATAGCAGCAGGGATTGCAACAATTATTCAAACTCACTTTTGCATGAAGTTACCAATAGCACAAGGACCTTCATATGTTCCAATCGGTGCAATTGTAGGTATTTATGCAGCGAGTGGTAGTGGAGATTTCGGTTGGAGTACTGTGCTAGGAGCAAGTTTAGTCGGCGCCATCTTAGTAATTATTTTAGGTGTTACAGGCATATTCGATAAAATCGTGAAAACGTTCATTCCACCAATTGTCGGTGGGACAATTATCTTTGTAGTAGGTCTTTCATTAATGCCTGTAGGTTTAAGTAATAACATTTTTAATGCGGCAGGCGCATCTATTAACCAAAACATCTATTTAGCTTTAACTTCAGCTATTGTTTTAATCCTTTGTGTTATGCTAGGTTCTGTCTTTAATAAAAAAGGCCGCGTATTACGTATCGCTTCAGTAATCATCGCTTTAATCGTAGGTTGTATTGCTGCGAATATTATGGGTGTTTTAGATTTATCAGCAGTGTCACAAGCAAAATGGTTTAGTATGCCACAAATTCCATTTGTAGATTTCGACTTTACGTTCAATTTTTCAGCTATCATTACAATGATGATTATTTATATCGTCTTAATGGCAGAAACAACAGGTACATGGTTTGCCGTGAGCAACGTCATCAATAAGCCCTTAACTGATAAGCAAATAAATCGTGGGGTTATCGGCGAAGGCATTGGTTGTTTCATTGCATCATTTCTAGGCTCAACTCCTGTTACTGGCTATTCAACAAATGCAGGTGTGATATCGATTACTGGTATTGCAAGCCGCCGTGTTTTTATTGCTGCAGGCTTTTGGTTTATTTTATTCGGCTTCTCTGGAAAACTAGCTGCGCTTATTTCTTCCATTCCTTCAGCAGTTATCGGTGGTGTATTCGTAATTGTTTGCGGCATTATTGCGATCAGCGGCTTACAAGTAATGAAAAATGAAAACATTAGAGAAAAAGAAATGTATGTTATCGCCGTACCGGTAATCTTAACACTAGCCCTAACATTACTTCCTAAAGATTTCTTATACTCATTACCAACAACCGTTCAATATTTATTCGGCTCTCCAATAGCAACAGCTGCTATAGTAGCCATATTGTTAAATAAAGTATTACCTAGTACGAAATAGCTTTTAAAACTATTAAATTCAAATGCACAACCTCCTAGTGAGATTGTGCATTTTCTTATTCGAATTATTTTCTGAAATTTCTGTCCCACCTACTTTTATTTTGTTATACTAGAGCAAAAAAGTAGGGATTAACATGATATACGACGTGATTGTAATTGGTGCTGGATCGATGGGGATGGCTGCGGGCTATCATTTAGCGAAAGCAGGAAAAAATGTCTTGATGCTTGATGCCTTTAATCCACCTCACGAAGAAGGTAGTCATCATGGGGAAACGAGAATTATCCGTTTTGCGTATGGTGAAGGCGCTAGCTATGTCCCTTTTGTCAAAAGAGCAGGTGAATTATGGAGAGAGCTTGAAACGTTAACCGGTGAAGCTTTATTTTTACAAACAGGAGTAATGAATGTTGGTGAAGAGACACACCCTTTTATTCAAAATGTAAAGACTAGTGCTAAGCTCTACGATTTATCATTAGAGCAGTATTCATCATCTGAGGCAATGAAAAAATGGCCTGGATTATCGTTACCCGAAAACTTTGTTGCTTGCTTTGAGCCTACTGCTGGTGTCCTTCGTGTAGAAGCCTGCATTAACGCTTATAAAAAATTAGCTATTGAGGCAGGAGCAACCCTACATACAAATGAAAAAGTGCAGAACATCAAAACCGGAGAAATTGTCCGTGTCCAAACGTTAAATACTATTTATGAAGCTAAACATTTAGTTATAACTGCTGGTGCTTGGGCAACTGAGTTACTACAAACAATGGATATCACCATCCCTGTAACACCGACGCGAAAAACCTTTGCATGGTTTGAGGCTGATGAGCAGCTTTATCGTGAAGATATTTTCCCAGCCTATTGTTTTGAATTTGCTGATTCCATGTACTATGGTTTCCCCAGTATTAATGGAGCAGGACTAAAGCTTGGCAGACATGATGGCGGTGAGGTTATCAATCCAAATGATCCGCTACGTCCATTCGGCGAACAGGATGCAGTAGACTTACAAAACTTTATCAATCGTTTTATGCCGCAGCACGGTGCATTGAAATTCGGAAAAACATGTAAATATTCCATGACACCAGACGAGGATTTCATTATTGATTTTTTACCTGAGCATCGAAATATTATCATTGCAGCAGGCTTCTCAGGACATGGTTTTAAATTTAGTAGTGCAGTTGGTGAAGTACTAGCAGATTTAACTCTAAACGGAAAAAGTAAGCAGGATTTATCAATCTTTAGTCTTAGTCGATTTAAGACAGACTAACACTTTGCCTCTCCTAATGCACTTACTAATGCACTTACTACTGTGTCGGATTTTACAAGACTGCCATAAGCAGAGAGAGTAGTGTAAACTACTCTCTCTGCTTACGTTTAAAGTTTTAATTAACACTTGTCACCAGTAGGCCAAAGAACGTTTCTTCATCGCTTCTCGATATTGCTCTGTTGAGATTGGCAATGCTCTATTTGTTTGGTAATCCATAATAACACCATATTTTCGTACAACATCCATTTGATTAATTTCACCTTTGTTATACATCTGCTCAACTTCAATTGGATCTGTTTCCAGCCAACGATGGCGGTTTTTGCGGATATAATCGCGCTCTTTTACTGTTGCTACCATATCAATTTCGAAGGCATCCATATCACGGTCAATTTCATGGATGACTACACCATAATCAAGCTTTGCACGCTCAATCGAAACATATTCATCAATTACATCCTCTAAAACAGCGTTTACATCTCGTGCTAATGGGTCACCTAAACCACCGCCTCCTGCTGATGGGCGTGTAAAGGAATCTCCCTTCTTCAACTCAACATTGGAGAAAATCGTGCCTAAAAATTTTTCATCCTCTTTGTTTGGATTTAAAATAGCCCCCTGTGCAATTGAAGGTAAGCCGCCCATAATGCCCCATGTAATAGATCGAGAACGGTCACAGCAATAGGACATTACTGTTTGGTTTACATTCGTTAAAACCCCTCCCTTTTCTACACCACAGCCACCACGGTATTTACCTGGACCAGCAGAATCTATAATGATTTCATGCTTCGTTGTAACAACTGGTGACAAACGCTCTTGCCCCTCGCATGGTTGAACACTTAAGCCTACCCCGAACACCGGTGAGGTAGTATTCGCACCATCACGGTCTATACGTCCACCGTGCCCACCAGCCATCCAGTCATACCACATAAAATATTCACTACTATCTCTTCGTTGATCATACCCACCTATTAATAAATATTCTAAATTAAATGAACATGCGATAGCGCGTTCAGGCATAATATTTGACCATAATTCAAAGCAAGCATTCATAATTTTTTCAAATGCCCCTGAACAATAGCCAGAGACAGCTACTGGGCTAGGTGCGTTGACGACAGAGTTTTCAGGGAGGAATATTTTCACAACACGATAAAATCCTGAGTTCAGCGGAATCTCTGGGAAAAATGTTTTCGTACCTGCATAAGTACCAGAAAGCGCTGAGCCAAACCCAGCATTTAAAAAACAGCTAATATAAGGATGTGAATCACTTAAATCATAAGCTATTTCATCCTCCGTAATGGTCATTTTCACACGAATTGGGATAAGACCATCTCCTACTTGTGGATCCATATCGATATAGTCTACCGTTTCCCATTGACCTTTTGGTAAAGCTTTAATTTTCGCTCTCATTAATCGTTCTACATAATTTTGAACCTCTTCAAAAGCTACTAGCACTGTCTGAATGCCGTACTTTTCAATCATTTCCTTGAGTTGCTTCTCTCCAACTTTCGCCGCTTCCACTTGAGACCGCAAATCTCCAATACGTTCTTCCGGAATACGCATATTCATAACAATAATCTTCACTACATCGGTTAAATATTGACCTTTACTATAAATGCGGACAGGGGGGATACGTAGACCTTCCCCGTAATGTTCCTTAGCTGTAATATCAAAGGAACCTGGATTAGAACCACCGACATCTGCCCAATGTCCATTTGTTTGCATGAGTGCAATTAGTTTATCATCATGGAACACTGGTAAAATCACACGTACATCACTGAAATGTGTTCCTCCACGATAAGGATCATTTACTAAAAATACATCACCTGGATGGATATCATCAGCGAAATCCTCTAAGACAGCTTTTGCCGTTAAATGCAATGTCCCTACGTGAACGGAAATATCTTGCGTACCTTGCATAACGGTATTCCCCTGTGCATCGCATAATGCACAGCTGAAATCTCGATTATAAATAACAAACGAGTAGCATGTACGCAGCATTTGTTCAGCCATTTGATCCACTAAATTGACAAAGCCATTTTTTAACACTTCAAATGTTACTGGGTCTAGATTTTGGACCTTATGATTTGTCTCCAATTTCGTTGTACTCATCGCCCATTCCTCCTTATCGCTATTAGTTCACTGTTATAATGATATTTTTATAGGCGTCTACTTCCGCAGTAAATCCTGGTGGAATAACGGTCGTTGTATCCAGCTGATCGATTATGGCTGGACCAGCAAATTGTGTGTGTACAGGTATTTTATCGCGGTTATAAACGTTTGTTTCTATATATGTCCCCTCAAAATAGACAGGACGTGTTTCTTTAAAAGCATCCTCCAGTGAGCCTTCAGCAACATATTGTGGGAAATTAGGTTTTGGTACTGTTCCTATAGCCGTTACCCGTAGGCCAAATATTTCTACGGTTTGATCCTTATCAGAAAATGCAAATTCGCGTTCATGTTCTTTATGGAATGCTTCTAAAATAGCATCTAATGAAGTGATTTGATCGGATACGAGAACAGCTAGAGATCTCCATTGTCCCTTATAACGCAGATCTATATAATTCGTTAATGACGATGTGTTTTCTGCTATTCCTTCCTCTTCTAATAATGCTCTTGCCTCTTCTCGCAATTCACTAAATTGATTTGTCAACTCCTCTACACTT